>Ga0233436_1002703_pt1 | contig 12368 bp, 12 predicted proteins | sample SI_122_August201_2_FD_182723 | JGI IMG/M metagenome (GOLD analysis project Ga0233436, IMG submission 182723) | Seawater microbial communities from Saanich Inlet, British Columbia, Canada - SI_122_August2016_150_MG | ecosystem: Environmental > Aquatic > Marine > Inlet | place: Canada: British... | reverse complement strand
TAGCTAATAATAAACGAGCGGCAAATAAAATCACTGGCACTCCAGCAGACTCATCCACAAAAGTATATTTCGTCAAATCAGCGCCTGCTCCTCGAATTAAAACTGACTTGTTTTTATTCAAAATACCCCAATTCACCAACAAATCACGGTCGTTAGAATTTTGAAAAATTACAGTCTGACTCTTATGCCTAAAAGCAAAATAATAGATTGGAAACAAAGCACTACGCAAAAGTTTATTTTTTAAAGAATTTTGACTAAATAAAATTCCTAGCCCTGCAACAGCAGAAACAACCGAAGGAACTCCAGCTATACGAGCAGCAATACCACCATATAAATAAGGCTTGATCGTTACTAAATGAACCAGATCAGGTTTTATTTTCTTAAACAGCTTAGTCAAAGACCAAATTATAGTAAGCTCATTCCAAGGATTTTTACCTTCTCGACTCATTTTAACTTGATGATAAATGAACCCTGTTTTAACTAACCCATCAGGACACTCATCTGGAGCAACAATATAAACTTTAAAGCCCCTCTCAATCAATGCAGTTCCTATAGGCAATCGATGGCTCAAAAAATACGATACTTTATTAACAACGAATATTATTTTCATTTTTTTAACATGCTTTTATTATTTTTATTGCTGACAAATAGGAAAAAATAGAATACAACTAAAAATCCATAGTATCCTTCTCTATATCGTATTGCTGTGGAATAATTAGACACGCCTAATGGATAACTTAAGGTCAGTATTCCCAAAAAGATTATAACAAATAAAGAAACCTTATAAATATTAATCGAATTTTTTGCTAAACTTGAAAGAGCTTTATAAAGCAAGTGCGAAATAAATATACTAAATATTAAAAAACTTTCAATAAAAAAAGGCATTACGGCTGGTCGATTCAAAGATTCAAAGAAAGTTGGTCCAATAAATGAAGTAAAAATTCCAGTTATTGATTTATAAAAAATATCGTAGTCATTAATCCAAAAAGGATCTCGAGTTGATCTAGCATCAGTTGAAAAGTGGCTTGTAATAACAAATGAAAGTCTATTTATTTCATCTGAGAATTCCCAAACTAAATAAATAGAAAAGGATAGTAGGCAGGACAAGACGATCAATTGCTGTAGACTTGATAAATTTAACTTATTTTTTATTAAAATATAAAAATATGCCAACAATACAGGTATTACATATTGTATCTTAAATATGAGTCCTAGATATAGTGCGAACAACTCAATCAACTGAGGTCTTCTTATTGAAGAGTGTATATCAATTAAATAAGATGCTAATATTCCCATAAAAAAAACACTGACAGCCTCCTTTCCGACAATAGAGCTCCATATTCCAAATGATGGCAAAGATAATAAAAATAAGCAAAATATCAAACTTTTTCTTGATAAATTTAATTTATTTAATGGCAAGTATATTCCATAAAAAGAAATAAGCATAAATGCAATATTTGCGCCCATAAAACCTATGTATTTTTTCAATGTAGATGCAATAAACCCCGTCATTGACGTTGATGAGTAAAATATATTATCAAAATCAACCCTACTTCCATTTAAATAAGTCTCTAAATCAGCTAACTGCACATAATTCTTAAATATAAATAATGCAAATACCATCCAAAAAAACTTAACTAAAAGAAACGTAGCCCAATATTTGTTAAATATCAACTTCATTATTCAACAAGGGATCTATATAAACTTTCATGAAGTTTTGTAAAGTTTTTTTCATTATTGCAGTTGACTGCTGAAATTTTACTCATTGTTATCAAATACTCACTCATTCTTTCTTTATTATCTAGTGTCAACAATAGAACTGATATCTCTTTCGGTGTGTCACCAAACATTAAGCCGTCACTCATTTTAACCCCTTCTAGAGTCTGAACCCCGACCAGTGGAATATTGTTTGATATTGCTTGCATACCTGACACTCCAGAATGCTCACCAACGATAGAAACAAGATAGACATCAGCTAAAACTGATAACTCACTTACATTATCAACAAATCCTAAAAAAATAACATTATCATCCAGTTTTAAATCTGAAGACATTCTCTTGGCCGCAATCATATCCTCCCCATCACCGCCAATAATAAAAAGAAAGTTTCTATTTATTTTCTTATATTCATACATTGCTCTCAACATTATATCAATTTTTTTCTCAGAAAATCTCACCCTAGAAATGGTCATAAATATTTTAACTAAAGATACATCTTTGTCTGTAAATTCTGAAATTAAAGAGTAGTTTTTAATTGGAGTCTGATTATCGCAGTATCCAAATGGAAAGTAATTTATTTTAGAACGCGGCATAAATCTTTCAAAATTAAATGCATCACTCTCATAAAGCTCATAAATAAATACATCATTAAAATACCAAGAACAGATATTTATATACTTAGGCACTCCTTTTAGTAAATGATAATTTGTATGGAATGTTTGCACATATACAGATTTTGAATTAATAATTATCGACATAATTTTAAAGAAAATCATGTAAAAACTTGGCTGAGTGAGATTGATATGAATAATGTCGTATGTCCAAAATTTTTCACGTAAAAAAATATACAGACACACTATTGGTGCAGTTAAATAATTCATGATAAGTAACATTAATCGAGCTTTTGATAAAAATTTTAGTTCATAATTTATCAAGTATTTAACGCTAATCTTGGCATTCAGTCTATCAAGTTTATTTTTTGACTCGGTTGTTTTGTACAAAAGATATAATGTCACATCATGCATATTAGACATGTTATTCGACAAATTATATACAAGCTCTTCTGCGCCGCCCTTACCAAGATGGGGTAATAAATAAATTATCTTCATTTACAGTCTCCTTTAATTACCTAAAGTTATTAATTGCCACTGTTATTTTCTTAGTATCTTCCAAGCCCTGGACCCCGCTAATTGGTAAACTTAAAACTTCATTATGTATTTGTTCACTTATTGGATAGCTTTCATTATTCCACTCTTTATAAGCATTTTGCTTATGTGGTGGCAGTGGATAATGGATAAGAGTCTGAATGTCATTACCTAATAAGTATTTTTGCAATTCATCTCTTTTACTTGTCCTGACAACAAATAGATGCCAAACACTATTCGTAGTAATTGTTGGTAATATTATTTCTCTATTTTTAATATGTTCAAGATAATAGCTTGCCACCTCTGTCCTTTTTACAATTTCACCATCTAAACACCTTAACTTCACCCTAAGCATGGCAGCTTGAATTTCATCTAGACGACTATTAACTCCTTTATATAGATTTTCATATTTTTTATGACTACCATAGTTACCAAGTGCACGAATAGTGTTCGCTAAAACTTGGTCATTAGTTGTTACCGCCCCAGCATCGCCCAATGCGCCTAAATTTTTACCTGGATAAAAACTAAAGCCTGATGCATCCCCAAGCCCCCCTGCCTTTACTCCATCTTGACTTGCGCCATGTGCCTGAGCTGAATCTTCGACTACCAATAAATTATATTTTTGTGCAATTTTATTAATTTTCATCATATCAGATATCTGCCCATACAAATGTACAGCTAAAATTGCTTTTGTTTTAGGTGTTATCGCTTGCTCTATCGATTTTGAATCTAAATTATAAGACTGATTGTCCGGCTCAACCAAAACTGGCTTTAAGCCATTCTCTGTGATAGATAAAATACTGGCAATATAGGTGTTAGCTGGAACAATTACCTCATCACCCTCTTTTAACTTTCCAAGCTCTTTATACGCTCGAAAAATAAGAATTAAAGCATCCAGACCATTGGCTACACCAATACAATACCTTACCCCGCAATAAGCGGAAAACTCCTTCTCAAAGGCATTAACTTGTGTACCTTGTAAATACCAGCCCGAATCAATTACATCCGTAGCAGCCTGAATAAGCTCATCTCTATATTGTACATTAATATTTTTTAAATCTAAAAATGGAATCAATTAAGGTGCCTCCTATATTTTTGTTGTGCTTTTAAATATTTCCTTTTAAACTGTAGTTAAAATAAAAATTTAGTCCATCTTTACTCACTAATACTCTACTCAAAACATAATTAACCATCTGAAACTTTAGTTCACAATCAGAAACATCTTTAGTAACTACACTACTAGCTCCAATCATTGAAAATTTACCAATTGTAAGGCCGCCAATGATTGTGGAATTTTCTATGGTTATTTTTAAAATCTCTACAGATCTTTGCTTAGAAGGCGGGCTAAAGGCATTGGTAGATAAAGGTAACGTTTGAGCTTATAAATACATTATCCTTATCCATCCTAAATTTTCACACCTGATTTAACGGTAACATTATTGCCCAAAACCACGCTAAATTGCCAAATAGTTGCCACGAAAACCGATTTTATCACTCTGTACACATCAGTAAGAGGACGAATTTTAAAATCAATCATTCTTCATAGTCTTTAAAAACGTTTGATAATCACGAATATAATCTAATTCATCATAATATTCGCTTGCCAATATCATTAAAACGCAATCGGAACTAAAATCATGCATTTCACGCCAAATCAAACCCTCCACTAGAAGGCCTTTTGTTGCACCTTCTAAAATAACATCTTCTTTTTGCCTGCCATTATCCAGCACAAACCGGCAACTGCCAACTATGCAAACCGCAACTTGCTTTAGATTTCGATGCGCATGAAATCCGCGTGAAACACCTTTTTTTGTACCAAAAATATAATAAACTCGCTTAATATCAAATGGTACATTTGTGTTACCTTCTAACGCAACGAGCAATCCACGCTCATCTCCTAAAGGCTTAAAGTCTATCATTTTAATTAGAGTCATACTTGATGCCAATTATTTAAAAACATAAACATATGCCACCTAACCTAGAAAAAAATCTTTTTTATAAATTAGATGGTATGTTATTAATAGGCTAACTACCATAGCAACCATATAGGTATAGATACTATTCTCATTAGTTGCTAGTAACACAGAAATTATTATTATGAACATTGGTAATAGCCACCCTACAACCTTAAACGGGAGTCTGATCAAAAGATATTTTCTACTTATAAGCACAACCACAATTAAATAAATAAACTGCGAAATGATAACTGCATAAGAGACTATATGAATTCCATATTGATCTATTCCAAAATAAACTATCGCAAGAAAAATAGTATCCCAAAGTAATGACACAAATACAAATATCCACGGTTTATTATGCGACAGAAAATATATTCCGTAAGTCCATGAAATTACTTTAAAAAAATCACCTAATAATAGATACTGCAAAATCTCAGAGGACAGGGAGAATTCTTCTGAATAAAATAACAAAATAAATTGCTCATTAAATGTAAGCATTGTGATCACCAATAAAGTAAAAATACTAGAAGTAATAATAATAACATTCCCTAAAAAATCATCCCTTTGATTTTTATCATGTATTGATGATAATACTGGCAATACATATGTTCCAAATGATGACAGTAAAAAAACTATATAGACTGTGCCCAATGTCCAGGCAGCATCAAAAATTCCAAGACTTTCAATGTCTAATTTTTGCTCTATATATAGCCTTGTAAAAAGGATTGTCGCCATTCCAGCGATGCTAGTAATAAAAGTTGCTCCGGCCAGAGATTTAAACTGGTTGACATTTTCTTTTTTTACTTTAGTAGAAAGTGACTCCATCCAATTAAAACTAATTTTTTCTTTATAGAGAATAATTAGATTGATTAGTAGCCATGAAACATTAATCACAACCAAAATCAACGCAAACGAGTAAGTTGTGGGTAATATTGACAATATAGGAAAAGTAATAAGCGCGCCAATTGATGCCGCCATTGTTTGCGATATCGCCATCCATCCAAGACTTCTATTTGCATTTAATATTGAATTACAAATAACATTCAAAGCGCCAGAAATACCAGATAAAATAATTATTACGAGCGTATTAATTGATACACCATCTAAGTCATTCATTATGTGTGTATAAATATATTCTATTGAAAGAAAATATATTAAGCTCATGAATATCATATTAAGTACGATTATTTTTACTATATTCTGTATAAATAATTCTTTATTTATACTTTTATCGCTTGAGAGATTTTTCACTATTGCTATATTGCCACTTAGAGAAAAGGCAAGCATTAATGTTTTACTAATATCTTTTAATATTGAAAATATCCCCACACCTTGGGGGCCTGTCATAACTGCAATAATTTTAATAACAATAGCGCCAAAAGCCATTGAAAGGATGGAGCCAGTTGCTGTCTTGGAAAAAGACTTTAAAAATAAACTCATGTTTTCTTAAATTTCCAATACAATAGGTTAATCATCTTAACTTTATATATTTTATATATGACACTATGAAACCATTTTGGCAAAATAAGTAATGGAAGTTGAGCAATCCAAAAATACGGCTTACTGCCAAAATATTTTATACATCTTTGTAAGATAGTATAATTAACTTTCAAACCGAGACGCTTTGAAGATGTAATTTTTCTTGTTAAAAATAAGCGAATTTTGTCTTGCGCCTTCCTGACGCTTTCAATAGAATAAGTATCTTTAGGTAAATCAGTTATCACCTTCATAAGATTGCAAAGAATATTTAAAGAAACTCCATTAGCATTAGGCTCAGACTCAATTGTGTTTCCTGCATTCACAACATAAGGTTTTGCAATGCAATAAGCCTCTTTAGTCTTTAAATAATCAAGAAGTGTTGCATATTGAATCCAAAAAGTTCCAATATATTTGGCGTAATCCGCGTCTAAAAAAAACCTTCTATTATGCACAATGGATGACAAAAAGTTTGGAGCAATATTGGTAATACTCAAAAATTCATCAGCATTAGAGCAGTGTACGTCCCTATGAATATCCAACCACCTTTCTTTACGATAAAATTCTTCTTTCATATCATACAAACTAAAATTAATAAATATAGCGCCTATACCTTTATGCGTTTGTAACACTTCCATCACACGCTTAATCGCCCCTAACTCAAGAAAATCATCATTCCCAATAACCCATACATACTCTCCCTTTGCCTTTTCAATAGAGAGAGCAACATTTTTATCAAATCCGAAATTAATTTCATTACAATAATACACAACATCAGGATATTTTTTTACCACTACTGCTGTTTGATCTGTGGAGTTATTGTCAGAAACTAATATTTCAACACCCTTTGTATTATCTAATTGAGAAAATATACTATCCAGCAATATCTGAATTTCTTTAGATCCATTGTATGTAGGTATAGCAATTGTCAACACCTTCTCATTTTTTTCTAAAAATTCTATCATATGTAATCCTTATTCCTTTTAGTAAACTGTGTTAATTTCATATACAAACCGACATAATGAAGACCCTTTGGATTAGTTATCCTATATTTTTCGACATATTGCCGATAATCAGAAACCCTTTAAAATATTCTTTTTTTTGGATCCACCTTAATGCCTGAATAACCTTTGTTATCAAAGATAAATATAGTTTAGAAATTAATGCCAAAAAATTCTTCCATTTTTTCAGCTATATAATCTAATTGGGCTTTGCCCAATCCGGGGTAAATTCCTAGCCACAATGTCTGGCTCATGGTTATATCTGTATTAATTAAATTTCCAGAAATCCTATATTCAATATCATCAAAATATGGCTGCCTAGTTAGATTTCCAGCAAACAATAAGCGTGTGCCAATTTTATTTTGATCTAAATACTTAGTAAGATCTACTCTTCTTACTCCAGAGTCATCCTTCACTGTAATCGGGAATCCAAACCACGAAGGTGTTGAATTTTCAGTGGGTGTAGTTAGTTCGATAAAATCAGTAAGAGTTGACAGTCTATCGCTTAAATAAGAAAAGTTAGAATTTCGTTTTTCAATAAATTCTGGCAAACGCTTTAATTGAGCCAAGCCACATGCCGCCTGCATATCACTAATCTTAAGATTGTAGCCAAGATGTGAATATGTGTATTTATGATCATACCCTTGTGGCAAGCTACCCAATTGTTGATCAAACCTTTTTCCACAAGTATCATCACAGCCTGGTTTACAATAACAATCCCTACCCCAGTCTCTAAATGATTCAGCTATAGTCATTAACTCTGAATTATTAGAGAAAACCGCGCCACCTTCGCCCATTGTGATGTGATGTGCAGGGTAAAAACTGCAAGTGGCTATATCGCCAAATGTACCTACGTGCTTTCCATCATACTCTGCACCCAATGCATCACAACAATCTTCAACTAGCCAAAGGTTGTACTTATCACACAACTCTTTTACTTTTTCAAGGTTGTACGGATTACCTAGGGTGTGAGCAAGCATAATTGCCTTAGTTTTTGGCGTAATTGCAACTTCAATTAAATCAGCATTGATATTATGAGTTTTTAGATCAACATCAACAAATACCGGAATAGCGCCAAATTGTACAACCGGATTAACCGTGGTAGGGAATCCTGCAGCAACTCCAATCACTTCATCGCCCTTTTTAATAGCCCTGTCTCCTAATTTTGGAGAGGTTAAAGTCGCAAATGCAACTAAATTAGCAGATGATCCTGAATTAACTGTAATTAAATTCTTAACTCCAATAAAGTCAGATAATTCTTTTTCAAACTGGTCATTAAAGCGTCCAGTAGTTAGCCAGCCATCTAAAGATGCATCAACCATATACTGTAACTCTGTCGCACCAATCACCTTTCCTGATGGTGGCACAATATCTTTACCTGGTTCAAAATATTGCTCAACATATTGTAGGTCAGCATATTGTTTTACTAAATTTGCAATATCTTTTCTTAGTGATTCAGTTGTGTTCATTACTCATATCCTTCATATATTCATCAATTTCTGTAAGACTTACAGCTTGCATATCTTCTTGGCTTAACCACGATCTATGCCAAGCGATAATTTTTTCTAGTGTACGACTTAATTCCCATACTGGCTGCCAGCCAAGTTGTGATTTAGCCTTTGAAATGTCTAATTTTAAAAAATCCGCCTCATGGGGATTAGAAGAAGCATCAAGCTCCCAACTGGAATTGGGCCATTTTGAAATCATTTCATCTAAAATCCAATCCACGGGCTTGGCGTCATTGTCATTTGGACCAAAATTCCAACCTCCGGCATATTTCTCCTGATCCCTGTATAGTTTCTGCGCCAAAATAAGGTAGCCTGACAACGGCTCTAGAACGTGCTGCCATGGTCGTGTGGCTTTTGGATTACGAACCACAATAGGCTCTTTCTTTTCAAAAGATCTCAAGATATCTGGAATCAATCTATCATCAGCCCAATCACCTCCTCCAATCACATTTCCCGCCCTGACCGATGCCATACCTATGCCTTGATCTTGTAAAAAAGATCGCCTATAAGATGAGGCAACTAATTCTGCACAGCCCTTACTACTACTATAAGGATCGTAACCACCCATAGGGTCGCTCTCCTTGTAGCCTTCAGAGCGCCCATCATTCTCATAACATTTGTCTGTTGTAATATTTACAATAGCTTTTAGATTAGGGCAGCTTCGCGCCACTTCCAGTACTTTGGCAGTGCCAATAACATTAACTTCATAAGTTTCAATTGGCGCATCATAAGAATATCTTACCAAGGGCTGTGCTGCCATATGGATCAAGATATCAGGGTTAAATGCTGTCATACTCTCATGAAGCGCGTCTTGATCTCTAATATCTCCAATCTGTGAGTCAATGATCGAATCAACTTTTGCCTCATTAAATAAAGAGGGTGATGTTGGTGGGTTAAGGGCATACCCTTTTACATTTACCCCTAATGAAACCAACCACAAAGAAAGCCAACTTCCTTTAAAGCCTGTATGGCCTGTTAGAAAAACACGCTTACCTTGCCAAAAGCCTTGATCAATCATTGTCTATTACCAAGTTTTCCATGGCGCTTTACCTTCATCCCAAAGCTCTTCTAGATACACTTTATCTCTTAATGTGTCCATAGGCTGCCAGAAACCCTCATGCGTAAATGCCATTAGATTGTCATCTGCTGCCAAACCCTTTAAAGGCTCTTGCTCCCAGGTACAATCATCGCCAGAAATTCGTTCCAAAACTTTTGGAGAAAGCACAAAAAATCCACCGTTAATCAAAGCGCCATCGCCTCTAGGTTTCTCGGTAAATTGCATGATTTTATTTTCCTGTATATCTAACGCACCAAACCTTCCTGGTGGATATGTAGCGGTAAGTGTTGCATCTTTACCGTGCTCTTTATGAAATGCTATCAATTCTGTAATATTAACATCTGAAACGCCATCACCATAAGTAAAGCAAAATGCATCCTCATCTTTTACATATTCAGATACTCTACCTAGTCTTCCACCTGTCATAGAATTATCACCTGTATCAACCAAAGTAATTGTCCATGGTTCTGCACGCTTTCGATGTACTTCCATAGAGTTCTTTTTCATACAAAAAGTTACATCTGACTGATGAAGAAAATAATTGGCAAAGTATTCTTTAATTACATAACCCTTATAACCACAACATATAATAAAATTATTAATTCCATGTGTGGAATACATTTTCATAATATGCCATAAAATTGGTTTTCCGCCAATTTCCACCATCGGCTTTGGTTTTAAACTTGTTTCTTCGCTAAGGCGGGTGCCTAAGCCACCTGCTAATATTACTGCTTTCATTTTTTTTCCTTTAATTTCTAATAACTTTGCACAAATTTGTCTGAATAAAAATCTTTCTCACTTAATCCTGCTCTAACAAAACTAGCCTTAGCTGAATTAATCATCTCACTAGCACCACAAGCATAAACATTAATTTTTCGTGCATTATCAGAAACTCTCAATGCAACATCCTGTATATAGCCAGTTTCACCTTCCCAATCATCATCTTTTCTGGAAACAACTGGGAAGAAGTCTACATTGATTTTTTTAAAATTCGGCTTCCAAACAAAATCCTGTTGCACTCTATTACCCCAAAATAAACTTATATCCTCAGTCTGATTGAAGCCAGGGTCTGAATCCAAGCTATCCAATATCGAAATGATTGGTGCAATGCCCGTCCCTGTCGCTAAAAAAACTAAAGGCTTAGTCTTGTCACGTAAAAAGAAAGTCCCTTTGGGCCCCTCTATTCTTAATAAGTTATTCGACTTTGCTTCATTAAACCAATAATTACTAAACTCGCCATTTTTAACTCTCTTTATTAAAAGAATTATTTCTTTATTTGGTGAAATACTAGCTATTGAGTAGCTTCTTCTTATGGAGTTTGGACCTATAATATCGATGAACTGACCCTCTAAAAACACAAAATTTGACGAGGGTGGTAGTCTTAATTTTACTTGCATAATATCTTCAGAAAGCAACTCTAAATTATTAACCCTGGTTGGCAAGATTTTTACCTTAATCCCATGCATGGCACTAAGATCAGTCGCATCAATTAAAATATCAGATGCAGCCACACAACAGCATGTTAAAAATTGATTATTAGCATCTTCCTTATTAAGCGCCAACTGCTCCTGAACCTCAATTACTTCACCTTTTAACAAAGTCGTTTTACAAGTACCACATTGACCACTTTTACAACTATATTCAAACACAAAGTCAGAGGAGAGTGCGCTATCCAAAATCGTCTTACCATCAATAGAAGAAAATTTCTTTTCTTCTATTGTGCTAATAATGAATTCTGTACTCAATTCACTCATAGTGCATTATTGTATTTCATCTTGCACTAATGAAGTTAAGTACTTCCCATAGCTGTTTTTGGAGAATATTTCAGCTGCTTCTAAAACTTTTTCATCTGAAATCCAGCCATTTCTCCATGCAATTTCTTCTAAACAAGCTATCTTATAACCTTGTCTTTTTTCGATAGTTTCTACAAACATAGCTGCCTCTAGCAAGCTTTCATACGTTCCTGTGTCTAGCCAGGCAAACCCTCTCCCTAAAAGTTCTACATGTAAATCTCCACGATCCAAGTACATTTGGTTTAGTGTTGTAATCTCCAACTCTCCACGGTGCGACGGCTTCACTTGTTTCGCCATTTCCACCACATCATTATCATAGAAATATAAACCAGTGACAGCATAATTAGACTGTGGCTTTTCCGGCTTCTCTTCTAGACTAACAGCTTTTTTATTGTCATCAAACGCAACAACTCCAAACCGCTCAGGATCATTAACCTGATAACCGAAAACTGTGGCACCTTTTTGACGCTTAACCGCACCCTCTAAAATTGGTGTAAACCCCTGTCCCCAGAAGATGTTATCTCCAAGTACAAGACAGACGCTATCCTTACCAATAAACTCTTCACCGATAATGAAAGCTTGTACCAAACCATCAGGACTTGGCTGAATTTTATAAGTTAACTTAATTCCAAAATCACTACCATCACCCAATGCCCTTATAAAGCCAGACTGATCTTCGGGCGTAGTGATAATCAATATATCGTCAATACC
>Ga0233436_1002701_pt1 | contig 12386 bp, 11 predicted proteins | sample SI_122_August201_2_FD_182723 | JGI IMG/M metagenome (GOLD analysis project Ga0233436, IMG submission 182723) | Seawater microbial communities from Saanich Inlet, British Columbia, Canada - SI_122_August2016_150_MG | ecosystem: Environmental > Aquatic > Marine > Inlet | place: Canada: British... | reverse complement strand
TTGATTTAAAAAATGCAGAGATTATTGGTAATTCAACAATCACGCTGCCCATGTATCCAAGATTAACTCAAAAAGAAATTAAATATGTTGCAGATAGTGTTATAGCGGCTGTAAATAATGCGAGTTAACAAAATATTATATTGGTTATATTTTTCAGGTCTGGGTTTAGCACTCTTATACCTAGCTATCAATAAAGGTTTAACGGGAGATGAAACGGGTACGGTGGCAATTGTAAATAATCTTACTTATATGGAAATTTTCCAAGAAAAATATTTAGGTGATTTTAATCCTTTTGGATTTTTTATTTTAAATAAGATTGCTGTAGATTTAATTGACATTGGGAGTGTTATTTATAAAGTCATTCCAATCTTATTTTATATTGGATCTGTTTATATCCTTTATAAAATCTCATATTTATTAAGCAAAGATAAGAGCTTCTCATTAATAAATACTGTTGTCTTTTCATTATTACCTCTTAACCTGTTTTATGCCTTATTTGACAGGGCTTACTCCTATTTAAGTTTGACAACATTGGTAATTACATATCTAACAGTGTTAATGTACAAACGTAACAATAATAAGTTGAAGTTGTCCTATGTTGCTATATTATCAACAGGAATGTACATCCATTTTTTTGTAGGATTGTTTACAGCAATATTATTTATATTGTTGTTGATTTTTAAGGGTACAAGAGAAGATATTAAGCTTCTAAAAACCATTTTTTGGCTTAATATAATATCACTTGTATTATTCATTCCTGAACTACTGTCGTTAGTCGGAAAATTTTCAGAAGTTGCAGGTATAGTACAAGAGCATGCAAACCTGGGTTTTGTATATAAATTTGCCTTCACATTGTATGGTTCTTTGCTTGGTATGACGCTATCTCCTATTAATAGTTTAGTTGTAGGGTTTGTTGGTGTTAGCATTGCACTGTATGTTGTTAAAATCTTTCAAAGTAAAGAAATATTTTCAGAACCTGGCATTCAATTTAGCTTGTTATTTATCTTTATATCGGTGACTGTGATCTCTATGACAGGGTTTGCTAGACCGATGTACGTTATATTTATACTTCCATTTATTAGTTACATCATAGCATTATTTTTTTACAAATATAATGCGAAGTTGGCAACTATTTCAATTATTCTATTAATGTTATGGTCTAATTATAATTTTTTCACTTCAAGTAGTAAATATTACGTAAGCCCTCAAGATACGATCAATTATAAATATTATTATGGTGAATTCCTATCAAAGACTATAGAGGATGACTCCTTGATAATAATATCACCCAGTTACAATAAATCTATTTTTGATTTGTACTCTAAAAAAGAAACCCCAAATGTTCTTTATATAAATCCATATATCGAATTAGATGAACAGTTCGATATTAAATTCGATGATTACGGAGAGGTTTTGGTATTTCATGAATTTCAAAGCCAAGATGTTTTTCCTATTATAGATAAAAATCTCATACACTTTAAAATTGAGAGGCTGGTAAAGAAAGCGCACCAAGGTTTTATAAAGAAAAATGAGTATTCATATTTTGAAATAAGAAGGTATACAAAGTAATGATGTATTTATTCTTAATTTTATTATTTTCATTTATAATTCAAATTTTTCCCCGCATAGGGTACTCTGACAATGGGATTGATTTATATAGGTGGCTGCTATATGCTAAAAAAATTAGAGAAAATAATTATAAATTGCCACAATATATTGATAAATATATTGTTAAAGCCAGGTTTAGCTATCCTCCAGTGCTGCTTATTTTTATGTCTTATTTCTCTCAAAAATTTCTAGATCGATTTAATTATTTAATATCGCCATTTTTTTCAATAATTGAAAATATAGCTCTATTTACTATTGTTTACTGGATTAGCGACAATATTAATGTGGCCCTGGTGTCGTCTATTGTTTATGTATCAACATCTGCCAATATTCTTGAAAATATGTTTTTAGGTACAAGAAGCGCAGGGCAGCTAGTATATTTCATTGCAACAATCGCACTACTTGGTTATTTGCATTATGATCTAAATCCAATATGGTTTGTACTAGGCAATATCCTGATTCTACTAACGCATAGAATGAGCTCACAGTTAATGTTGATTACATCATTTGTATTTGCACTTGCATATGGGGATGTATTGATTTTATTTTATTTTATTTTTTCCATAATTTTGACAATAATTTTATCAAAAGGATTTTATTTTCAAGTGTTAAAAGGGCATATTATTCAGGTGAAATTTTGGTATAAGCAAATAACTAAGAATGCAAATAAAATTAAACTATCACCTTTAGATTTTTTTAAGAATGTATTTCTAAGGAATACATTTATATTTTTAGCGTTATATTATGGCTATATTTCAGATTTAGATGTAGTGGATGTTTCTTTATTATTGCTGTTTATTTTAATAATCATGATGTCTATATTGACAACTTTTATAAAGCCTCTTAGGTGTATAGGCGAGGGCTCTAGATATGTTGCATTTGCAACTCCTTTTATAGCTATGTTTATAGCTATAAAATTTGAAAGTGAATACTACTTGTTGTTATCATTTGTCCTAGTTTCACTGCTCCCTGCATTATATAAACAGTATATTTTTAGTAACAATAAACTTGATGCTTCAACAAATAGCTACTTAACTAAAGAAGTAAAATATTTTTTAGATAGTTTTTTTGAGAAAAATAATAATAAGGAAGTTAAGTTTATGTCATATCCGCCAAACTTAGATGATTATGTGGCATATAAATATAAAAACAGTAGGGTGATGTTTCATGATAATGGATTTGCCTTAAAGTATTGTTATATACCACCATTTAATTCTAATTATAGGAGTGTCGACGTACTGGATATGATTTTCAAAAATAAAATCGATTTATTTGTTTCGCTGACTAATTTTGAATTGGATGGTTTCTCATGTATTGAAGTTAATAATGTTTATCTGCACTACCAAAGTTATCCAAAGCTTGCTACAAGGGAATGACAAATTTCTCACTCTACATATACAAATAGAAGATTTTATGGATGAAATTATATTACAAGAATTTGACACTAACATTTTTAAAAAAAAATTCTACAGATTAAAAGGTCATAATAAAGATCTTATTAGGAGTGAGTTTTTAAAAATTTATAAAGATAATATTATTATTGATGCAAAAATAAATGCCAGTAATATTGATTTGGCTAATTTCTTAAAAGAGTTAGGTTTTTTTAAGATTTGCACACAGGTAGAGTTGGAATATCGGCCTATGGAAGTTCTAGGAAGTAAATATGCAAAAATTACACAAACAAAAAAAATTGACAAGGGTGTGGCGCTAGAATTGGCGAAAAATTTTTCTGTTGATAGGTTTTCTCAAGATGCCAGAATATCTCGCAATAAGAGAGAAAGGTTTTATCAAGAATGGATAATTAATTCATTTGCAAATAAAGATATTATGCTATCTGTTATTGGTAATAATTTTTGTAGTTTCAAGGTTAGAGGTGATAGTATTAAAATTGACTTGTTATCTGTTTTAGATAAGAGGCGCGGCTACGCAAAAGACCTTTTAATCTCTATTAATGATTATGCAGTAGACCACAACATTAAAAAAATAAATGTTGTTACAGAGTGTGAAAACTATCCTGCATTTAAAGCTTACACTTCAAATGGCTTTAGCGTCGTTGGATTTCTTAATTGTTTTCATTATAAAACTAAAACGTGATAGAGAGGGTATTAAAAAGTGGGTTTTCTATACATGCGTATACAGTTTTATTGGAAAAAATATCGTTTTTTATAATAACGATATTTTTAATTAAAAAATTAAATGTTGAAGATTTGTCCACATTTACACAGCTATTTATCTATGGGGGTGTGTTAACACTTTTTGTTGATATGGGCAGTAGTATACTTTTTGTAAATTATCATAAAAAGCACTCAGCTCATATTGTTTTACATTTACGATTTATTCTTTATTTTACGGTGCTAATTCCAATATTATTAATATTTGATGATCTTTTAGTGGTATTTTTTTTAATGATATTTACTCTTGATTCTTTATCAAAATTTCCTCAATATTTTCAAATACGACAAAAAAAGTTAAAATTATTCTATAGTAGTCAATTCATAAAAGGTAGCCTGCTTATAGGGCTATCTTTTTTTTGGGCTACTAAAGACAGTATAACTCTTGATGATGTGTTATTGTCTTTATCACTTATTTATTTTGCAACCTCCTTATATATTATTTTACCTTTTGTAAGGCAAATATTTATAAAGCTAAGTTATAACCTAGCGGAATATAAAGCATTATTAATAGATGGAAAAAGTATCTTTCTTAGCCAGTTATTATTTATGGTAAAGTTATCCTTACCACTATATGTAACTACAATATATTTTCAAGATCAGTTAAAAGAATTTAGAATTTATATAATGGTTTTCAGTATAGTGCAGCAATTTATGTTTGTAGGATTTAGTGCAATATATCCAAAACTAGTAGAAAGTCATAAGTTTATTATAAATATTAAATGGATGCTAATAGCAATATTTCTATTTTCCGTATTGAATTTTGTTGCATATAACATGAAAGATGATATATGGCCATATATGTTTTTAGAAGTAGCTATGACAGAGTATCAAAATGTTGTATTTTTTACTATATCCATTGCACTGCCAATTACGTTAGTATATCTGTATAAAATAACCATTGAAAATGCAAAGGAAAATTTTCATATAGTATTTAAAGCTAATCTTGTAGCCGCATTAGCCACTGTAGTATTTGTATCTTTAGCCATATATTTAAACGAATTTTTATGGTTATTAATGGCTTTTGTTATATATGACCTTATGGCTATATTTGTTTTATTTTTAAAAAAGGAAAGAGCTAGTGTTAGGTAATTTTGAAAAAAAAATACTAAAAAATGATATAGAATATAATCATAAGATAAATAGTCAGTTTGATAAATATACTATGCTCTGGGGTATAAAAAGAATTATTAAAAAGAGTTTGGCAGTTATACCTGGATTTAAAAAATTTGAATTATATGCTTATTTTGTGTGCCATAAATTCAGACCAAAACATTGGTTGTTGCTTTTTATCAACATGTATGTAAAAAAAGAAATTTATATATCTTTTCAATCAGGTTTTGGAGATATGTTAGCAACCTATCCATACTATAGAAAAGCTAAGGAAAAATTTCCAATGCATAAAATATATGCAGTTATACATCATCCAGATTTTTGTAAATTTAAGGAGATGAGTTTTTGCAAAGGAAGTTTTTTAAATGTTAATGGTAAAAAGATAGACTATGTGAAAGAGTTCATCGATACCAATCCATCTATAGATGGCATTATTTATGATGATTGTTGGGGGGACGGATATATATATGGACATCCGTTTATATTAAAAGATATACTTGGTTTTGCATTTGATAAACAATCGTTTTCACAGGATACTCCTTATTTGTTTAATGAAGAGGATAAAAATCTAGGTGATAAATATATAATTAACAATAAGCTAGATAGTGGAAAAACAGTAGCAATTCATTTTAAAACAGCAAAAGAAAAGATAATAAAAATTATAAATTTTATGCTTACAGATGAATATTTTAAATATAAAAAACTAAATTTTTTATTATTTGGAGTGGTGGAATCAGACCTTGAGCTGCTGATATTATCACATGGGTTTAATGTTGTTAACATAAGCAATAGCTATTTAAAGGGGATAACAACAAGACAGCTTATTTATATAGCAAGTAAATCTAATTTATTTTTAGGTGGAAGGGGCGGCTTTAATGCGATTTATTATTTGCTTGATGTGCCAACTATAAATATATTTGACGAGCAAGGTGTTCAAGAAATTGAAAATGGAATATGGCCATCAAATTTATGGAAAGAAAATCGTATTAAAAGGTTGTATTTTGAAAAGGATGAAAACTCTCTTATTATTAAGGATATAAAAAAAATATTATAAATTTAATTTTAACAATTTTTAATATCTCGTTATCTCGTTATCTCGTTATCTCGTTATCTCGTTTGGCGCGCCACAGTTGCTTTTTAAGTGATTGAATCTCTTGCTGTTCAGGTGTCACATTGCATTGCTAGTTGTTGGTGTTTGGCCATCTAGTTCAGCTAGGTATTGCTTCTTCCACCTGGCAACAGCTGTAGGGCTCCAAGTTTGTCAGACCACTACACACCCGCTCAAAAGATGGCTGAATTGGAAAAAGTGGCTTGAAATGTGTCCAAGATTAACGGACCACTACAACCTGAGCCTGCTTGGCTCAGTATTTGCATGATTTGTGAATCTGATTTACGTGTTGTCTTCATTTGAATCTCCTTATGTTTTTATTATAAGAAAATTCTACTTTTACTGAGTGTTAATTTTTGGGAGGATTACAATCCTTATGTTTTTATTATAAGAAAATTCTACCTTTACTGGGTATTAATTTATGGGAGGATTACACTTGGAAGATAGTTGAATTGGAAAAGTGACTTAAAAACGGACTACTATAGTTTGTAGACAGCTGTAGGCCTGATTTTTAAATTTCAGAAATTAGGGAAAGATATTTTTTTGTAACAATTTTTACATTGAGTTTGTTGCCTATTGCTATGTTTTTTCTTTTGATCTCTTTCTCTTTCATTAGGGAGTTTACTTTTAAAACTAGATCATTTAAATCATTATCTTTAAAAAGAGTTGTTTGTTTATTTAGCAAGTAGTGGACTTCTCTTAAAGCAGGTATATCTGATGTTATGACTGGGGTTTTGCAAAAAACAGACTCAAATACAACATTACCAAAACTCTCCCATTTGGATGGCAATATTAGACAATTAGATTCATGAATATATTTGTAGGGGTTCTTTACCCATCCCAGGAATAAAACTCTATTTTCTACATTTAAGTCTTTAGAATATTTTTTAAGTTTATTTTCTTCACTGCCATGTCCAATTATCAAAAGCTGAATATTGTTTATTTTAGAGATAGCCTTGATAGTGATGTCTAAATTCTTTGATTTTTCTAGCCTACCAACAAAACACAGTGTAAATGTATTATTAATCCATCTCTTAATATAGTTATTAATTTTTAAAAACATTAAACTGTTAATCTTATCAAGCTCTATTGGGTTATATATCGTAGTAATTATTGATTTTTTTATTTTGAAGTTTTGGGTTAAGTCGGAACCTGCACAATTAGATACGACAATTATTTTTTTTGCACGATTAAACAGAAGCGAGATTAAAAACCTTACAGCTGGATTTCTACTAACTTCCTTGGATAAGATTGAGTGCTCAGTTAGTACTAACTTATGACTTGATATAAAAGTAGTGATGGAATTTATAAGGTTTGCACGGATTAGAAAACTTACCACAACATCAATCTTGTGCTTGTTAATAATTTTAGCCAACTTAAGCGGTATTTTAAAAAAATCCGAGATTTTATTGATAGACGACTTGTCGCAATCATTTTTAAATCCAATGTAAATCACTTTAATTCTTTTATCTAGTTCATATATAGAATGCGTATATTTATCTAGTGTTATAATTATTATTTTCCTATTTTTTACTAGTTCATTTGCGATTAGCGACAAAACTTTCTCTGCTCCACCCCCATTTAAAGAGTTAATAAAAAAAGCAATATTGGTTATTTTTTTCATTTTCTTTAAGAGCTGCTCTTTTTACGGTTAATAAGTGCGATTGACAAAATAACAAACATTATTTCAGTGGTATGCCTAGAAAATATATACGGACCTTTTAAAGATGCGGTTAGAATAGCTATAACAAACATGAAGTATATATTGGTAATATAACCAATGCCAAAATTATATTTAACAAGTAGATATGAATAAATGTAATAAAAGCATGAAAGCAATGTTCCAAATAAGCCAATTCCAGAGAGATATTGAGCGTACCCCATGTCAGATTTCACTCCATTAGCGCCAAAGGCTGAAGAGCCATTACCTAAAATACTTTGAATGCTTATCACGGAGTTAAAGGATGAAAATACGCCTGACTGTGATTTAATACTTTCTACTGATATCAGGGAGAAGCTTCTAAACACTCCTGTTTGAAAGGATTCAATTGTATACAATTGAGAAAATATCATGTATATAACTGCACTCATAGTAAATAAAATTATTAAACTAGATTTTCTTTGAGTTTGTATTGCATGACTTCTTTTAAAAACATTAAGAAGGAATACTAACATAATAACAATTCCAGCCACCAGTCCCACTCTAGCAGTAAATAGTAATGTTACTCCAATGATAAGACTCAAAAATATAGTTAGGTTTAGAGAGTTATATTTGTAAGAATAGTTGAGTTGAATTATTAAGGAAAATACTGACAGAAGTGAGGCAGAATCGTACCCACTAGAGAATGCTGATACTCTATAGAGTACAGGGTAGTCAGGAGTAAAATTTACGTAACTCAATACCATTTCTCTTATGTTTAAATCAAATAACATTAAGTAGATTGTTAAAATATGCACCCATAAAGAAATTAATAATATTTTTATAATTTCCCTAGTATTTAATTTTATATTTTGTAGCACGTAAAAAATTAAAATGAAGTATATTAATACCTTAATGTGCTTTAATGATTGATAAAGTTCGATACTTCCAATGGTTATCAGCGATACTAAAGACGAAAACAAAGATATTAAAATTATAGCTGCCAGTATCAGAGCAATAGGCTTTATCATATGTATGTATTTGTATTTATAAGCACCTTTAGCAAATAAAAATAAAGAGATGATTATTAATGGAAATAAACTTAATTCAATTGCATTAATTTTAGGAAGGTATAAAAGGGTGCAAAAAAATATAAATAAACCTATTTTTGCCAAGGTATTATTTTGAATTGAAAGGGATGTTAAGTTAGCCATTCTTGATTTTTTATAAATTGTAAGAGTGCTCTATCCATTTGTTAAAGATATACAGTAGCCATATTTTATTATGTATAGGCTTATTCTCTTCATAAAATTGTTCAAGAAGGATTTTAACTTCATTCTGATGCATAAGTCCAAAATTATATTTTTCACAGTTTAATGTGGCAATAACATCTTTTTTCAAGCCACCCTTTAGCCATTTTTCGATTGGAATAGAAAATCCTTGCTTTGGACGCATGAAGTATTTTTCGGGAATATACCTTTTTAAGATTTTCTTTAATAAGTATTTTTTTGACTTGAGTTTATATTTTTCAGGTATTTTTGAAGTGTATTCCAATATCAAATGATCTAATAAAGGCTCTCTCCCTTCGATTGATGATGCCATTGTAGCTCTATCAATTTTTGTCAATACATCATTAGTTAGGAACGTGTTAGTTTCGTAGGACATAACCCTGTGAATATCACTTATAGATCTTAAGGGGTGCACCTTTCTTTCTGTGAAGTTTTTTAGCAGTGCTTTAGCTTCAGAGTCATTAAAATATTGACCCGAAATGTTATAAGCATCTTCAAAGTCTTTTGAGTTTACCAAGTTCAGAAGTTTTGTGTATTTTCCAATAAAATTGGTATATTTAGGAAGTACTGGACGTAGTATTTTATATATCTTTCCAGCCAGGGCTGGCTTGATATACTTTATATAGCTATACGGTGGTTTTTTTATTTTTTTAGTTTTATTAACCAAGATATCAAATTTATCATAGCCTGCAAATATTTCATCACCTCCATCGCCTGATAACACTACTTTCACTTCTTTTGAGGCCTTCTTTGAAATTAAATACGTGGGTATTATTGATGGATCACCAAGTGGTTCATCAATAATATTAAACAACTCAGGAAGTACTTCTAATAAATCATCCTCTGTGAGAATGTACTCATAATGCTTTGTGCCTAGATATTTTGCTACTTTTCTTGCCCACTTAGATTCATCGTACTCATCTTCTTTAAAGCCAACTGTAAATGTTTTTACTGCATCTTTATTGTGTTTTTGCAATATGGCTGTTATTAAAGTGCTGTCAATCCCTCCACTCAAAAAAACTCCAATTGGAACGTCAGATATTGTACGAAGCTGGAATGATTTTATTAGTATTTTTTCAAGATTGTTTAAAATCTCTTTTTCGCTACTATTTTCTAGTAACCCTTCATTTCTCTCATATACATCTTCAGGTATCCAGTACTTTTTTTTTGTTACTTTTAAATCTTTATTTATAATTAACCAATGTCCTGGCTCAAGTTTAAATGTATTTTCAAAGATACTTATGGGTGTATTTATATACCCATATTGTATGTATTGTGAAAAAGCTTCTTTGGATATATGCTTTTCAAACGATGGGTGCTTATGGAAAGCTGCAACCGTACTTGAAAACATAAATAAATCTTTATTTATATAATAATATAACGGCTTAACCCCAAACCTATCTCTACATAAGTAAGTTTTCTTAGTTGTTACGTTGTAAATTGAAAATGCAAACATACCTCTAAATTTATTTACACTTTCTAAGCCCCATTTATCAAAAGATTTTAATAAAATTTCTGTATCTGTTCTTGTGTTAAATTGATATCCAAATTCCTCTAACTCCAATTGTATTTCAGAGAAATTATATATTTCTCCGTTATAGGATAAAATTAAATCTTCGTACCGCATTGGCTGATTTCCACTCTCAGAAAGTCCCAATATTGACAGCCTTCTATGGCCTAAATTTATGAAGCTATCTGAATAGATACCTTCTGCGTCTGGCCCTCCCAGAATCATAGTGTCCCTCATATTACACAGCACTTTTTTATAATCGTACTTTCTTGAGGTTTTATCTATAAATCCAACTATTCGACACATTGTATTGTTTCCAGATATAAGTTTAGAGTTTTTTTAGTAACAATCTTTGAGTTGAACTTATGTAGAGCCATGTTATAACTACACCACCCCATGCTCTTGATACTACTCACATTCTTAATGAAAAATTCCATATAACTGGCTAGCTGATTATGATTCCCTTTTTCTACTAGAAAGCCGTTATATTTATGCCTTGTTGTCTCTTTACATCCTATAGAGTTGCAAGTAATAATAGGTTTTTTAAAGGCCATAGCTTCCAAAATACTCCTAGGAACCCCCTCTCTATAATAGGATGGTAGGACGAATACTGAGGTTTTACATAAATATGGCCGAACATCTATCACCTGGCCTGAAAATTTAATCTTATTTGATTTATTAAGATAAGTTTTTAACTCATCCTTATTCATAATGTTAGGGTTGTTATAGTCTATGTCGCCTATAATTAGAAATTCTATATTTCGATGTTTTTTGACTAATATTAATGCAGCATCAAGAAAATCTTTTATTCCTTTTTCGTAAAGCAATCTCCCTATAAATGTAAACCTTATAATTTTATCTCTTTCTTTTTTGCATTTAGAGTCGCTATACTTTTCCATATCTATACCCGAGCTAACGATTAGGTTGGATTTCTTCTCTGACGTGATTCCACTTTTTTTGAAATACTCCATGTCATCTTCATTTTGAAAAATATATTTATCAGTAAAATAGTTAGATATATAATAAAGAAGTTTTGATATTATTTTCAATGGGTGAAATTTTGAAAGATTAAATGCGTAACCAAGTCCAGAAATACTAGAAATAGTTTTAATTCCTAAAATCCCTGAGGCGATTGATCCAAAAATAACAGGCTTTGGGGTGTAATGATGTACTAAATCAGGATTTTCCTCTTTGAATATTTTTTTTAAACGAAAGACCCATTTTATCTCTTGTATTGGGTTTAGTCCATCTATAGATATACCTGAATCTATCGTCCTAAATCCCTCATCATTAAGAAGCTTTGTGTACTCATCACTTTTTCCTAAAATAACAACTTCTGTACCTTGACTTTGCAATTCTTTGATTAATGGTAATCTGAAATTATAAGTTGTGAAGTGTGTAACCGAATGAATTATAATTTTATTAATCACTACCTTTCTCTATTTTTATTGTAATCTTGTATTGATTAGCCTTTCTACATTATAGTAGTACTCTCTTTTGAAATAGAAGGGCATTGATTTTAGTGAATTTGTATTTTCAGAAAGCAGAACAGCTATATTTAACCAATTTTTATCTGATATAGCTTCAATTAATATTTCTTCCATACCTTCAGTATCGATTTTTAAGCAATCAATCTTTCCGTGTTTTTCAATTATTAGGCCTAGCTCCTTGTTAATGTTTAGAGCTAAAACTTTTATTTTATTATTACCAATGACACCTATGCCGCCAAATTTTCCCGTCTCTTCAATTGTAAATTCATACTCACCCGCCTTTGGGGCTATAGCTTTATTGGAAAAATAGACCCTATCTTTAAATTTTTCAATGTTTTTCATATATTTTTTTAGGGTCATGACAACTTAAGCGACTCTTTTCTAAACATTCCAAGCAAAACTTTATAAATATTTTGCTTGCGATTATTAAATCTAAATTCGCATTCTTTTAAGTGTAA
>Ga0233436_1002698_pt1 | contig 12394 bp, 13 predicted proteins | sample SI_122_August201_2_FD_182723 | JGI IMG/M metagenome (GOLD analysis project Ga0233436, IMG submission 182723) | Seawater microbial communities from Saanich Inlet, British Columbia, Canada - SI_122_August2016_150_MG | ecosystem: Environmental > Aquatic > Marine > Inlet | place: Canada: British... | reverse complement strand
GCCAATTGGAGTTGGAACAGGTTCAGGCAGATGAGATCAAGGCAAAAGGGCAAGGCGGTCATTTCTGGATAGCCATGGCAATGATGGTGCGAACACGGTTGTGGTTAGGCGGAGCCATCAGCCCAGAGACTGTAAAATAAAGTGTGTAAACGAGCACCTCGTATAATCAAAGAAAAGAAAGGATACGAGGTAAAAAATGAGTAAAACACGAAAAATCACAGAAGCCCAAAAGATTGAGATGCCTTCAGCAGAAAGGGTTCAAGCCGAATTGGCAAAAGCCGAAAGCATGGATGATTTTTTCGGTCGGGAAGGTATTTTCGCCAGACTATTTGCGAAGACGATGGAGCAAATGCTGGAAGCGGAAATGAGCGATCATTTGGGATATGAGAAGTACGAAGCATCAGGACGAAATTCCGGGAATAATCGGAATGGTCGCTATGGCAAGAAAGTACGCACATCAAATGGTGATGTAGAAATTCAAGTACCGCGAGATCGGAATGGTTCGTTTGAGCCGCAGATCGTGCCAAAATACGGCAGCAATACGAATGAATTGGAAGAGAAAATTCTTGGTCTGTACGCCCGTGGTGTATCCACCCGTGATATCCAAGATACTCTTAGTGAATTGTATGGCGTTGATGCTTCGCCAACCCTGATCTCGAAGGTGACCGATAAAATTCTGGATGAAGTTGAAACCTGGCAAAACCGTCCGCTGGATGCGGTGTACCCCATCATTTACCTGGATGCCATTCACATCAAGCTGAGATTGGATGGTAAGGTGATCAATACGGCGGTGTATGTCGTTCTGGCGGTTGATCTACAAGGCCACCGGGATGTCCTGGGGCATTGGGTATCCGATGGCGCTGAAGGCGCAAATTTTTGGCTGAGTGTGCTCACTGACCTGCAAAATCGGGGCGTTCAGGATATTTTTATCGCCACTGTGGATGGTTTGACCGGCTTCAGCGATGCCATTCACGCTGTCTTTCCGAAAACGGAAGTGCAACGCTGTATCATCCATCAGATCCGCAACAGCTTGCGCTATGTTTCCTGGAAAGATCGCAAAGCATTCGTGCATGATCTCAAGGCTATTTACAAAGCCCCTACCCGTGAAGCGGCCGAAAGCAGCTTGGCACAACTCAGCGAAAAATGGAGCCCCAAATACGCTATGGCTGTCCGATCCTGGGAAAATAATTGGGATGAGTTATCAACCTTCTTCAATTATCCGTCTGAGATACGCCGCTTGATTTACACCAATAATGCCATTGAAGGTTACAATCGCCAATTGCGTAAAGTCACAAAAAATAAATCTGTATTCCCCACATCTCAATCTGTGCGCAAATTACTCTATCTGGCGAATGTCAATATCACGAAAAAGTGGACCAAACCCCTGATGGATTGGCCCTTGATCCTCAATCAATTGGCCATCCGTTTCCAAGACAGGTTCCCCGTATGACCCACCCCTGGCAGCTTCTTCCCGATTGTAGCCTTCGCCTTGCGGGCTTCAAGGGCGTTCCAGCTTTTCTATTTATGATCCTTCTAAACGCCCTTGACCCCCGCTTCGGCTCAGGCTGGTTTTCCAGAAGCGCTGCCAGGGAGAATGTCGGTTTGGTGCCGTTTACACATAACTATTGACACTACCATATTTGACGGCCATTCCGCTTTATTCTGGCAACCACAGGCCAGGCAAGTCAGCGTATGCAATTGATACTCTGTGATTTCTGGTTTTACTCTTGGCAACTCAACAACTTGATGGCGATGCGGCTGTGTATCTTCTCCCAGCAGCAACGCGCCACATGCTTGACATTCTGTCGGCTTGCTCATGATGACCCGATCCACGCATTCCAACGGCTTGTGCTTTCTCCCAGTACCACGATGACCTGGTTGTCCACCCGCTTTGCCACCCTTTTTTTCTTGCGGTGGCTTTGGTTTCATGCCCGGTGGATCTGATGATGGTGGCTTGGATGAATTTTGTGAGTTTTTCCCCACTCGTTCCTGCAACCGCCCAATTTCCATCTGAAGCTCTGTTACTTGTTTTTGCAATTGCATTATTTGTCCGACCATGGCCTGCTTTTCTTGCCACAGCATGACCACCACTGTTTGGACTACCTGTGGCGTTGCTTCCCAGTCTTTGGGATTGATCGGCAACTCGATGAGATTTTTCATCTACTCAGTTTACTGCCTATGAATTTTCTTGTCAGTTGTTCTTTCTCTCGATATTCCCGAACTTTTTTCACTTGTCTGTTTTCGGTTTTCAACTGACTGAACGAATACATTAATCCTTTCAGAATTTATTGGGATATAGTATTACTTTCAAGCCTTCGCGCGCTTGTGCAACTTTGAAGGCCTGCTCAAAGTTTAATAATGGATAACGGTGTGTGACGATGGAGCATACATCGACCAGTCTTTTTTCGACCAGCCCAATCGCCCGCGGGCAGGTATGTTTCATTCGCCGCGCCGCCAATGTCGAAAACATTGACGATCCAATTCCAGCTTTCGACGAGTACTTCATCCATTTTTTGCACAGATGAAAAAGGGCGCTCACAATATCAAATCACATTAGCGTGTCCAAAATGAGTATCAGCGGTGAACCAAGCCTTTATATTCTATCCTCATTCAGGCAAAATAGAGTCAAACCGATTTATGGGAGCGTAATATCCTAAAGAAATCATGGTTTCCAATAGCACATCGGCTTCTGCTAGAGTGCATAACTGCTCTACAACTGCGAGAATCAAGATGCCAATCGTTCCCGTAACAGGTACGCTCCCCAGCGCCAAGATGAAAAAATTGTCCCAAAGCATCTTCTATTTCTCCAATTGTCAACTTGACGATTGTTAGATCGCCCCAATTATTCGACGAGCTCTTCCCAAGGGAATGCCGCGTTGATACTCCCTTTTCACCGCAGGAGTGCTGTATAATAACTCTCATGACCGATCTCTTCGACCACGCCATGCAGCAACAGATGAAACACGAAGCCCCGCTGGCAGCGCGCTTACGACCGCGCAACCTCGACGAATACGTTGGGCAGGAGCATATCATCGGTGAAGGCAAGCTAATGCGGCGCGCCATCATTGCCGATCGGTTGTTCGCTTCTATCATTTTATGGGGACCTCCAGGGACAGGCAAAACCACCCTCGCAATGGTCATCGCCAATCAGACCAAAGCACACTTCGAGACGCTTTCCGCAGTGCTGGATGGCAAACCACGCCTGCGTGAAGTTGTGGATGAAGCCATTGAGCGCAGACGGCTCTATCAGAAGAAGACGATTCTCTTCGTCGATGAAGTTCACCGCTGGAACAAGGCCCAGCAAGACGCTCTGCTACCGCATGTAGAAAACGGCACCCTGACGTTGATTGGCGCGACAACCGAGAATCCCTATTTTGAAGTGATCGGCGCGCTGGTCTCGCGCTCGCGCGTTTTCCAGTTGCGGACATTGGGCGATGAGCATGTGCGTATTCTGCTGGAACGCGCCCTGCGCGACCCCGAGCGCGGCTACGGCAACCGCAAGGTTGATCTCGCCCCAGAAGCGCGTGACCACCTTATTCATGTCTCTGGCGGCGATGCGCGTAATGCCCTCAACGCCCTGGAACTAGCCGTCGAGTCCACGCCGCCGGATGATGCTGGGGTTATTCGCATCACGCTCGATGTTGCTCAGGAATCAATCCAGCGCCGGGCGGTGCTCTACGACAAAGATGGCGATTCGCACTACGATACAATTTCGGCTTTCATCAAATCCGTGCGCGGCTCAGACCCCGATGCAGCGCTCTACTGGTTGGCGAAGATGCTCTACGCCGGGGAAGACCCGCGTTTTATCGTCCGCCGCCTGCTCATTTTAGCTGGTGAAGATATTGGTCTGGCCGATCCACTGGGGTTGGTTGTTGCCAATGCTGCTGCACAGGCTTTTGAATTTGTGGGTATGCCGGAGGGGATTTACTCGATTGTAGAGGCCACACTCTATTTAGCAACCGCCCCCAAGTCAAATTCCGCTACACATTATTTCAAAGCTTTTCAATTAATAGAAAAAGACGGCGTCGGCGAAGTCCCTAATCACATCAAAGATGCCAACCGCGATGCAGTTGCCTTAGGTCACGGCCAGGGCTACAAATATTCCCACGCAGGTCCCGGTCATTTCATTCCTCAGCAATATCTTCCCCAAAAAGTTTTAGGTACGTATTTTTATCGCCCATCAGATCAGGGCTACGAGACTGAAGTCAGCGAGCGCCTGGAACGCTGGCGGGTGGCGCAGCGCAAGGCTCTGGGCATTGACAAGGCCGAAACCCTGCCCGAACTCACCGAAGATACCATCACCAATATCAAACGCAAGCACAAATAAAAAAATAACCGCAGATGAACGCAGATTTATAGTTTTTATCCGCGTGTATTTATGTTCATTTACGGTAAAAGAATGCTACCCGCAATACGCCAGCGCCGCGTCGGCCAGCACATAGGCCAGATCAATCGTGGATTGAATATCCACCCATTCTTCGGCGCTGTGCAAGCCATAGCCGATTGGCCCTAGCAGCACCGTTTCCATTCCGGCATCGGCAAACAAGGCTGCGTCTGTCCAGAAGGTTTGCCCGCTATGGGCCGATGATTTCCCCAGGCGGGATTCCAGCACCCGGTCGAGAATCTGCACAATGGCGGCATCCGGGGCGACCACGAAGGGGGCGCGCTCGAAAGTAGGCCTGATCGTCGCCCGGAAAGTTTCATCTTGCGCGGCCAGTTTGTCGATGATGGTCTGCAATTCAGCGGTGGCCTGCTCAACCGTTTCTCCGGGGGCGGTACGACGTTCGAGTTGCAGCAAACAACTCGCCGCGTAGATACTGACCTCCTTGCCCCCTTGCAGCCGCGCCGCATGGAGCGAGGGCGGCCCGGTTAGGGCGTGTCCCTCTCGTTTGAGCAAATCCTGTTCCAGCTTGTCCAACTCCCCCAGAAAACGCCCCATGCGCATATTGGCATCGATTCCCTCGGCGTAGCGGCTGCCATGCGCGGCGCGGCCAATCGTCTCGACATCGTACCAGATGAACCCGCGGTGCGCCCGGCAGACGTGCATATCGGTGGGCTCGGTGACAATGGCGGCATCGGCCTGCACTTGTTGAACAAGCGCCTCGGTGCCAATGCTGGCGTATTCTTCGTCGGCCACAGCAGTGATGATCAGATCGCCCGCCAGCGATATTCCAGCATCCACAAAGGCTTTGGCGACTGCCAGCATGGCGGCCAGACTGGCTTTCATATCTTGTGAACCGCGCCCGTAAAGCCGCCCTTCACGAATTTCTGCACCGAAGGGATCCATCGTCATGCCCTCCACACCGACGGTATCCATGTGGGCATTGAGCAGTAGCGAACGTCCTTGCCCGCGGCCTTTGAGAATGCCGACTACATTCACGCGCCCCGGCTCAATTTCGTGCAATGTGGTTTCCAGTCCCAATTTTTTTAGAGCATCGGCGACATACGCGCCCAGTTCGGCTTCGCCCTGGCCCTCCGGTGTCAGCGAGGGGTTAACCGAGTTGATTCGCACCAGGTCTTTCAGTGTTTCGATCAGATACGTTTCATCAAGCGTAATTTTCATAGATACTCCTTGGCTCCGAGGTATTATACGCTGTCAACCGTCGGACGTCAGGATGTCTGACGCCAAAAATAGAGTATCATATAGCACTAAACTTTCTGTCTTCAACTTTCAACCTATAACGTGCAAATATGCCAACTATTTTACTGATTCGCCACGCTGAAAATGAATACGTCAAGAAGGGCCGCCTGGCCGGACGCCTCCCGGGTGTGCAGCTTAATAAGAAGGGGCGGCAACAAGCCCAGGCATTGGCCGAGACCCTCAAGGATGCGCCGATTAAAGCCATCTACGTCAGCCCGCTGGAGCGCACGCTGGAGACTGCCGCGCCTATCGCGGCCGCCCTCAACCTAGACGTGATCCCAAATTCGGGTTTGCTGGAAATTGACTTTGGCGACTGGCAAGATAAAACGCTCAAGGAATTGCGCCGTCGAAAATTATGGCGTACCGTTCAGCAAGCCCCCTCACGCATGTGTTTCCCCGGCGGGGAGAGTTTTGCCGCCGCGCAGGCGCGAATTATAACTGCCCTCGAAGCGCTCTGTCAGAAACATAGCCCCAAAGAAATGCTTATTTGCGTTTCGCACAGCGACAGCATCAAACTGGCCGTAGCCTACTACCTGGGGATGCATATTGACCACTTCCAACGGCTAATGATTGCGCCTGCGTCGATCACAACCCTGTTTCTTGGCGAAGGGCAGACGCGGGTTATTAATGTGAATATGGATGCAGGCCACAAGTTGCAGGCTGAACATTAACGTAAACGTGTAACCTTCAACCCGCAAAATGGTATACTTCTCAAACAAATTATTAACCCATCGGAATAAATCATGCCAAACCAAGAATTTGATCTTAACCCCGTTGACCATATCACCGTAGACGCGCTTGGAGCCGCCGGACAGCGCGTTTTTTATATTCAGGCTCAAAAAGGCGCTCAAACGATCACGCTGATCGCCGAAAAATTCCAGTTACAATCGCTCGCCATTGGTATCGAGCGCTTTTTGGCCGAAATCGCCGAGAAATTCCCTGATCTACCTGCTCCCGTAGCCGAGTTTTCTGAAACCCAGATGCACATTCACCCGCCGGTTGACCCGCTCTGCCGCATTGCCAATATCGGGCTGGGATTTGACATTGAAGCCGATCTGGCTGTACTGGTCATCCACGAATTGCTGCCCGAAGGCGATATCATGGAGGAAATCGAGGATGCGATCCAATCCAATGACGATACCATCGAAGGGGATGTACCCAACGTGGTGCGTCTCTGGTGCAGCCGCGATCAACTGCTGGCGCTCAGCCGCTGGAGCATCGAAGTTGCATCCCGTGGTCGGCCCATTTGCCCCCAATGCAACGAACCAATGGAGCCTGAAGGCCACTTCTGCGTCAAGAAAAACGGCGGACACGCGCGCAAATGAATGCATGGCGAATAGCAAATCGCCATCCGTCTTCCCATGCACGAGCCAATTCTCACCGCGCTAAACTCTGGCACGTTCTCCCTCGAGGGGGAATTCATCCACGGGGCAAATTACTCCTTTCTCGTCCAGATTCAGCACCAGGGCGAAATCACGCGCGCGGTCTACAAACCCGAGCAAGGCGAACGCCCGTTGTGGGATTTCCCCGACAATACCCTGGCGCACCGCGAAACCGCCGCTTATCTCGTCAGCCAGAGCCTCGGCTGGGAGTTAGTACCCCCCACGGTTTATCGCAGCGATGGCCCCTACGGCCCCGGCTCACTGCAATATTTCGTTCCTCACGACCCCAATTATCACTATTTCAATCTCAGCGAAGCGCATTTTCAGTGCATGCCGCCCGTGATTCTCTTTGATCTGCTGGTCAACAATGCCGACCGTAAAGGCAGTCACCTGGTCTTTGATGCCGACGACCATCTCTGGCTGATCGACCACGGCCTCTGTTTTCATGTGGAGGACAAACTGCGCACCGTAATCTGGGATTTTGCCGGAGAGCCGGTGCCGCCTGAATTTTTGGTCGATTTACAAACCCTGAACGGGAACCTCGCGCTTGGCTCCGAGTTGGTTGCCGCACTCGCAGCGCATCTCGCCCCCGAAGAGATCGCCGCCCTGCACGCCCGCGCCGAAAGATTGCAAACTTTAGAGAATTTCCCGCATCCGCCCAACGACCGGAGAGCGTATCCATACCCGCCGTTATAACCCCTCACCCACCCTCCGCTACGCTTCGGATTTCCCTCTCCCTTAGGGAGAGGGGCCAGGGGTGAGGGAAATAGGAGAACCAATGCCTCATTATAATCTCGCCTTCCTCGGTTTTGGCAACGTCGGCAAAGCCTTAGCCGAATTATTGCTGCGTAAAGCCGCCGATATTGTAGCCCAGCGCGGCGTAACCTTCAGCGTAACCGGCATTGCCACCGGCAGCCGCGGCATCGCCATTGACCCCAACGGCATTGACCTTGCCAAAGCCCTCGAACTCGTCAAAAGCGGTCAATCTATCAACGAACTCAACCTTCAACCTTCAACCTTCAATTCACAAACTTTCATCGAAAACTGCGGCGCCGATGTACTCTTTGAAACCATCCCCGTGAACTACGAAAGCGGCCAGCCCGCCATTGACTATATCCGCGCTGCCCTCGAACTAGGCATGCACGTTACCACTGCCAACAAAGGCCCGGTGGTGCATGGCTATCACGAACTAACCGCTCTCGCTAAATCCAAAGGGCGCAAATTCTATTTCGAATCTGCCGTGATGGATGGCGCGCCGGTCTTTGGTCTGTTCCGCGAGACGCTACCCGCCGCCAATCTCAACGCCCTGCGCGGCGTGCTCAACTCGACGACCAATCTTCTGCTCACGCGCATGGAAGCTGGCGAGAGTTTCGAAGATGCCGTGGCCTACGCCCAATCGATTGGCATTGCTGAAACCGACCCCAGCGGCGATGTCGATGGCTGGGATGCGGCGATCAAAGTTTGTGCGCTGGTATCGGTGATGATGGGTGTGCCGCTCAAACCGCACGATGTAGACCGCACGGGCATCGGCGGTATCTCGGTTGACGATGTGGCGCAGGCCAAATCCGAGGGCAAACGCTGGAAACTGGTCTGCGAAGCGCTTCGGGATGGGGATCAGGTGCGGGCACGCGTGGCACCCCAAAAGGTCGGTGTCGAATCGCCCCTCTATGGGGTCATGGGCACCACCTCCATCGTCGAGTTTGAATCCGATGTGCTGGGCAAACTCTCGCTCATCGAGGCCGATCCCGGCCCCCACACCACGGCTTACGGTCTGCTGGCCGATTTCCTCAACGCCGTCGCCTGAACGACACAAATCCCCATGACTGATTTAACGCCTGCTTTGCTGCCCGCTATTGAAAAACATCGCCTGCCCGGTTTGGATTTGGACGCTGATTTTATTTACCCCAAATATGATGGGGATTCGATCCTCAACATTCCCAGTTCGATCTGCCGCTGGCTGAACGTGCCCGGCCTGGGGGCTGGCGCGCTGCGCCCGGAGATTTTACAACCCCCGGGGGAGGGTATCCGCAAAGTACTCCTGATCCTCATGGATGCGCTGGCCCTGCATCGTTTTCAACGCTGGCTGGATGAAAACCGCAACCCGGTGTGGAATACTTTGCTGCAAAGCGGCAACCTGGCCCCGCTGACCTCGATCAGCCCCAGCACAACTTGCGCGGCGACAACCTCGTTATGGACGGGTGCTAGCGCGGCCGAGCATGGGATCGCAGGCTACGAACTCTGGCTCAAGGAATACGGCATGGTCGCCAATATGATCTTGCACACCCCGATGGCTTTCCGCCGCGGGGTAGGTGAACTTGCCAAAGCCGGATTCAACGCATCGGAATACCTGCCGATGACCACGCTGGGCGAACATCTCAGCACGCACGGCGTACAGCCGTATGCTTTTTTGCATCACAGTATTGCCCACTCCGGGCTTTCGACGATGCAAATGCGCGCTGTTGAAGTAGCGCCCTTCAGCACGCCGGTTGATTTGTGGGTGACGATGCGAGAATTATTTGAAGAAAAAGCCCGGCAACGCCTGTATACCTGGGCTTATTGGGGTGTGGTGGATGGTTTTTCGCATCAGTACCAACCCGAAGACGAGCGCGTTTCTGCTGAATTTACACAGTTTAGCGAGGCTTTTGAGCGTCATTTTCTTAATCAACTTAGCGCCGCGGCGCGGCAAGATACGCTGGTGCTGCTGACTGCCGATCACGGGCAGATTCGCACCTTCGATCAGGGCCGTTATCACCTCAAGAACCACCCCGAACTGGATGCTATGCTGCATATCCGTCCAACGGGTGAAAACCGGCTAATCTATCTCTATGCCAAACCCGGGCAAAAAGAGGCCATCCGGCAATATTTCGAAGCGGCCTGGCCGGACGAGTTCGCTGTTTTCACCCCGGAGCAGGCTTTGGCCGCCGGTTTATTCGGCCCGGGGCTGGAGCACCCGCTTTTGCGCGACCGTCTGGGCGACCTGATTGTAATCCCGCGCGACAACGCCTACTTGTGGTGGGCAGACAAGCCCAATCCGCTGATTGGGCGACATGGCGGTCTGCACCGTGAGGAGATGTTGGTGCCATTTTTGGCAGCCCGATTAGGGTAAATACGCTCAAAGAACCATTTTCATAAATAAGGATTCGCCATGACCCAACCACTCAGTGAAAAAATATCCCAGATCATGCTTTATACCCGCCAAAGCCTGGTCTGGGGGAAAGTGCGTACCAAACCTGCCATCCGCATCAACACCTGGCTGCGTACAGACATGGCCCCAACATATATGAAACTCTTTGACGCTCAAATGTTGCCGCTTACCGGCGCGCAAAAGCCGCTAAAATTTCCCCAAATGTTTTTCCATACCGATCAAATTATCGCCTACCATATTTTGCCCCCCACCGAAGAACCGCTCGACTACGATCCCGGCGAACCCAACCGCAAACGGATACCAATGACTGCCATTGTCGGCGGCTTTCGCTTCGATGGTTTTTTACGCATGGCGCAACAAACCAAGATTGAGAGCTTTCTAAGCGTATCCAAGGCGAATTATCTTTCATTTTATGATGCGACCATGTCGTGTCCGGCGCTGCCCGCCATTAAGGGGGTGAGCGCTGCGCTGATGCTGATTCGCCAAAGTGATGCCAGTTTTATCCCAGGATAAGCGAAACGCCTGCGCGGCGCTAGACCCTTCGCTACCGCTCAGGGTGACAACGAATATCCCGCTCACTTTCTACATACTCAGCGGTGAAATAATTCCAATTGTAGTTGGAGAGTGCAATATGCAGTGGCAGCGCGAAAATTTTATCATCAGCGATGCACATAGCGCCGTAGACCTGGATTTTGTCGAGGCGATGTTGCGCAGCAATTATTGGGCGCCTGATCGTCCGCGCCCGGTGATTGAAGCGGCTATTCGAGGCTCGATCCCCTTCTCGCTTTTCGATGGTGAGCAGTCCGTTGGCTTTGCGCGTGCCGTCACCGACCGCGCCACCTTCGCCTGGATCGCCGACGTGATGATTGCCCCAGCATACCGCGGCCAGGGCCTGGGGAAATGGCTGATCCAATGCGTCTTGGAACACCCGGCAATCGCATCGACTGCGACGCAATTATTGCGCACGCGCGATGCCCACGGGCTGTATACCAAATTTGGATTTGAAGTTGTTGAAAGTATGGGGCGTAAACCCTGATGCTAATCGGCCCGGCAGGGGTTATCGGGATCGGGGTCGTTAGGAGGCATTCCGTCGGTGCCGGGGCCATATTCGCAGACCGCACGCCAGGGGATATAGTTGGTCGTAAATACATCTTCATTAATCACATCGCCGCCGCGTGTAACGGTGCGGGTTACAGTTACAGCCGCCCCCTCTACTGCCCAATCGACCTGATGAATTTCACCCGTGCCCAATTCTTCGTTTTCCTCATAGCGCGGTTCTGGTGCGTCTTGCTTGTTGGTCAGGCCGCTGGTGGACCAATCGACCGTGCGCCCATCGGAAGTAGAGTAGAACTTCCAGGTCAGATAATATTCCCCAATATACGTCTCCATTAGCAGCCAGTAACCAGTATCATTGGTGAATTTAAAATCCACCACGGGCACATAAACAGTGGCATCCAGCCCGGCCCAATCGGAATCGTGCCCGCCGCCGTAGGTCTGCTCGTAGTAGTAGACGCGGTAGGCGTGCGGATAACGTTCTACGATAGAGAAGCCGCCAAAAAACACGGTTCGGAATAGCGTGGTGCTGACCTGACACACACCACCGCCCACGCCCTTGATCGTGCGGTCGCCGAAAATAATCCAGGCTTCAGCATAGCCAGTATCCAAACTGACATCGCCCAAAATCCGAGCCATCGAAAAGGTTTCGCCGGGGGCTACCAGCAAGCCGTGGAACCGCGAAGCTGCCGTGCGGATATTTTGTTTGCGCGAGGCGCTGGAGCCATAAAAATAGGTCGTGTGTGAATTGACCAGTTCGGTAATACCCAATTCGGCAGCGGTGGCATCATCATTGACTTGCGGGGCTTCGTAGTCCATGTCCAGGTTGATGTCGTGCTCGCCCGCCAGCACTTTACTTTGCACCGCCAAAATAGTGGCTTCAATATCCAGCGATTGGCCCTGGGTAGCATGGGCAATCGCTTCTAGTTCGCGCGTATCATCATCAAAAATAAAGCGCGCGTTTTCGGGTCTGCGCTCCAGGCCGGGGGCAATTTGCTCTAAAAAGCTGCGCAAACGCGCTTCGTCCAGGCCAATTTGGTATTCTTCCCCCTCGGGGGTGGGTACGCGCTCGAAAACCAGCATCCCGCCCAAGTCTTCGCGGGCGAATCCCCACGGGCCGGGGCCATCTTCTCCCGCTCCGGGCATGCGCAGCGTCAACGGGGCGCTCCAAAT
>Ga0233436_1002691_pt1 | contig 12414 bp, 16 predicted proteins | sample SI_122_August201_2_FD_182723 | JGI IMG/M metagenome (GOLD analysis project Ga0233436, IMG submission 182723) | Seawater microbial communities from Saanich Inlet, British Columbia, Canada - SI_122_August2016_150_MG | ecosystem: Environmental > Aquatic > Marine > Inlet | place: Canada: British... | reverse complement strand
ACATTTGGTTGGTGATACAATAACGCCACAAAACAAATTATGTATTTCTAAAACCCGCGATAACTAATATTAGAAATAGGTGGGAAGTGTATCAATATTCATGACATTATCAATAGAGGAGTCAGTTACACTCAAATATTGATTGAAGTAGTCGAATTTGAGTTGTTCCTGTGGAGTATGCTTATGTACGGTGCGTGCAATCATTTTATATAATTTGAAATCGGGATAACGTTCGTCGCCGTTTTTCTTGTATAATACATTTTTACCATTATCATCAAGGCACCATCGATGTATAGTTTTTTGTAGTTCATCATAATCTTGGTATTCAAGTTGATCGGGAATAATAAAATCGTAAATAGAACAACCTAATCGACAAAGATCAAAACTCATGTTCGGTTCAATTCTCGGTTTATTTTCATTAAAGAAAGGTTCGGTGTTATATTGCGTATCGGCGTCTCCGCTGGGTGCGAAACTGTCGCTACAATATACAAGATTATTAAATGTATAAATACTGCGCCCAAAATCAATAATTTTGTAAATTTTACCAAAAGTAGGAACTTTATATGTATTGTTCTCGAATTTATAATATAGATACGGTATTTCGGTATTAATATACATAATATTATTTGTATGTAGATCGTTATGAGTAAACAAGAATAATTTTTGGTATGTAATTAATGACATAATAACTTGAAAAAGGGCACTAGATGCGATTTCATCTGTAATCTCTCCATTTGTAAATAGGTCATCGAACGTTCCGTCACATTTTTCAAGACAAATTAACTGTACTGGGAAATCTTTTATAATTGCGTATTTTTCTTGTTCGTCTGCCGACAATTCTGAACCATCGCATTCGGTCCCATCGCTTTCAGTTTCCCAATCATCTTCATCGTCAGAGTCGGCATTGCTTTCATTTGAGTCGGTCGTATATGCGAGTGAACTGTCATCGCTACTACTGGACGTGTCGTCGTCCATAGTTTCGTTTTTGTCAATATTGCTTTCATTCATAGTTTCATCGTATATAATACATGAATCGATTGGTTCTATAGTAGACTGAATATCGGTAATAATATCATCAAGTTTGATAGCATTAAGACTATATTTATTTGTTTTTGATATACATAGTTTATTACGTTTACATCTAGAACCATCAGTTAGAACTTCATCATTGCTTACATTTTCCAAGGTAAATAAATTATTTATATTTTCATTAAAAAAATAGGACGAGACTAGAAAATCAATATCGTCAGTGATAATACATTTATGATTCGATTGGATGCCTAGATATGACCCGTAAAAGTCAAGAGAGTTAGTGATATTATGAGTATGCATAGTCATACTACTGAGATAACAAAAGAAGGTGTCTACATAAGCACAATTGTTAGTAGATTTTAATTTCGGAAGCACATTATGTGATATATCAGTGGATATAGCATTGGAATAGGGTAAATTAGTAAGGAATTCTCTATCGTCTTCGTATTTACCAACCATGTATCGAAGTGGGTCAAGTAACGGAGAATATTTAATAAAGGAAGGTTTATTCAATGTGTTGAAATGAGAATCGGTAACTAAATTGTTATTTCTAAAATGATAACAATGGTTTAATTGAATAGAATCATGATTTTTGTTGGACATAGTGAAATGTAAATCATATATAGGGTTATAATTCTGTAGATTATAAACATTATTAGATGAAACATCTAAAGTAGTCGACCCGTCAATCAAAGATGGTATATTCGAACCGTCTAAATGTTTGGGTTTATGATACCCAATCAAAAATTTGGATTCTAATGTATGAGAGGTCATAGTAATTAAATAATATTATATACGGATTAATTACAAAAAATAATAGAATTTCAAACCAATAACATTACGTACTCGTTTATAATACTTTAGTATTATATAATTATAAAGTATTGATAACAGAATGACTCTTGAATTAAAAAAATTTAATATGCGCGAAATAACATTTAAGCCGGATGAAAACAAGGGTCCGGTAATCGTTATGATAGGTCGTCGTGATACAGGAAAATCGTTTTTGGTTAGAGATTTGCTATTTTATCATCAAGATATTCCGGTTGGTACAGTGATGTCGGGAACTGAAGCCGGTAACGGATTTTATGCGGCACATGTTCCGAAAGTCTTTATCCACGAAGAATATAATACAGTGCTTATTGAGAATGTATTACGTAGACAAAAAACGGTATTAAAACAAGTAAATAAACAGTTAGCAGAGTATAAACGGACAACTATTGACCCACGATGTTTTGTAATTTTAGATGATTGTTTATACGATCAATCTTGGACTCGTGATAAGATGATGCGTTTATTATTTATGAACGGACGTCATTGGAAAATTATGTTAATTATTACAATGCAGTATCCATTGGGTATTCCTCCAAATTTAAGAACAAATATAGATTATGTGTTTATATTGAGAGAACCTTACTTGACAAACCGTAAACGTATATGGGAAAATTATGCGAGTATGTTTCCAACGTTGGAATCATTTTGTGGAGTTATGGATCAGACAACTGAAAATTACGAATGCTTGGTTATTAATAACAATGCGAAATCGAACAAATTAAACGATCAAATATTTTGGTATAAAGCCGAGAGTCATCCTGACTTTCGTTTAGGTGCCAAAGAATTTTGGGAAATCTCAAAAAATATTGGGTCAGACGATGAAGATGATGCGTATGATCCAAGCAAATCAAAAAAGAAAGGACCACAAATCAATGTAAAAAAGAGTAAATGGTAAGGCATATCAAATAATGGTGACATATTCATCAAAACCGGATAATGATTTGCATATTTTTGAATTAGTAATTTCTTTATCTAAATAAACACTTAACTGATCTAGATTTTTTATAGTTAGAGTTTTTCCACTAACACAATCATTATTGAATATGAATGGAAGTACGTGAGTTTTCAATACTGTCATTGTTTTTCCTAGGAAATCCGGAAAAATAGTATTTACCATGATAATAGACCCATTGGGATTTGCTAAAAAGTATCGTTTGAATATATCTTCGATATTCGGTATTTGAATATATGATTGAACTAGCAACAAAACATTGAATTGTTGAAATTCTGACTCGGTGTAGGAAGAATGTCGACAATGTAATTGTAATATTTATACGTTTCGATGTCGTAATACTTTACCCATTTTTGTTTATCGTTTTTTCGAATAGACAAAAATTTTATAATATCCATCTGATATGAATGGATATTATATTTGTAGTATTGTTACTGAGTTGAAATCATGGATCATACAAACTTTCATCAACTTCAATCTCATCATCTGAATCAAAATCATCTTCTTCTGCGAATACCATTTCATCATTCAACAAGTTCATTGTTCTAGATTCTATGAATGCGTGATACATAGTTTGAGGCAATAATGTAGTTGAATTAATTGACGATTGAAAATCAATGTTGTATACGAATTCTGTATTTTCGACCAGGGTATTATCATGTTCGTCATCACTAATGTTAGGTGTAATATAATATTCGTCTTCATCATGAATGGTAGGCATACTATAATCATAATTGTCATCATCGCTCATTTCGTCTTTGTGATATCGAATTAACTCACTTTTTCCATCAAGTGTAATAAAACAACAATATTTCTTTTTTTCTTTGAAAACTATTATTCTGCGTCCAAATGTAGGATTGCACCGCGCGAATGTTGATAATTTTCTTTTAATAGAAGAAGCAGATATGTGTTTTTTGGAACTATCTAGAGAATATCGTGAATGAAGATATTCCACGAGGTACCCTTTAAATGTGGCTATTAGCGTATTTTTTGGAAAATGTGGATGAAACGAAATATTATAAGGTTCAGTCATCTCCTCGATATATTCAATAATCGTATCATGGTCCTCACTTTCGACAAATTGGTCTATGTAAATATTCCGTATTGTAACTTGGTTTTTAATTTCAAATTTATCAACATTAAAACCGGACAAGTAATATTGTTGAATAACGAGTGGTACATGAGTAAATGTATTTTTCATATGGAAATAAATATTATATAAGTCCGAAATTTGGAATTCAACCCCACTATACGGATTTTTGGGAGGAAGTGATTCTGAATAAAACAATGGCGAATTACAAATTGCGGATGTAATGATACGAGAAAGGTCCTGAAGTGTAAACAAATAAATGTAGTTGTTTTCGTAGTAATTAAATACATTATTTTGCGATTTATTTATAGGAGTCAAATATAAATCATTGCTTACAATCACTTTTTTATTCCGTTTTTTAATCAAATACGCGAAATTATTAAGGACGCGGTATGTTCGTTGTATCCGACAAAAGAAATCTAGAAACGATTCTTTATTTTCGAGTGTAACAAAGAAACTATCCATATAATTGTCTTTTAACGTAGCAAATTTGGTATTACTATCTAAAAATAGAAACCGACATTTTGTAAAATTAAGATGTAGATTGTCAGTGTCTTCTTTAAAAATATGTTTCATATAGTTCCCGCATGTAAATAATTCGGCATTTTCTATATTGATATCAGATGTATATCCGGTATCATGTATAAATATTTTATGTGCGATTAAGTTGAATGTATTCATATTATATTTAAGGTTAATAAATATAATATAACACGTTTATACCGTTTTCAAATAATTAGTAAGGAGATTATTCGTCATTATGGGGAGTGAAATTGTCAACCATTAATTCATTGCGAAGTTGTGTAGATTGTACTGTGTCTACTTCGCGTGATTCGAAATCGGTATTCTCTACAACGCCATTCAAGTTTCCTTCTTCGTCAATTGTTTGTGTAAGAACATTACCACTTGATTTGGCCTTCTCAATATTATCCATGATAGCCTGTTTTTTCGTTTCCCTAACTCTTTCTTCAAATTCCTTTTTGGCAAGTTCTTCATTTTTCATTTTTTCAGCGTGAAGAGCATTCAACTCTTCTTCCATATGTTCTACTCTACCAGTTTTATATGCATCGGGATCCCATGGAACCCATATACCGACTGGACCAACATAGATATCATGATTTGGGTCATGTTCGCGAAGTTTCTTACATTTTTCCTCCGCTTCATCCTGTGATGGGTATACGCCTCTAACTTTAATTCCACGAACAGATGTTTGGAAAGCATGTTCGCGGTTGAATTGTTCGGTTAACTTATCTTCCTGCTTATCCATAAAATTCTTATAATCGTCTTCTATCCCACTTTTTTTGAGTTTATCACTTTCCTCTTTAACGAAATCATTAAAATCACCAATGAGAGTTTCTACATTTAGGTTATGTTTATACGCAATGAAGTGAATAAACTCAAAGTATCGCTCCATTGATTTAGAGAATTCCCAATTCTTAATAAATTGGTTGAATAGGAAGACTTCACGCTTCTTTAGTATTTTTTCGGGTGAAACAAATGACATACATGCGAATTTTTGTCCTGCGATAGGAGTATCTTCATCACATAAATCAATATATTTTTGATTGGCACTACCGTCGACATTTAACTTCTTTTCAAACCCAGACATTTTAGGAATATATACATCATGGTACTAATTATTTAAGTGTTTTCATAGTAATATAATTATGTGCGAATCTGTTTTGTATTTTTTTGTTGTAATATAATATAAGGTAAAATGCTTGACTTGAATGAGTTGGTAAAACGTGCCATAAAGTACTTGATTGAAGGTTTAGTTGTCGCATTGGCAGCATTTGCTATCCCAAAGAAGCAATTGAACGTTGAGGAAATTATTATTATTGCTTTAACCGCAGCTGCTACATTTAGCATTCTTGATGTATTCATTCCTACCATGGGTTCTTCCGCTCGTGGTGGTGCAGGATTCGGTATTGGCGCTAACCTAGTTGGTGGTCTTAAGATGGTGGCTTAAGTAGTTAGATAACCCACTTATGTATAATAAGGATATTGATATCTTTATTATATTCTGTCTGATGATAGAACTACGGAACTATGCGTCATAGTATGGATTGTCGTGAATTTTCATACCACAATATTCTTGAGGTTTTTTCTTATAGTTAGTAGGACTATGTATACCTGATTCTTTAGCACAATCAAGTAAAAATTTAAAATTGCTCCAAAATTCGCTTTTATGGCCGATTGATTTAGTCATGGTATGTGCCATTTCATGTATAGCAACAAACATTAATGTATGTTCGTCTATTAGATTATTATTGTCTTCTTTTTTCGTATTTAAACAGAACGCTATTTTTTCTCCCTTGTTTTCACTGTATGCTGTATAACTACTAGTTGGGAGTGTTTCCATAATTTTTGTAGGATTAAAGTTCTTCTTAAGACGTTTAACATTTTCTTTGTCGGGATACTTATCACTGGTATAAACTACAAGTTCCTTACATTTGACAGTAACTCGTGCTAGTAAATCGGCGGCTTTTTCAACCTCCTTCCTATCACGTACGCAATATTTGTTACCGTCAACATCTGACACAATGCATTTTAGTTGAAAACTTTCGTAGTTTTCTTGATAAATATAATAACTAGCAAATACAACCAGTCCTATCATGATGTATCCTAAAATATCCTCATTTCTCATTTTGTTGTATATACATATCTTGACATAAGTTTTACATCAAGATATGTTAGTGTAATTTGTTCGCATACTAAATGCGATATAATAATACGACAACGTACTCGCATATACACAAATTATATGATTCACTATTGTTTTGAATAATATAATTATATTAGAATTAGACGCAAGGTTTTCCAATTTCAAGTTGTTGACGTAAAGGATCACCTCCTGTGATGGTGCTTTGGTTCCATGGTCCAACGTCCATTTTATTGACAGGTGGGTCAGAACGTAATTGAAGATTAGCATTTCTTAAAGATTGTCCGACAGAATCAAGACCGATGTGGTATCCAGCATCTAATAAATCAGGGATAGCAACATCAGCACCATTTAAGTTTGAAGGATTTAATGCGGATAATTCATCATTTGACTTACGTGGTAACAAGTCTAATGCGTTGGCAACAGACTGAATACCATTTCCGGATGCACTTGTATCTGATTTCATTAATTCTCCAGGAGTTGCTGAATCACCGTTTTTCATCTCTTGTAATTCTTTCTCGTTACTACCATCTTCCATTGTATCGCGGACCATCTGCATTTGCCCGTTGTATGTCATCAATCCCCATATGGCAATCATTGAAATAATTAATACTAGCAAAAATTTTGGTGTAAAAAACTTTGCAAGACCACGTTGAATATCGTTAAACATTTTCGTCTATATAATATCGACTGACAAAATATATTCGTATGATTGAAAATTTTGCTAAAATATAAGTTATATCGATTTCTCACTAACTATACTATCATCGTCCATATCCATATCACTCATATCACTGTCATCTATATCCGTCAACATATATGTGTTTTTTATGTTTTTTGCTTCTAAATAAGAAGACAATGCCATTTCACGCGCTATCTTTGCCTTTTGTATCGCATCCTTATACATTTGATAATATACTTCATTCGGTTGTTTTAAGTTGACAGTTTCATCTTGCGACAAATCTTCTAAATTAAACACAACTTCTTGCATCGTATCGGATGATATGAATTCATTGGTAGGGGCAACATTATTTTCGATTGTCAATGGCATATCGTCATTCTCTACGATGGCATCATTTGGTTGCGTATCGGTATGTTCGTCTATATTTTCTCGTTTTCCTAAATTATCGATTGTCTCTATTGTATCATGTTTTTCTTCAATTATTGTCTTTATCGTATCCATAGTTTCTTCAATGACTTCTTTATTGGATACGATATCATTGTTCGTATCTACATCTATTGACGTTGGTGTTTCATGGATTACCTTTTCAGTGTGTGTTATAATACATTTATTGAATAAATCAAGTTCAATCGGTTTAGTTACTAAAACCTGTTTCATTTCAAGTTCTATCTGGAAACTTCTAGCAGAACATTTTATTCCTTGTACTTCCATAATACTCATGATTCGGGTAGTATCGTTAATGCTATTAAAATCCACGATTTCCTCTTTCTCATCATATATCTTAATATTTGGTTTGTCCAGGGCAGATGGAATATTTACTCGAACCGTATAATATTTACCTGATTTGTATACTTTCAATGGTGATGTAAAATAATTTTCAATGTCTACTATTTCCATATCACCGTCAAACCAGTCCGACCTATGTGAATAAATAAAGTTGACACAGTATTCTTCAAGACGCTCTAGCCATTGAATAATATATTCGTCTTCATTTGTAAACATGAGATCAGTGTGGTATTTTCGGCCATTTTTCACAACCCCATTTCGTGTACTGCATGATGGCGGTTGTATATACAGCGGGAAATTGTTTTTTTTAAACCGTATAAAGTAATTTCCACCGGAAATTAATGTAGGCTTCGACAATACAAGTTTAGAAAAATCAAATTGCGTTAGTTTATCTCGGGTATCATAAATTTGTTCCATATGAACTGTACCGTAATAATCTCTTTATTATAATTTTATCAATAAAGATAAGTATTCGTTCAATCGCATAGTATTGTTTCTATATATTTTGTATCAATTAAAATGAATAGCATACGGGATAGTTGTATAGAATTTTTTCAAGACGAAAATATAAAACGAGACTTACGTGAAATAGCAAGGCCAATTCTAAATACTATTTATGACGAATTGAATATATACGTATGGGCTATTTGCATTTATAATATATTTTTGGTGTTTATTATTTTAGCCAACTTATTTTTACTGATTCGATTGTTACGGTATTCGAATAAGGTTTCCTATATAGATTAAAATGTAATAGTATACTATATGAAATCCCAAAACGGAGGTGTATGGAACCCTTTTGATTATTTAAAATCTAATGGAAAATCAACCGAAAATCCATTAGATGAAGCAATCGAAAAACTCAAGGGTGTAAACGACACAATAGACAAAGCAACCGAAAACTGTAAAGGTGATATGGAAAACGGAACAACCGACCTATTTACTGACGCAAAAAAACATCTTACCGAAGCAATAAACTCAATAAAAAGCGCAAACAATATTTGTATCCCCAATCAAGACGCAGTCGTAGCCGTAAACGCAGACGAAGTAGTCGAAGAAGTAATCGGAGAAGCAGATGAAGTAATCGGAGACGAAAATGCTGGTGGTTCAAATCGTAAGAGTAGAAAGGGTAGAAAGGGTAAAAAGAGTAGAAAGTTTGCTTTGAAATGTGCAAAGAAGGGACGAAAAACAGTAAAGAAAGGGCGTAAATCGGAATGGACCACATTTGTCACAAGTGTATATAAAAAGAACAAACTAACGAATCCTATGTATATGTTTAAGAATGCATTAAAAGACGCTGCCAAAATATATAAGAAATAAACAAACATATAAAAACATTTTTAGTAATATTCAAAATAACATGAATACTACTAATGACAACCAATCATTAACTGTCTATTCCGAAAGTACAAACCGAGAACAATTGATTGAAAACGTTCAAAAATGGGTTATTCTCGACCAGCAACTCCAATTAATGAATGAAAAAAGTAAAAAGATCCGTGAAATGAAATCACAAATGACTGCGAATATAAGTGATTATGTAAGATCTAATAATTTAAAAAACAATATAGGAATATCAAACGGAGAACTTCGTATATACGACAAGAAGGATTATAAACCATTGACATTTACGTATGTAGAGAAAAGTTTAAATGCGATCATTAAGGACAAATCGCATGTTGATTTCATCATAAAATATTTAAAGGATAATCGTGAAATTACGATATCATCCGATATAAAACGTATTTCTACAAAATTATAAATATGCATACAATATATATGGAATTAAGAGAACCATCGTATATAGACGACATTATATTCAATGCGAATATGGGTGGCTATCCGGTGGCAAATATAATAAAACAGTATAATACCAATCATGCGATGATAGGGGGGTCAAATAAAATAGGATTGTCTAGATTTGATGGGTTTGTCGTTCCATTGGGCTTACCCGTTTTTGACAGTATGAATATTGATGAATGTTCTCAAATGTCTAAAATAAAAACTGTAACGTCAGACGTTATTGATGACAACTTGTTTGATAAACTATTTGATAGTGTTCGTCACCATACTAAGGGTAAAAATACCCGCCGAAATATGAATTCTACAAACACTAGAACGCGTAAAGGGAACTTGCGTAAATAATTCGATAAAAATACCGTATAAAGATATACACAGTGTATACACAATGGTTCATATAGGAATAATTCCGGATGGAAATCGTAGATGGTATAGGAAAAACAATAATACAATGACCGCCTTACACGACGTATGGATGAAATTTGCGTTGCATATATTGGACACAATATTGAATATGGGTGCTACTAAATATAAGCATTTATCTGATATATGTGAAATAAGTATCTATATATGTTCGATTGATAATTTGAATCGAACAGATGGAACCAATAGTATAATTTACAATTTTGTTCGTAGACTCTGGAATGAAATGAAACCCTCACTCGACAATAATCCTAATATACGTTCGTTATTAAACCAGACAAAAATAAATGTGGTGGGAGACATTGAAATATTACCGATGGATATTAAATTAATTCTTCAACCATTGTTGGTTGAAAAAGAAAATCCTCTATATATCGTAAATTTGGCATTGGCATATGATTATAATAAAGATATGATAAATTATGGTGTTGGTAATATTGAATCATACAATAGAGATCAGAGTAATATAGATATGGTTTTCAGGTGCGGTGGTGAGAAACGAACTTCCGGATTCTTCCCGACAAAAACAATTTATTCAGAATGGGTTTTTAACGATAAATTATGGCCGGAAGTAACATTGTGCGACATCGATAATGCTATTAAAGATTATAAACAGCGAAAGCGTCGATTTGGTAAATGAATAGTATTCTTGATTACATAATTGTAATCAAGAATTGAATTAACAACTTATCTAATATTTAGACCAATTAGTATTGTTAAATGAATTTATCTCTAATTTTTTTGAATTTTTTTTCCAATATTCTATTTTTTCATTAAGTTCTTTATCTTCTGCCGTCATTGGTATAGGATTGGTTTGTTTAGAGTATAATCTATCCTTATCGTCTTCCGTTGGTGCGGGGCGTTTTCCGTAACAATTAATACCAAATTTGACGTATGGATTGTCTATGTATCCACCATTTACACCTGGACGTCCGCAATTATTCTTCTTTTTTGGATGTTTTTGTAATTCGTTCCAAGTATCTTTTTGGGTAGGGAAGTACGCCATTTGTCCGTCAGACCAACCATAATTGCACCATTCAGCACCATTATTATATGCGGCTTCAATTTGGTCGTATGTTGCTAACTTTGCCCCAAATGAAGTGCATACTGCTTGTGCGTCTTCATATGTATATTTATTATTAGATACATTAAATACTTCGTCTAGATCTACTGGTAATGTTACACTGGGTTCTTCTTCGTCGGGTTCATCCGTTTCATTAAGGTAATCCAATATATTGACATTAAATATCTTTTGAATAGTTATCACAATCACAGACGTTATTAATGATATCCATGCTGTACTTTCAAGTAGAGATATAAAAAAAGGCTTTGTAGTAGAAGTCATAGGAATGCGGAACAAATACACAACAATATAAAGAGTAATTATAAACAAGACGATTGAAACAATAGATGATTCGTTTGATAAGAAGGATAGCGTTTGATTATATACCGTTTTCATGTCAGATTCAATTTCTGATTTACTGGTTGAGGTATAATATGAAATAATAAAAATGAAGAAACTTACAATAAATATGATATCTAATGTCCTACCTAGACTGGATTGAAAATTGCTCGGTTCAGTTCCTTTGTTAAAAAACATTCCTAAAATATAGTAAACGACAATATATATTGCTAAAAACCATAATAACATAAACATATTATTGGTAGTAAATATAGTGCTAGTAACACTATTAACATCATCCATAACATCAGCAGATGCATCAATAGGATTGTTTGATACGTCAACGGGATTGTTTGATGCGTCAACCGGATTGTTTGATGCATCTGTAGGATCGACCGATTTGTCGGTATCATTAGTCGATGATGATTTTGTATTTTTGTTTAGATTAACATTATTGTCTGACATAGTTATACTATAATCCATTATTTTTTTTACGATAAAACAAACAATATGCGTTAGATGTAACAACCCGAGATGAATTATCTACAATTTCAACAACGTTATCATTAAAATGGATCCATTTATCACTTGCGTGTTTTACAAACGCAGTATAATGACCCCCATTGGTTCCGCCAATATGGTTACATGTGCCAAAAAGATCATATACATACGATTTTGGATCATATCCTAAAACATATTTTGATAGATCCAAATCCGCAATGGGGAAATCAATATTAGTATTAATCTTTCG
>Ga0233436_1002689_pt1 | contig 12421 bp, 9 predicted proteins | sample SI_122_August201_2_FD_182723 | JGI IMG/M metagenome (GOLD analysis project Ga0233436, IMG submission 182723) | Seawater microbial communities from Saanich Inlet, British Columbia, Canada - SI_122_August2016_150_MG | ecosystem: Environmental > Aquatic > Marine > Inlet | place: Canada: British... | reverse complement strand
CAAGGGTTAACCGTAAAGATCCAGTAATTTGTTCAAGTGAAAATCCCATAGACTGTAAAACATGTGAAGCTTTTTGAGTATTAACAGAACAAGCAGAACCAGTAGATGCGGCAATACCATATTCATCAAGTTTAATAATCAAATCTTCTCCATTTACACCAAGAAATGTAAAATGAACATTATTGGGCAAACGCAATTGTGGATGACCATTCAAAGTTACTTTTGGAATAGTATCGTGAATTTTTTTAATTAAAGAATTTTGTAATTTTTCCATATGAATAAGATTTTGAGAGAGATTATTTTTTGCGATTTCACAAGCTTTTCCAAAACCCACAATATTTGCAACATTTTCAGTCCCTGAACGTAAACCAGATTCCTGACCACCTCCCAGAATTACAGGATCAATATCAACCCCATTTTTGATATACAATGCGCCTATCCCTTTAGGACCGTAAAGTTTGTGAGAGGAAATAGAAAGTAAGTCTATTCCTAATTCTTTCACATCTATTGGAATTTTACCTACTGCTTGAACTGCATCAGTATGAAAAAGAGCATTATTATCATGACATAATTTAACAATTTCAGAAACGGGTTGAATGGTGCCAATTTCATTATTTCCAAACATTATTGAAACAATACTAGTGTTCTCAGAAAGATGATTTTTTAATTCAGAAATATCAATTAAACCAAATTTATCTACTGAAACATAATGTATATCAAATCCATTTTGAGATAATTTTTTACATGGTTCTAAAATTGCATCATGTTCAATTTGAGAAGTTATGATTTGGCCAGATGATTTTTTCATAACTACACCAGTTAGTGCAGTGTTGTTTGATTCAGTACCACCAGAAGTAATTAAAATTTCAGATGGATCAGCATTAATCAATGATGCAATTTGTTTTCTTGCTTTTTCAATCGCTTTATGGGCCAATCTGCCATAACGATGAATAGATGAAGGATTACCAAATTGTTCTTTAAGATATGGTAGCATTGATTCCAATACATCATCATGAATTTTAGTTGATGCGGCATTATCCAAATATATCAATCTGCAATCACATTAATTTTTCCTGGTTTATATCCTTCCGGATCAATTTGAACTGAAGAGAATCCTATCATTTGTAATTTCTCATTAAGTTGTTTTATAATATTATCATCAAATACAGATATCATTTCTTTTTCAACCTCAATTTTTGCAATACCATTAAAATCACGTACACGTACTTGTTTTGTTTTTGTAAGCTGTTTGACAAGTATTTCACCAAATTCAATTCTAGCTAATCTTTCAGCAGTTACTCTCTGTCCCCAAGGTATTCTTGATGCTAAACAAGAGTTTGATGGTTTATCAAATACTGATAGTCCTACAGATTTTGCAATGTCTCGGATTTGAGATTTTGAAAAAGTAGTTTCAACTAGTGGGCTTCTAATTCCATTTTGTTTTAATGCCTCAATCCCAGGCCTAAAATCACCCAAATCATCAATATTTGTCCCATCGACAATTATTGAAACATCATGTTTTTTGGCTAATTCAAGTAAGTGGTCTCCCAGCTCCAATCTACAATGAAAGCAACGGGTAGAATCATTTTTTGTGAATTCTGGATTCTCTAGTTCATCATAATCTAAAAAAAGTTGTTTAATACCAATTTGTGAACAAACTTGTTTAGCAGTTTGTAATTCCTCTTTAGACAGAGTCTTGTAATCAGCAGTTACTGCAATTGCAGAATTTCCCAATGTTTGAAAAGCAGCATATGCAACAAGTGCACTATCAACCCCACCAGATAATGCTATAAACACTTTATTTTTATCACCAAACCAGTTTTTTAATTCGTCAAGTTTATTCATCAGATATTCTCCAGTTTTTTGATTTCTTTCCTTAAAATAGAATCAGTTTCTTTTATTGATTTATCAATTGAATTGGATATATTTTTCAAATCATCAAATTCTATTTTAAAATCAGTTTTTCCTTTGAACAAAGATTTTTTAAAATGCACTTTAAAGGATTGTTCGTCCAGAATTATGGAAGTTTCATGGTTTGAACGTGGAACAATAAAACGATTTGATTCAGAAATTCTTATCCCCAAAGTTCCAGTTTCAAGAACCAAAGTATCAACTATTTCATCTACTTTAATATCATCACAAATCACAGATACCAAATTTGTTGGTCTGCCTTTTTTTGTTATTCCAGGATAGATTGAAACATCTTTAGCACCTTTTAACATAATTTTTTCAATTAGATTACCCAATATTTCTCCAGAAATATCATCAACATTTGTTTCAAGTATTTTTACAGAATCAATATTAAAAGAATCATCACGACCTTTTACAATTTTTAAGACATTTGAAAAAGATTCAAAATCTTTTTGGCCTGCACCATAACCTACAGATTCAATTTTCATTGAAGGGTAAAATTCAATAGGAATATTTGTTAGATTAATCAAAATACAGGCACCAGTAGGAGTGGTTAATTCGGAATTAGAATCATTTCCTTTAATCACTAAATTTGAATTTTTAAAAATTTCAAGAATTGCACTTGCAGGGTTTGACATAGTTCCATGTGAAAATGTAACAGAGCCGCTGCCAATTGAAACCGGCAGAGACAAGATTTTCTCACCATAGAATCCCAAATCATCCAAGGCAATTGCCACTCCAACAATATCTATCAAAGTATCAATACTTGAGGCTTCATGAAAATGAACCGAGTCTTCTGGAATTCCATGTATTTTTGATTCAGCAGATATGAGAGAATTAATACAAGATTCTGAAAAATTTTTTGCTTTTTCTGAAAGCCCAAGCAGATTCACAGATTCAATAATTGCTTTTTTTATTTCTGATCCCATTCTTTCACGAGTATTTTCATCTATTTCTAAAATTAATTGTGTAGAATCTATCCCATGTTTTTGGATCTTTTGAAAATTAATTTTCTCAATAGTTGAATTTAAAAGAAATTTTTCAGATTTTTTAATACCATCAATAATTTTATTTTTTGATGCTCCTAAATCCACTAAAGAACAAAGAAGCATATCTCCAGAAATTCCTGCAATCTGTGGATCTATTACAACAACCATAATTGAAAATTGTCAAAAATGCTTATAAATTCGACTAAAAATTAATGAATTTCATTAGATTTAATTATTGAAAATTTAGAGAGTGTTTTATGATTACAATTATCGGTTCAGGGAAAGTTGGTGGGGATGCAGCATTATTCTCAGCATTAAAGCGATTAGATGATCAAATTTTGTTACTAGATGTTGCAGAAGGACTACCTCAAGGCGAGGCAATGGATATCAATCATATGCTATCTGAACAAGGAATAGATGTAGAAGTGAAGGGTTCTAATAATTTTGAAGATATGAAAGGTTCCAATGTAGTAGTAGTAGTAGCTGGTTCTGGAAGAAAACCAGGAATGACTAGAATGGATCTTTTGAAAATTAATGCAACAATTGTAAAAAGCGTAGTTGAAAATGTTAAAAAATATGCAGATAACTCCATGATAATTCCAGTTACAAATCCACTTGATCCAATGGCATACATTACTCACAAGGTATCTGGATTTGATAGAAGTAGAGTATTTGGTATGGGAGGAATGCTTGACTTATCACGATTTAGACAATTTATTCATGAAGCAACAGGTCATTCAAGAGACTCCATTAGAGCTCTTGTAATTGGCGAACATGGTGAAAATATGTTACCATTACCAAGATTTTCATCAGTTTCAGGAATTCCATTATCCACAATGCTTCCAAAAGAAAAATTAGATGAATTAATCATCAACACAAAACAAGTTGCAGCCAAGGTCATTGAACTAAAAGGTGCAACAGTACATGCTCCAGGAAATGCAATTTCAGCAATTGTTGAAGCAGTTGTAAGAGATAGAAAACAAGTCATCCCAGTTGCAACATATCTTGATGGCGAATACGGACACTCAGATGTTACAATTGGGGTTCCAGCAGTTATTGGAAAGAAGGGAGTAGAAAAAATTATCGAACTAGATTTAAATGATGAAGAAAGACAGGTGTTTGACAAAGCAGTAGACAGTGTAAAGAGTGCAATTTCAGGGATTGAAATCTAAGCATTTTTTTATCTAAACAAAGAAAAAATACTATTGGAAATTCAAGAAATTTTAGAATCATTAGAAGAAGGGAAAATTTCAATAAAAAGTGCAAAAAAACTTTTGACACTTTATTCAATTGAAGAGATTGAAGGAATTGCCAAAATTGACATCAATAGAAGGAAAAGGAAAGGAATTCCAGAAGTAGTTTTTGCAGAAACAAAAGAATTAGAAGAAATTAAAAAAATTACAAAAAAAACATTAGAGAAAACAAACTCGATCATCATATCAAGGATTAAAAAAGAAGATTATTCAAAAATCACAACATTTGCAAAAAAGCTAAAAGTCAAAATACAAGTTGGAAAAAATTCATCATCAATATTATTATTTAAAAAACCAATAAAATTTCAAGGTGGCAAAGTTGGGATTATTACAGCTGGTACATCAGACATAGGTGTAGCAGAAGAGTCCAGATTGATGTGTGAGGCAATGAACTGTAAATGTATTACAAGCTATGATGTAGGAGTTGCAGGAATTCAAAGGATATTTCCAGTTTTAAAAAAAATGATTAAAGAAGATGTAGATTGTATAATAGTTGCTGCAGGTATGGAAGGAGCTTTGGCAACACTTGTTTCTTCCATGATAGATATTCCAATAATAGGAATTCCAGTATCAGTAGGGTATGGATATGGTGGAAAAGGGATTACAGCACTTGCATCAATGCTTCAAAGTTGTTCATTAGGGTTATCAGTAGTTAACATAGATAATGGGATTGCTGCAGGTGGGATTGCTGCAAATATTGCAAATAGAGCAGTTAGAAAAAAATAATTCAAAGGAAAAATTAGACATCATACTCGTAAATCATATATAATATAGCAAAACGAAACTGTGTGATTGTCGGGTAAACGTGTTGTACTTACTGCTGATCGTAGTTTGATGACAAATTATAGAGGAAATTTTTTGTATGGTTTTATTGCATGTGGGCCATACGAGGTTTTACCTGAATGGGTTTTTGATAAAGTGTTTTGTCCTTCAGTGGAAACAGATCCAATTACAGGCGAGGCAAAGGTTGCTCAAATAGGATTAAGAAGAATTGAAAGTTCTTTAATTCAAGGAGGTTACAAACGTGAAGAAGTGTTCATAGGTCACCCAGACATGTTACACAAATCAATTGGGCCAGATACCAAAGTAGTTGGGATTAATGTAATGGATCCTCTTGGAATGGCACCAGTTACCACAACAATGTCACCAGAAAAATTATCATATGTTGCAATGAAATTTAAAAAAATGTGTGCTAGCATAATTCAACTCAAAAAGAAATATGATTTCAAAGTGGTAGTTGGAGGAAATGGAGCATGGGAATTAGCAAAATCAGACAGAATGAAGATTCACGGAATAGACACAGTTGTTGTAGGAGAAGCTGATGAACTAGCAGTTGACTTATTCCAAGATTTAGAGAAGAATGATGCACCAGAATTAATGCATTGTTTTGTAAGAAATCTTGAAAATATTCCAGTTATTGAAGGTCCTACAATTAATTCCTTAATTGAAGCAATGAGAGGTTGTGGAAGAGGTTGTGATTTCTGTGATGTCAATAAAAGATCAAAGAAGGATTTACCCATAGAAAGGTTACAGCATGAAGCAAAAACAAATCTAGATTATGGATTTGATTCAATTTGGTTGCATTCAGATGAAATGTTACTTTATGGATGTGATAATAGAGATTTCATTCCCAACAGAGATTCAATTACAGATTTATGGAAATCACTAAAGGGACTGGGTGCAAACTTTATTGGAACAACACATATGACATTCTCTGCAGTTGCTGCAGATCCAACATTAATGCAACAAATTTCACATATCAATGGACAAGACAAGTCAGGAAGATGGCTTGCAACCAATTTAGGAATTGAAACAGTTTCACCAGATATGGTTAAAAAACACTTAGGAGTAAAAACAAGACCATTTTCAACTGACGAATGGGGTAGTGTAGTAAGAGAAGGTGCAAAAATTCTAAATGACAATCATTGGTTCCCAGCTGCCACAATCATAATCGGATGGCCAGATGAAACTCCAGATGATGTTCAATTTACCATTGATATGATGAGTGACTTTAGAGAGATGAACTTTAGAGGATTAGTAGCACCGTTACTTTATCAAGACTTTAGTGAGAAAAATTCAATGCATTTTGGAAATTTGAATGAAGCACAATTTACACTGTTTTGGAAATGTTGGGAAAACAACCTTCGTGTCATTAATGACATCATTCCAATTATTCTTAGAAATAAAACATACGGTCCACCAATGAAGGTTTTCATGTACGGTATTCTCAAAGCAGGAACTTGGGCAATTATGAGATATCTCAGAGGTCTTTGTAAAGATCTCTTTAATGGAAGAACTCCAGATCAAATTATTGATAAATATGCAAGAAGTAGATCTGTATCTGCTCCAAAAATTCAGACAAAAAAACTATAATTTTTGAATAGCGATATCTGCTATAGTATTTCGTTTTGGAGTTATAGAAATAAAATAAACTTTGTCTGCTCTCTCAATACTTTCAACTTTTTTGTAAGATTTTGATGTAACATCAAATTCATAAATTCCTGGTTCAAGTGAACCGTTAGCATAAAGCATCAAATATGTTTCTCCAGTAGAAGGACTTAATGGAATAAAAGACATTATGTTTTCCTTGTAAGAATTAATCGGAATGGTATTTTTCATAGGTGGTGCTGCAGCTGCCAAATACATAAAGAAATCTTCAACAGTTTCAAATTCCTCGTATTCAAATTGCATTAACAAATGTTACAAGATTCAGTATAATAACCTATTAGAATTAAACAGGAATTATTTTCTAGATTTGAAATGTTTGTAAGATTGGATTCCAAAGAATGCTGGTGCTGCAATATACATTCCCAAGTTTAATGCAATTACAGAGATACCTAGTCCCAAAACTTCTGCTTCTGAATTAGTATCAGCCAAAGTCATGATAGATAACGTGGATATCATAGGTGTGATAAATGCTCTAACTGCTTCTTGGAACATTGGATTCTCTCTTTCCATATCGGCAATTGTTGGTGAGAATGAATAGTATAATTGGTTAAATCCTGTCATAAATGATGCACCTGCACTAGTACTCATTACAGTATTATCTCTAATTTCTCTCAAGAATTGAACTTGCGGTGCTAATTCAGATCCATATGCTGCAGTAGCAATTAGACAACCACCGCCACCTGTTGGTTTTGTAGGTGTATCAAGTTGACAAATTCCATTTGCATCTGCATGTGTTCCTGCACCACATTGTACTTCTGGTTCTACAACTGGTTCTGGTTCTACAACTGGTTCTGGTTCTACAACTGGTTCTGGTTCTACAACTGGTTCTGGTTCTACAACTGGTTCTGGTTCTGGTTCTACAACAACAGGTGTTGTTCCAGAACCACCAGTATAAACAAAAGTACTGGTAATTTTTTGAGCACCATATTGTGCTCTAATTTCATAATCACCATTAACAGCCATAGTACCACCAGCTTTTACAGTGGTTGAATAGCTGCCATCAGAACTAGGAATTACTTGTGCAATAGTTACAATGTTTCCATCAGGACTAACAACTACAATAGTTACAGATTGAGTGAATTGGGCTAGCGTCTTAATCATACCAGAAATTACAATAAGATCACCATTTGCATAAGAAGGTAATTCGGATGAAACAGATAATGGAAGTCCATCAGTTTGAGCATATGTGGCATCAGTTAAACCATAAGATAGAATTGAAATAGACAATAATGCAAATGCCAAAAATCCCATTAGTTTCATTTTCATTTTGATTCAGGAATTATCAGTATTTATGTTTTCAATCAAAGAAAAATTGACCCCATTATATTCGAATTATGCCTTTTTTGACCAAATATTGAATTGATTTAACAAATTCATTTTGAGGAATTTTATCATCAGCCCACCATTTTGCATTGTTTTTTATCCAATCAGGGATTTTTTGATCAAAATAATTCATTTCAGAAGGAGTTACAGAAATAATTCCAATTTCAATAAGATGTTTAATTCCATCAAGAAATTCATCATCAGAAATACTATCAGAAGACCACCATTTTGCATTGTTTTTTATCCAATCAGGGATTTCTTCTGAAACTACAGAAAACGATAAAGTTTCAAGATTTTTGTCATCATATGAAAGTTGAATAAAATAGGTACCAGGTAAAGAATTAGAATTTACAGTGAAAATTGATTTGTAACCACCACTATTACTTAGAGTTGCAGCAAAATTTTGATTTGTCCCATCAGGATTTGTAAGTGATATAGATAATGGTGTTCCACGTTTTTGGTGTTCAATACTTCCAGATAAAATAATTTCTTTAACAGAACCAATGTCAGGCAATAGTATTTTATCTTGGTTTAATTTTGCAGGACTGAAAAACGAAATACCTGTTTGTGAACGTAACAAGCTAGAAATATTTTCATTACCAAAAGCATCACGTGAATCATAATAACGTGCATCAAGACTTCCACCTGCAGGTGAAATTAATTTGGAACCTGTTTTGTCACAAATTTGAGAAGGCATTTTAAAAACACCTTCAAAAACTCCAGTGCTTGGACCGGTTTCAACAAGTGTAAATCCAGTAGATGCTAAACCTCCATGTTCAACACCATTTACAGTACAACGTTTGTAGCGAATGTCTTTGAGTTTGATCTCCAATAAAATTTCACCATCTTTTCCTACAGTGTCAACATTAGCAGAGTTTGAATCATTAATTGTTGAATAAATTTCAACAGTATCACTTTTTAGATTAAGATCAGAATCTTTAAGCGTGATAGTAACTGGATGACCAAATCTAAGTGTGTTAGATTGGGTAGAGACAACTCCAGAATGTGTAGAAATATCAGATTTGATAGAAGTTGTTGTAGTTACACCAGTAGCATCTAAATCAGAATATGAAATTGCAATACCTTCTTCATCAATCAATCTATCAGTTACAATAATTTTTATTTCATCATCGATGGTCTGAATAGTCTGAATGAAATTTGGATCTAGTATGTTCAATTGATTGGTTACAGCATATTCAAAAGTGCCATCAAAAATAGAGGAATTATCCAAAGTTTCTTCTAATTCAAAACGATAAATTGAATTGTTTATACTATCATTATTTTGTAATCCAAAGGAAAAAAAGTCTAAAACAATAGGTTGATTATTTACTTCATTAGAAACAGAAATTACACCAGTACTATCATCAGAAGTATCAAAATCAATTAGTAGAAATACATTTCCAGTATTGGTCGCTATTGCTGTTACATCAGCATCGTCAATTCGTATAAATCCTTTAGATGATGAAATATCACCAGCATCAAGTATAGTTACAGAAGAAGTTCCAAGAGTTCCAAAAGAAAGAGAAAAAGATGTATCACTAAAATCAGAAACTCCAAAATCATTTTCAAAGGATCTCAAATCATAATTTATCCAGTTTGTGCCATTAGTATTAGATTCAGAAGAATCAAGTAAAAGTGAGGATAGTGATGATGCAGAAAACCCTAGATTTAGTGAAAATACCTCAAATGAGCCAGTACCAGTGGTGTCAATTATCAGTCTATCAGAATTTGAATCAGGTACGGATGAAGTTGCAGATGTAGCTGCTCCAATAGGAGTGGTTGCATAAAAATTTGAATTTTGGGCATTTTCCAAAGTAAAAGGATTTCCAATAGTGACAGTAGGGATGAGGGCTGTTGCTCTAAATACATCCAAATCATCACGAGCTCCAGTGTTTAGATTTTGATCAGGATCATTCAAAATAACATCATATTCCATTCCAGGATTTAAAGAACCCCCATTTCCAATAGATAGTACAGGTTCGTCCCCAACTGAAACAGAAGAAGTCGAGAATCCAGTTAAAACTGAAACAGATTTTTCATTGTAAGTGATTTGTCCAGTTTGTCCACGTGGGGCATTACTAAGAATACCAATTACAGAATTATCACTAGAATCAAAACTTTCAAAAATTCCAGAGTTGGGTTCTTGTTCAACTAGTGTAACAATATTTGAAAATGTATTTGAAACTCCATCAGTGTCAACTGAAGAGTCAGGTTGATCATTGTTTGTTTGTAATTCAATTACGTTTCCAAGAGTTAAAGAAAGTTTACCATTATTTTTAAAATTCAAGTTTGAAAGATTAGGAATTAAATCAACCAATCCTGCATTACCATTTGCATCATTATTTCCAGAACTATCAAATGCTTGATAAAATGTTGAGGGATTTGAATCAATATCAAACGTCCAAGAGTCTTCATCTGTTGGATCCTGATTTAATTGAAAATCATTTACAGTAATAAAAACTTCAGAATTTACAGGGTAAAGAACCCTATCAAGACTCAAAGAGATATTTTCCATATCATCATATTCAAGTGAAACTTGTTGTTGGGAACCCCCAGGATTGTATTTAATGGTAACATCATCAAAGGAATAAAGTTGAATTAATGGCCAAGCATCAGAATCCAATCCAATTTGTCCAACTGGTATGTTAGAATTAGTATTGATAGATTTTGCTTTTCTAACTACATTATTCAAATTTGCAGAACCAGTTGGGGAACCAGTACATGTAGTTAATGATGAATCACCATTCTTAAAACCAGTTAAACCATCAGATTGAGGTACTGCAACGCCATCAGTTTCAGAAAGAGAAATACCAAATACTGAAGATGCAGTATCCCTACTACAAAAAACACCAAAATCTAGACCTTTACTAGCTAAACCAACTGTAGAATCTGCAATTTTTGCTTTTTCAACATTTGCAAAGTACGCATACCAATTACCATCAGTTGCCTGAACCATTCTCAATGTTTTTCCATTAAGTGTAACGTCAGGTTCACCCTTACCTTGATCAGTATCAGACAAATTTGAATCTCGAATTACAACTTCAATTACCATTGAACCCGAAAAATAATTATCAAATTGAGAGTTTTCAGCAGATACAAACAAGTTTGGATTACTTGACGCCTCAGCATCAATAGCAGGAACAAGTAGTATTATTGAAAAAATTACCATTAAAGAAAAATATCTCATGTCCAACATGCCTAAAATCCAATTTTCTCACAAATAACGTTGTCGTATCATTTCTTCTTAGAAAACGGTAATACATGATTCAAACTATCAAAAATAAGGAAAATGTTTGTTCAAAGAACTAGAGTTTTACAAATTTCACTTTTAGCTATATTTTCAGCATTTGTAGTAGAACTCATTTTTGGTTTAATTTCAAATAGTCTAGCACTCATCACAGACAGTATTCATGCATTATTAGACAGTGTAGTAACTCTTGTTTTACTCTTGTTTTACTTTTAGCAGCAAGATGGGCAATTAAACCTCCAGATGCTGAACATACGTACGGACATGGAAAAATAGAATCTTTAGGAGGTTTGATTGGAGGAATAGCAATTTTTCTAATTGCATGTTTTTTTATTTACGAATCTATCAACAGATTACAAAGTCCACCACCCAGTGTTGTACCAGGATTATTTGCAATAATTGGGGGACTGTATACTATCGGAGTCGATTTTTTCAGAATTATCATTCTAAGAAGATCTATTAAGAAAATTGGAGGTGCTACTTTGAAAGCAGATTTCTATCATGCTTTCATGGATCTTGGCTCTACAATTGTTGCAATTGCAGGTATCATTTTAGTTTCATATGGCTTGTATTTCGGAGATTTTGTTGCAGCACTAATACTAGGAATTTTGCTAGCAATATTGAGTATAAAATTAGTATACAAAACAGCATTAGATTTGACTGATGTGATATCTCCAGAACTTGTAAAAAATGTCAGAGAAATTTCAATGTTAACCAAGGGTGTAGTTGATACAGGATCAATTCTTATGAGAAAATCAGGGGATATAATTTTTGCAGATGTCACAATCGCTCTTAGAGGAGATACTAGTTTTGAGAAAGCTCATGAAATTAGTGATAGCGTTGAAAGAAACATAAAAAATAAAATTCCAAATGCATCAACCACCATTCATTTTGAACCAAATTGGAAAGATGTTCCACTAGATGCAAAAATCTTAGACATTGCACAAAATGTAGAGGGCGTTAAAGGAGTTCACAACGTTACCACACACAAAACAAAAGGTAAGACATATTCTAATTTGCACGTAATGGTAGAACGAGAAATTAATTTATCTTCAGCTCATAGAATTTCAGAAATTATAGAACAGAGAATTCAAGAACAAATCCCAGAGATTGAGCATGCTACCATTCATCTAGAACCATTTGTGACTGTTCCAGAAAATATCAATATCGAGGATATTGAAACTGAAGAAAAAATCAAAACCATATTAGAAAAATATCCAGACATTAAGAAAATAGGTAGAATTGTATCT
>Ga0233436_1002673_pt1 | contig 12465 bp, 10 predicted proteins | sample SI_122_August201_2_FD_182723 | JGI IMG/M metagenome (GOLD analysis project Ga0233436, IMG submission 182723) | Seawater microbial communities from Saanich Inlet, British Columbia, Canada - SI_122_August2016_150_MG | ecosystem: Environmental > Aquatic > Marine > Inlet | place: Canada: British... | reverse complement strand
TTTCAAGAAAGGGTTCTTTTTGCATGAATGCTTGTGAAAAGGGCAGGGTTGATCTATGAGCGGCTTTGACAAACAGCTGAATTGCGATGAAGCCCGCCATATGATCAATGAAAACCTTGATCAGGGTACCAAGCCGGCAGACTTGATAAATCTGTCGCATCACTTGAAAGGCTGTCATTCCTGTGATGAGTTTCTTAGCAATATGTCCGGCTTTGAAAATGGCTTAGAGGAACTGAGAAAAGTTTACGATCAGTTAGAGCCTGACGAAAAATTAAAGCAAACAACGCTAAATAAAATTACCGAGCTTGCACATGACTCCAAGATCCGCCATGGGCGTAAAGCAATATTTAACGGTTGGAGTGGAATGACTATTCGTACTCACATGATGGCGGGATTAAGCGGAACCTTTGCAGGGGTATTGCTCTGGTTTGCCATTTTTGGCCTGGGCCTTAATGCTCCTAAAGAGGCCTCGCGGTTTTTGCTTCATCCTGTAGAATTTCATACGGTTGAAGATAAAATGGAGTGGAATCATCACGACATGATTCCTCCAGGACACACGCTTCGCAAAACGGTTAAACAGGGAAGTGAAAACTCATTTCACTTCAGGTTGAAATCTGACGGGCCGGTGGACCTGGTAGTAAGGCATGAGACACCGAAAGATCATGCGGATCACCGGTTTTCTCTCAGCGGAGTCCGCTATGCCAGCCTGCATGTGCCACAGAAGAAGGATGTGATTGTTATCCGCAATGAAGGCGACCACCCCGTTGAGTTAAAAGCTTATACACAGCAAGATAAATCCTTCGACAGTCAGAGCGCTCCAAATGAAATCAAAAGTTGAAACGAAAGCTTATGTGATAAACAATAGGCTTCATGTCTAGATATCAAAATGCCGGACTCGGTTTGGCTCTTCTTATCCTTGCGATATTTCCTTCCCTGATTTCTGCGGGTGACGCAGAGTATCAACCTCTACCTGCCATCGAACACCCTGCGGACAACCCCTGGTCGAAAAAGAAACACCAACTGGGCAAGATGCTGTTTTTTGACCCGCGTCTTTCCGGGAACAACAGAATGAGTTGCGCCACCTGCCATAATCCATCACTAGGTTGGAGTGATGGACTGCCAAAAACTTTAGGTCGGGACCAAAGGGAGTTAGGGCGAAACGCGCCTTCGATCATCAACAGCGGGTATTTTGGAAAGCAGTTCTGGGATGGGCGTGCGGACTCGTTGGAAGAACAGGCCTTAGTTCCCATCATGGGGCCTACCGAAATGGATCAGAACCTGGATGAGTTGATAGACGAGTTGAAAGCCATCCCTTACTATTACCGCGAATTCAAAAAGGTTTTTGGTACTTCCGGTGTGACAGCGGAAAATATTGCCAAAGCCCTGGCAACTTTCGAGCGCAGTGTTCTATCCCGCAACGCTCCCTATGACAAGTATCAACAAGGCGATGTTTCGTCGATGTCCAATTCTGCTTTGCGAGGAATGAAAATATTTTTCAGTAAGGGACGATGCAACATATGCCATGGTGGTCCACTATTTGCGGATAACAGTTTTCATAATATTGGGTTGAAACCTTTAAAAGGAAGAATGCCCGACCTGGGGCGATTTAAGATTACCGAAAGAAAAGAAGACAAATGGGTATTTAGAACTCCGGGACTGCGCGACATCACCCGGACAGGGCCCTATATGCATGATGGAAGATTTAAAACATTGGAAGAGGTTGTTGAATTTTTTGATCGAGGTGGAGACCCTTTGGAAAATAAAAGTCCGCTAATGCAACCCCTTAATTTGCAACGTCAGGAAAAAGCAGATTTGATAAAATTTTTGCAAGCATTGGAGGGGGAGTTCCAATCCGTAACTCTGCCCGACCTTCCTTGAAAAATGTTTTTTATTCCGATGCTATTCCAGTTTTTGAACGTAAGCCCTTTTTTTATCAAGTTACCAGCGAGGTTTGATTGGTATGACCCGCTCACCCTGATGGGGCAGGGTGTTTCTTATTGAGTAAATAAACGATAGCCGCTTCGTTCTCCCGGTACCTTCCTTCGCCGGAACGTAATCCGTGTTTTCAGAAGATCCGCTGTTGATTTTACTTTCATGTGACATAAGGTTCTCCTCGCATAATTTTTATTGCACCAAACCCCATGTGCTATTTAGAAAATTCATAACCGAGGGGCAAGGTTTACCATTCTTGCCCGGAGTTTTAGATTTTAAACTTAGTCACAAGACCCTGAAGATCTACTGCTAATTTTGAAAGCTCGTTCGCCGCGTCCTTTGTTTGGCTGGAACCTTGGGTAGTTTCTACCGCTGCGGTTGAGACACCTGAGATATTTTGAGCAATTTCACCGACTCCTTTGGCGGCTTCCGATACATTTCGTGACATTTCATTCGTTGTAGCACTTTGCTCTTCCACAGCACTGGCAATGGTGCTTGAAATATCATTAATCCTATTAATGATTTCACTGATCTCACCAATGGCTTGCACCGCATTTCCGGTGTCATCCTGGATTGTCTGGACTTTATCGCCGATTTCTTCAGTGGCTTTGGCAGTTTGGTTGGCCAGTTCTTTAACTTCATTCGCAACCACCGCAAAGCCTTTGCCGGCTTCACCAGCTCTGGCAGCTTCGATGGTTGCGTTCAAGGCCAAAAGGTTGGTTTGTTCTGCTATGGAGGTAATCACTTTAACCACTTCACCGATCTCTTTAGAGCTTTCACCGAGTGTAGCGATCGTGTCATTGGTTCTTTTGGCGACTTCAACTGCATCCATTGAGACCTTGGCGGCTTGAGTCGCGTTGTTTGAAATTTCGCCAATACTTGCAGTCATCTCCTCTGCACCTGTGGCAACGGTCTGGACATTAGTTCCCACCTGTTCACTGGCGGCGGCGACCACACCCGCTTGCGCTGAAGTCTCTTCGGCGTTTGCAGACATGGTTGTGCTGGTGGCAGTGAGCTCTTCGGCGGCAACACTAACCGATTCAGCGTTTTTTCCAATTTGTCCGATGTCATTGCGTAATCCCTCAAAAAACTTTTTTAATCCGGCGGCCATTTGCCCGATTGCATCACTCCCATTCTGAGTGATTTGATGAGTGAGGTCACCTTTTGCCGCCGCATCAACTACCACTAACAGGGAATCTACTTTTCTCTTTAGCTCTTCGGCTTGCTTCTGTTCCCGCTCTGCCAGTTCCTTGGCCTTTGTTTCCATTTGCACCTTCTCTGTGACCACTGACCAATCGACCAGAGGCCCAAGATAGTTTCCAGCCGTGTCAATTATTGGATTTATTCTTAAATCCAGAATCTCGGGTCCGAGGTGGATTAAAGCTTGATGCGGCAAGTTGCGAGGGTCGGATAAAATCTTTCGTTGCATACTGGGGTTTTTATGAAAGACATCTATTGACTGACCAACTAGTTCATCTACCTTAACCGGCAGATACTTCTCCAACTTAGACAGTGTTGCCTTTGCAACTGGGTTGATGTAGGTCAAGTTGAAATCTACATCAGCCACCATCATATTACCGGGATTGTTTTCAACAATCGCCGCAATACGCGCCATTTCGGCATCGGCTTTTTCTCTCTCCCTGAGTGCCGAAACCATACTGCCAAAAGAATCGGCTAACTCACCTTTGAGTTCATATTCCTTATCCAACCGACCTTCGGCAATATCTCCAGCCTGGGAGGCGATATTCTGCATCGCCACACTCATTTCATTATAGGTTCCCTGCAAATCGCCCAACTCATCGCGGGAAGAAATTTCCAGAACCTCGCTTCTTAAATCTCCATCCGCAATTTTTCGCATGGAACTTACAATTTCACAGATTCGTCTAGAAAAACTGGTGGCATAAAACAAGGCAATTATGAGAATACCCACCACCAGAGCAACGCCCAGGTAAATGCTGGCAGTACGAATACTTTTTTGCACTGCAAAGGCTTCCGCCTCATCTATTTCGGCAAGAATTCCCCACTTCAAACCCAGAATATCAACGGGACCGTAGGCGCTCAATACTGAGACGCCCCGGTAATCTGGAAAAACTTGGAAATCTGTTTTCCCTGATAAACTGGCGATTGAACCCGGAGTTTTTACTTGGCTGATGCCAATGCTAGTTTTTAAAGCCTTCTGTTTTTCGATAATTGCAGAATCTTCTCCCAACTCCTTTAAAAATTTAAAATATTCATCAGGGGCTTCAATCAGAAAGCGGGAATTATTTCGCATTTTATAATCCTGTCCTACCAGATAGACCTCTCCAGAATCTCCAAGCCCGACACCCTTCCAGTTATTTCCGCTGGTCATTACATCATTGATTCTGTCTACAGGGGCCTGGAAAATTAGAACCCCAATCGCTTCACCCATGTCATAAATAGGAGATGCAATGAAAGAGGCCGAAGCATTATATGAAGGTGCATAAGGGGCAAAATCTTCGATGACCACGGCATCCTCACTGCCCGCCGCCAAAGCTTTTCTGAAAACTTTTCCTATTCCGGAATCTTTATAGGGTCCTGTTTTGAGGTTGGTGGCGTAATCCACTTCCTTAAAAACACTGTAAACAACGAAACCCGTTTCTGCGTCAACCAGAAAAATGTCGTAATATCCGAACTCCTCTAAATATCTGCGAATCGTGGGATGATATTGACCATGAATTTGACTGTACATGCTTCTGTCGTTGGCCGCGTCCAGTTTTTGCTTTTCTCCAATAGGATCTGGATTGCCTGAGATATAAAGATTCTGCAAAATTTGCGAAGCCTTGCCTTTTGGCATCCACTTGGCCACAGCATTATCTGATGCCCCAGGAGTATATTCTTGTTGGTAGCGGTAGCGGCCCAAAAGTTTGCTCTCCAGGTTTTCAGATTCACTTGCTATTGTCTGTTGCTCTACCTGAATGAATGCGCTGGCAAACTTATCCATAGCATCCACCACCATAAAACTTTTAGAAAAAGTAGATGCCTGTGAGGAAATATTATTAAAATATTTTTCAATTTGTATTCTTTTAGTTTCGCGTAGTGAAACCAGACGATCCTTGTTAGTCTCCAAGGTAAGGTCTGCAACTTTACCAGCAGAATAAAAGTAAAAAATCACGAATGGAGTCAAACCTATTAAAATCAGCAGGATGATGATTTTTTGTTTGAGTCCCCACATACCGATTCCATAAGTTTTCTCTGATTTATTTTTCATGGTTTCCTTGTTTGAAATATTTATTTCAGGTTAATAGGTTAATTTTTTCCAAGATAGTTCCCAGATCAACGGGCTTGTGAATAAAATCCAAAAACTCATAATGGCCTAATTCATTAATTGCTCGGGACGTGCTGCTACTGGACGCAAGGATGATCGGAAGCAGACATTTGCTAAAACGTAATAGCCCAACCAACTCAATCCCGTTAACTAATGGCATATTGATATCCGTAATCAGCAAGTCAAATGAATCATTCCCCTTTCTGTCCATAATCTCAGCAAATGCTTCTTCACCATTTTCGACAGAGGTCACCGCAAAATCATAAGGCTCTAATAACCGTTCCAAGCAAACTCTGTCCTCAAGATCATCCTCGGCAATCAAGATCTTTCTACTCATTGTCATTTCTCCTGATATTCAGGGTCGCATCAATTATTTCCAGGAGCATGTTGACCTCCACAGGTGTTTGCATAATTAATTGCAAACCAACCCTGGGCATATGGTGTTCAAAAAGTCTTCTGTCTATACCCGAAAATAATATTGCCGGTGTCTCAAAGTTGTTTTCTCTGAGTTTTTGAATAATTTCCAGGCCTGTCAGCTTTGGCATCAGGTGCTCGACAACAATCAAATCAAAAGAAGAGTTTCCATCGTTTTCATTGATGGCAGTCCAGGCGTTTTCGCCATCTTCTTTTGAAGTTACTTTGAAATTTTTTCTTTCAAAAAAATCAGCCAAAGTAAACCTCAACTCCTTTTCATTCGCTACGAGAAGAATTTTATATTCCATTTTTTTTACAATTAGGGTTTTGATAAATTCTAAATACTCAACTCATAAATACCTGCCAACAGGTATTGCCAAAGCCATGCCAAAGAAATTCCAAGAAATTTAGTAGCTTGAATTTTTTGGGGATGGTTACTTAAAATCAATCAATTACAGATTTAGATAAACAAACGGCGAGGAATACTTAATGTAGATAGGAGCGGGGAGTAGCTGGTGTCATTCAAGAAACCAAAATAATTTTCATTGAGACCCCAAATTGTTGTGGAGGACTTTTTATCAATAACCCAATAAATATCAATAATTTGTATAATATATTGGATTGCAAATGGTGGGAGAGAGGAAGTATATTAAAAAACTTTGCAGGGGAAAGAAAATAAGTCAGGGATTTTTTTTAAGGCACAATTTTTTTATTCTATAAGCAAGGGTCTGAGGTGTTAAACCTAATAATTCAGCGGCCCCACCTTTTCCATATATTTTCCAGTTAGTTTTTTCCAGGGCAGCCAATAAGTTTTCCTTTTGGCGATATTTCTCTTCACTTTCTGACAACACACTATCAGGAATTGAGGTTTCCTTAGAAGACGATACGATAAAAGGCACTAAATCAAAGTGGAGTGGTTCTCCTTTGGAAATAATAATTGCTCGCTCAATGATATTTTGTAATTCCCGGATATTTCCCGGCCAATCGTATTCGGTCAAGCTTTGAAGATTGTCATCTGTTAGCGGGACCAATTTTTTATTGAGCCGTCGGCAAACATCCTCGGCAAAGTAATTCGCTAATAAACCAATATCTTCCTTGCGGTCCCGCAATGGAGGAATGACAATAGGGAAAACATTTAACCGATAAAACAGATCTTCCCGAAACCGTCCATTTTTTACTTCTTCTTCAAGATTTCGGTTTGTTGCCGCGATGATTCGGACATCAACACTTCTGGTAATGTCTTCTCCCACATGCTCAAATTGTTGTTCTTGCAATACTCGAAGTAGCTTTGACTGAAGGTCTATTGGTATTTCACTAATTTCATCGAGGAACAATGTTCCTTTATCTGCCAATTGAAAACGACCGGGCCGGTCTTTAATAGCTCCGGTAAAGGCCCCCTTTAAATGACCAAAAAATTCACTTTCAAATAATTCCCGGGAAACACTACCGCAATTCACTTTTACAAGAGGCTGCTTGTGCCGAGGGCTGCTCTGGTGAATGGCTCGCGCTACAAGCTCTTTTCCTGTACCGGTTTCCCCAAGAATCAATACCGATGAATCGGAATCAGCGACAAGTCTGATTTCCTCGAGGGCTTTGATCAAGGAGGGACTTCTCCCGATAATATCACCAAAAGAAAGTTCGGTTTTAAATTCATCACGAAGATAGACATTTTCCATTTCTAACTTTTCACATTGTTCTCGCTGAGTTTTTTCTAATTCTTTTCTTTGGGTTATATCCTGGGCGATTCCATCAATGGAAGTCGCATTTCCTTTAGAATCAAATATGGGTACATCTTTGACTTCCAGCCAATAAGGCGTTCCATTTTTATGGAAGACTTTTATTTCATAGGGGGGCTGTTCCTCACCCTTCAATTCATACACGGTTTTGGAGGCTGATTCCTTGGCAACAGGAGGTTCAGTGAAAATTTGTTTGTGGTGAAGAAGAAATTCCTCTTGTGTGTAACCCAGGATGTTTTTGATTGAGGGGCTGACATAGGTATATTCGCCTTCCAGGTTTTTAGTGAAGAACAAAAAATCCTTCTTGAAAGATTCAACAAGGCCTCGGTATTTTTGTTCGCTCTTGTTTAACGCTTCGTGCTCATTTTCAAGCTCCCTGACTTTTTGATAAAGCTTATCGGTTATCACTTTTTGGCGCATATGCGAAAAAGTTGCCTTGTCATCCGCGCTATCGACCAAGAGTGGTTTCTTATTTTTGGAATTGGTAATTATCTGATTTATGGTTTTTATTAATTTATCAGGTTCTTGTGGCTTAATTATAAACTGAGTACCTCCCAGAGCTAAACCAAGCTCCTCATCCTGGGGATTTGTATAAGTTGAGGTATAAAATATAAAGGGAATATCCACCAGGTTTGCATCGCTCTTGATCTCTTGGCACAATTCGAACCCATCCATATGAGGCATTAAAATATCAGAGATTATCAGGTCCGGCTTGGTTTCCTTCGCCATCTCCAAAGCGATCCTGCCATCAGCCGCATTCGATACATCATGACCATGTCCCTCAAGAAGCGCGGTCAAGAAGATTCGGGAATCTTCGTTATCTTCAACCACTAAAAATTTCAATTCGCTTCTCCAAGAACAATTTGAATTTGTTTTATAATTTTCTCTGAATCAATAGGTTTCTCTATATAACCATTACAACCTGCGGCCAGGAGTTTTTCCCGGTCTCCAGACATGGCAAGTGAGGTCATAGCGATTACAGGAATGCTCCCATCGGCTTTAGAAGCGCGAATTTTCTTCACCACCTCCAGTCCGCTCATATCTGGGAGTTGAATATCCAGAATAATAAAAGTCGGTAGTTTTTCTACTGCAAGCTCGAATCCCTTTTGCCCGGTTTCTGCCTTTAAAACCTGGTACCCGTTCGATTCAAGGATGAACGAGATCAATTCCATATTGTTGTCATCATCTTCTATGACTAATACTGTTTTCATTCGGTGATCTCCAGATTAGAAATTTCCGTATCAGATTTCTTTTGTTGCAAGAATTTCGGGATTGCCAGGTAAAATGTGCTCCCTTTCCCCAGGTTGCTTTCCACTCGCAATGAACCACCAAGAACCTCTGTTGTCAGCTTCCTTGTTAAATATAAGCCCAGGCCAGTCCCCGCTTCTGTGATGCGCAGAGGAGAATTAAGGCGCTCAAAAGCTGAGAATAGTTTTTCTATATCCGTTTCGGCAATTCCTATTCCCGTATCTTCGACCCTTATTTCAACCTCATTGTCAGTTTCTATTGTAGAGATATTCACGATCCCTTTTTGTGTATATTTCAACGCATTGCTTAATAAGTTGAGAATGCATTGAAGGACCCGTTTTCGATCACTGTACATCTTAATGTCCTCACTAATTGTTACCTTCAATTCCACCTCCTTTTTTCTATGATTCATGGCTGAGTCCAACGCTTCGGTTACCACATTATTGAGAAAAAACGGTTCCGGGTAAGCCTCGATCACCCCTGACTCAATTTTGGAAATATCGATCACATCACTGATCAACTCCGAAAGGTGTTTTGAGGATCTGTAGGCCCTGCCCAGAAAATCCTTTTGCCTGGGTTCAAGTTTTCCCGTCATCCCATTCAAGACAATGCCGGTAAAACCAATAATGGAGTTCAATGGGGTACGAAGTTCATGCGACATTGATGCGATGAACATAGACTTGAGCTGGTCTATCTCAAGAAGCCGTACGTTCAGTTTATCGGTTTCCTCTTTCGCCTTTTTCAATAGGGATTCGGCTTTTTTACGCTCAGTAATATCATGCCAGACAGAGCGGCTGTATCGATGCTTTCCATCTGGGCTTACATAGTTGGTCGCACCCAATACCACATCAATCGCGCTACCATCTTTCCTTTTAAGCCGTAGTTCTTCATCATGCACCTCGCCAGTCTCAACAAATTGTTTAAAGCATCTCTGGGCAGCCTCTAAAGAATCAGGGTGATACAGCTCGAGAACCTTCTTTCCAGTTATTTCTGATTTAGTATAGCCCGTTGCCTTCGCGGCTGTCTCATTGCACTCGATAATCCGCCCCGTAACCGCATCTACCGACACTTGCAAATCAGGGGTATGTTCGTAGTAGTCGTGATATTTTCTTTCGCTTTCAGCGAGTTCCCGCGTGCGCTCCTCGACCATTGTTTCCAGATGCAACTGGTGTTTTTCCAGTTCTTTTTCGGCTCGTTTGCGCTCTGTGATATCCATGATTGAGGCCGCATTTCCTATATATTTTCCATCCTCGTCATAGATCCCTCTGACAAAAATCATGGCTTCGATGATTTGCCCGGACTTGGCTTTATAACGTTTTTCAAAAACAATTTGCTTGATCTCTCTGCTAATCAATTTTTTGATATTTTTTGTGGTTTCCGGGAGGTCTTCGTTCAGAGTCACATCGGCGATGCCCATGTTGTTCAGCAGTTCGTCCCGGGTGTATCCGATCAGTTTGCACCAGGCATCGTTGACTTTTATGAATTTAGAGTCCAGCCCCGTGGCAACAATGCCATAGAGTGCGTTTTCAAAAATCGACCGGTAGTGGGCCTCGCTTTCCCGGCTTTCCCGCAATTGGATGAGTACATCATCAGCCAGTTTTTTCACAACCTCCTCAATCTGCTGGATTTCAAAAAAACGAGTGGTGACTGAGGGAGAAGGTTCCGGATTCTGACGGTATGATATTGCCAGGTCGGTTAAAGAAGCTAAGAGCCCGCGGAAATATTTACGAATGAAAAGATAGATAAGCCCTGACATGACAAGCACTGTCACCAACCAGACCGACAGACTTATCAAAAGGATTCCGGTTAAGGTATCGGACAATGGACCGCGGGAAAAAAGTAATTCCAGTTCACCCACTACTTTATCTTCGAAATGGATCTTTTGGGTGCGCATTACTATTGGATCCAGACTATTCTCGCTAATGGAAAGAATGTTCTTTCCATCCTCACCTCGAATAGTCACACCAACGACAAGTTCGCTCCGCATAGCTGTTTCAGCTACCCGAGCTATAGTATCGTGGTCAAAGTTCCACAATAGAGGGGCGAGGGCCCCGTCCAGATAGGATAAATTTTGCTCGACCTTGCGATTAAAGGTTTTTTCCAATCCAGTAGCCGTATACTGGTAAAAACCAGTGGCAATCAACACTACGATAAAGGTCATTGCCAAGGCTATTGCCAGGGTCAAGCGTTGGCTCATGGAAACCTGTATTACATTTTGTTCCTTCATACCCTGTCCTTCTTCCTGATCGCAAGTAATAATCTCTGGTTTCTCAGATAACCTGCGACCTTTGTGCTTCATAAAATTTATTCAAAATCATGCCATCAAATCGCTACGAATTTGTCTAATTCGTCCATAATGAGAATGCTCATAACGTATCATTCTGTTGGGATTGAGAAGAAGTTAGTTAATAATATTGTCAAGTCAGCGTATTGAATTTGCAAGTTAAAACAGGAGGCCTGATGCATTAAACATAAAGAACTGGCAACCCTGCTATGGGGTTTCCTATCGCCATTGATGTAACCCACCCTTAAAATAGTACCAGTGATAATTAGAGTTCTACTCCACGATGCGAAGTAAAAAGGAGAACGCTAATGAAGAAGATCCGTTATGCCGAAACTCAGATCATCAAAGTCTTGAGTGAGGTTGAAGGCGGACGAATAATCAAGGGTGTGTGCCGTGAAAACGGAATATCGGAATATCGGAAGCAACGTACAACAACTTGTTCATCGAATTGCTTTCAAAATTCAATCTGTGCCCGCATCTGGTATGCGGTGGCATTTGTGTTCCCGGCGATGGGATCGGTGTCGATGAAAACCACATTGGTTGTAAAGTGAATCAGGGGATTGACGTACCAGTTGAGTCCTAGCGCTATATTCTCTTCGGCTCCCCCACGAATGATACCGTCATTCAATAAGGGGTCAAGTCCATTATTGACTACAGGTGCAAAAACAGAACGTCCTCTTATACAATTTTACTCTCCTCCATTTAACCAGTCTTTCGTTTTTCCTCCGGGCGGTGGTGCGTTGTCATCGCTCAATCTGCTAGCAACTTCATAAATTCAGATTTTCTTCTTTTTATTTTCCTTGGGGACTTTTTTAACCGAGCTTTTGCCGTCCTCGGTGATTTGCCAGACTTCACCGGAGTTTTTATGGTATGCCCGGATCAGTAAATTGGTGCGGGTATTTTGGCGTGGTGAAATTTCGCCAACATAATCTTTGAAATCGCCCCATTTTTTTTCATCGATTTCCATTCCCTTGTCTGAGCAGGTCGTGGACTTCTCCATGATGAACTGGAACTGGCACATTAAAAACATGCCGATTAAAAATTGCTGCAATTTGTGCTCTATTTCTTCTTCCTTACTGCTGAAGGTGGTTTTCTCCATATCATCGGGTTTGTTGGCTTCTGCGATCTGCATCAACTCTCCAAATCCTTCACCCATCATACCCTCGAACGCTTTGGTCAGACCTTCAGCCAGACCTTCGGCCAGTTGCCCCATGCCTTGCTCCATCCCTTGTCCCAGCGAGGTGCCTCCCTTTTTTAAGTTTTTGCCTGTGCTGGTTTCAGGTTTTTCGATTTTCTTTTTTGGTTTCTTGTTGGTGTGGTGGGGTCTGTGTTCGAGAGGAATTTTGGTGATGTCATCGGTGAAATGCAGACGACCGTTTTCATCCTTCCATTTATAAACCGCTCCCCATGCCGGGCCGGCCCATAAAAAAAGCAGGAAGGGGATAAAAATCCACCTCAATAGGGACTGTCTATTTTTGGACATGATGATTACACGTTCAATTTTAGTACTCCTGGCCCATACCTTCGAATGCCTTGCCCAGTTCTTCGGCGAGCTCCTCCATACT
>Ga0233436_1002652_pt1 | contig 12537 bp, 12 predicted proteins | sample SI_122_August201_2_FD_182723 | JGI IMG/M metagenome (GOLD analysis project Ga0233436, IMG submission 182723) | Seawater microbial communities from Saanich Inlet, British Columbia, Canada - SI_122_August2016_150_MG | ecosystem: Environmental > Aquatic > Marine > Inlet | place: Canada: British... | reverse complement strand
AAACAACAAAATTATTTGCCTAAATTTGGCCTCTGAAATACGTGAACGAATTACATACTTGTTTTTTACTTTCATGACGGTACTTTAACAGGTTTTTAAACATGCTTAAGTTGTCATGACCCAAAAAATATTACTAAGATTTTTTACCTAATAAGTAAGCCTCTACCAATGCGGCAGTGATGTCATTATGAGTTTTGAATTGCTCGGCAATTGGTTTGATTTTGGGTAGACACTCTACTTGTCGATGATTCTCTCTTAACACCTCAAGGTTTATTTCACCCTTATTAACACAGCCTACAACACAGCCTTTTTCATTAGAAAATACAATGGTTTGATCAAGCATTACTTCTAACTGATAAGAATACATATCGATGTTATTTGCTCTTGCGATAGATAGATAGATAGAGTTAAAAAAATCATCATGATAAATAACATGATCAATATCCACCGCATTTTTTAGCTCATAATGCTGACCTTGATAATCAAACTCGACGCATGCTGTTACAACATTAGTAAACATTACTTAGTCAATGACAAGAACAATTGTGGCAGTTCTTTAGGTAGTGATTCAATACGGTCAATAACTGAATAGTGTGAGCCAAAAATATCTGAAATATACTCATCGGCTTTTTTATCCAAACTAATACAGTAAGGGTACATACCCTTTTGCTGTACTTCTTGTACAGCTTTATGAGTATCTTGAATCAGTGCCTGTGGATCATGGATATCAATATCTGCCGGCTCACCATCAGTCAAAATAAGCATAAGTTTTTTGTCACTTTGTTGCAAGTCTAAGTAATGTGCGCCATGGCGAATAGCTGCACCCATACGGGTTGAAAGCTCTGGCTTAAGATCAGCCAATCGTGCTTTTACCGTGTCGTCCCAATGCTCGCCATAGCCTTTAATATGGTAATACATTACCTTTTGTCGTGTATCGGAGTTAAACCCAGCAATGGCAAAGTTATCACCAAGTTGCTCAACTGCCCAAGCCAACAAAGATACCGCCTCTTGCGAAAGCTCTAAAATGGTTTGACCTGTATCACCCACCACTTCATTCAAAGATTGTGACAGATCAAGTAACAATAGCACTGATACACTTCTAGAATCATGCTCAAAATCAACGTTAATACGTGTATCTGGCTGAGTGCCATTTTTAATATCAATCACACTACGAAGAGCAATATCTAAGTCTAGCTCTGCGCCTTCTTCCTGATAGCGAATACGTTTTTTGTTTTGCGGTTTGAGTAAATCCAATACTTTTTTAAGTTGCTTAACTAGTCCTGAATGTTTTTCTAAAATTCGATCAATTTTAGAAGCATCAGTACTTGTATGTAGCCTTTCATAAACTGCCGCCCAATCAGGCTTATAAGACTCATGAGCATAATCCCACTCATCATAATAATGTGGTGGTATTACTTCAACATCATCTTTATCTTCATCCTCAGATTTCTTCTGGTGCTCGAAAATATTATCTTCTTCATCAAACTCTTCGATGAATAACCATATCGAACGATTATCATCACGATAAGTAGTTTCGGTATTTTCAAAATAAATATTAGCCAATGCATCCGAAGCACTTCGAGTTTTAATTAAGTAACCTAAACCTAAACTCAAACTATCTAATGTTGTTGACTCTCCAGTACTCATTAATTCCTTGAATTTATCAACATAATCCAAGATAGTTTGATTTTTATACGGGTGATCATCATCAATCAGTGCACGAGTTAGCATGATAGCGCGATGTCGCAAACAAGATTGGTGCTTATCATCACAGTCAAATTCATCAACTAACGGTATCAAGCTTAACCACAAACTCTTTAGGCCAGGGTACTCTTGCATAGCAAGATGTTCAACACGTGCATCTTCAAACACTTCGGTAAAGAAACGTTGCTGTGGCGATACATTATCAGCTACAATTTTAGTGGTAAATTGATGGTGCGCAACTAAGTGCGCCACTAAAGCCATATAGCGCTTACAAGCACTCACTCCATTTAAATCTTCATAAATATCTGGCAGACGAATAACATCGTCTTCTATATAAGGATGAAAATGTTCTAATTTTTCAAAGTCTGGGGAGTACGGCGCATACATAAAATCCGTTTTCCATAACGCACGTTGAAATAAATTGATTGGACGTTCGATATTGGTAAATAACAAACCTTTTCGTTGGCGTTGGAATACTGCTTTTGAATCTGCTGTTGAAAGAGAAAAGTACTCTTGTTGACGCTCTGGATGATCTTTAAAATACCTTAAACCATAATTAATCCATTCATAAATACCTTTAAATTCTAACTGCTCTAATAACAGATGCATATTGGCAAGTATAGCTTTTAATGATGGAGAAGAGTGCGTATCATGAATACCATGCACTGAAAATGTAGTTTTGGTTAAGTGGTACTCAATTAAAGCTAAGTACTCATCAAGCTGATCAGGATTTGTGTGCTCAATAACATCAATAAAACTATTTAAAAAAGGTTCAACTGCAGGCTTGTTTGGCGTTCTTGATATCTTTTGATAAGAAAAATCAACAATTTTTTTAATACTTCCATCGCCGTAAAACTCACCTACCCACGGCATTACTTTTAAAAAAGCAATCGACAATACATCACCTTGGCCAATTTTAGCTAAAAATTCAGCACCCTTATAGTATTCATCTAGACCTTGCTTAGAAAGCTTTTCAGTTGCTTGCTCAATATTTAAATCGAATACATTCTGAACAGATTTAAAAGCGCAATCTAGGGGTTGATGTAGGCTTTCTTCAGTCACGTTATCAATTAACCTTTAGCCAAAAATAGCGTCAATCGCACCACCCATCGTGGTACGTACTTCAGCATCATCGGTGATTGGACATACTAGTGCCATATGGCATGCATCTTTAACATCGACACCAGCAGCAATCAGTGTACCTGCATAGTTAAGCAAGCGTGTTGAAGAGCCTTCATCGAGGCCATGGCCCACTAAATTACGTGTTGTCTGTGCAAGCTTAACCAGGCTTTTTGCCATATCAGCATCTACGCCTGATTCTTTTACAACAATCGATGCTTCAAGCTCAGCTGAGGCGTAGTCAAAATCCATACCAGTAAAACGTTGCTTAGTAGACTGCTTAAGGTCTTTCATTAAACTTTGATAACCTGGATTATATGAAATTACCAACTGGAAATCAGGGTGCGCTTTAACTAGCTCACCTTTTTTATCTAACATTAGCTCGCGACGGTGATCCGTTAATGAGTGAATAACCACCATGGTATCTTGGCGCGCTTCTACAATTTCATCAAGATAACAAATTGCACCATGGCGTGCTGCCAATGTGAGTGGACCATCTACCCAACGGGTGCCATTCGCATCTAGCAAAAAACGGCCGATCAAGTCTGAAGCAGTAATATCTTCATTACAAGATACGGTAATAATAGGCTTGTCTAATTTATAAGCCATATGCTCAATAAAACGCGATTTACCACAACCTGTTGGCCCTTTAACCATAACGGGTAACCTTGCATTATAAGCAGCCGTATATAACTCTGCTTCGTTTGATTGCGCTTCGTAAAAAGGCTCTAATTCAATTTTAAATTGATTAATATCGAAATCTGACATAACTCTATCCTAAATTTATAATTTTTATATTTTAATGCTTTATAAGTAAAAAAACCCCTGCATGTAGCAGAGGCTTTTTATTAACTATTTGTTACAAGATTTACTTGTGAACGCCTAGCTTATCTCTCCAACCTTCGTATAGAGCATCTGCATCACCAGGGAATGACTCGAATGCACGAGCAAATTCATTGTGATCTTTAGCAAATTCAATTGGGTCAGCTTTAGCCATCCAACAATCGTATGCTTGACGTAGTGACTTAGCACCCGCCGCAGGAGAATCGATATGACCGTAAGAACCACCACCAGAAGTGTTGATTACGTTACCGTGACCTAAGTTTTCGAAGAAACCTGGAAGACGTAGCGCATTCATACCACCAGAAATAATTGGTGTAGTTGGCTTCATACCAAACCACTCTTGATGATAAACTGGGCCATCAGCGCTATCACGCTCAATCATGTATGCAATGTTTCTATCATCTGCACCACCTTCCATCTTACCGTAACCCATTGTACCCACGTGGATACCAGACGCACCCATAAGGCGAGAAAGCTTAGCAAGAACAAATGCAGTGTAACCACGAACTGAAGATGGCGATGTAATCGCACCATGACCAGCTCTATGGTAATGTAAGTATTGATCTGGGTAGTTACGACGTGCCGTAGTAACCATACCACAACCACCTACGTAACCGTCAACTAAGAATGCAACGTGATGAGCGTTCTCACCAAATGCTTCTAAGATGTAGTCAGCACGAGCACACATTTCATGGTGATCGTCAGCAGTAATGTTTGCAGAGAAAATCTTAGCTTCGCCAGTTTCGTCTTGTGCACGCTTCATAGAGTCTGAAACCAAAGGAGTTACATCCTTCATACGAGCATAAACTTGGTTACCTTGTGGCTCATCGTTCTTAATAAAGTCGCCACCCAACCAGAATTGGTATGCCGCTTCAGCGAAAGGCTTAGGACGTAAGCCTAACTTAGGCTTAATAATAGTACCAGCAATATAACCACCGTCGTTACGGTCGCGACCTAGTAGGTTCCACAAATCTGTAATATCAACAGAAGGACCATCAAAGATGTCAAGCATCTGCTTAGGAACGTGGAAATCAATCATTTGTGCACACTGTACGTCACCCATGCCTTGGTTATTACCAATTGCAAGCGTAAGGAAAGATACAACCATTGCACGACCGTCAATTAAGTTACGGTCAAATAAGCCACATGGGTATGCAATTTTCATGATGCCTTTAGCTTCATCAATTTCGTATACCATTGCATCTAGATCTTTAGTAAAATCATCCGTAGTTGATACTTCTACGTTTGTACCAGTAGATGACTCTGCAGCAAAGTGAGCAGCAGTTTCTAAATAACCAAAAAAACCTGGCATTGGTGTCATAGTGTAAGCAACAAGAATATGGCCGCCTTCAGCTAATAGCGTATCTTCGTCTAATGACAAATCAGCATATCTATTCGATTGATCCATTGTGGACTCCTATCTATTAAAAACGTCAATCATACAATAACATTTAAATAATGTAAAATAATATTTATTTAGTAAATGATAAATTTTTATTATGATTAATTATACACTTAAGCAATTGTACAGTTTTGAAGCTGTTGTACGTTTAAAAAGCTTTACCAAGGCCAGCAAAGTATTAAACATTACTCAGCCTGCTGTGTACATGCAGATACAGCAACTCACAAAAAATATTGGTTCTGACTTGCTTAACATTAAAGGCAAGACCATTACACCTACCTATATTGGCAAGAAGTTTTACCAAACTTGCCTAGAAGTGATTGCCAAATTAGAGCAATCTCGATCAGACATTGAGCAAACGCTTGACCCTGAAGCGGGCCACTTACAGATTGCAGTTGCCACGACGACCAACTCTTTTGTGTCGCGCGTATTGGCCAAGTTTAAAAAAGAATATCCAAAAATGACGTTTTTCTTAGAGGTGACCAACCGAAAAACATTACTAGAAAAGCTTAATAATAACGAAACTGACTTAGTCATTATGGGTGAGCCACCTTCTAATATGCCGCTAGTTACTCAGCCGTTTATGAAGAACCCGCTAATTGCTATCGCTCATCCTGAACACCCTTTGTTAAAAAACAAACGCAATTCAATTAAAACACTTGCAAAGGAAACCTTGATTACTCGCGAACAAGGATCTGGTACACGCATTACCATTGAGCGCATTACCGGCATGCAGTTTAATTCTGATATTGAGATCAACTCCAATGAGGCGATTATTGAATCTGTTCAAGCAGGATTGGGCATTGGCTTTGTATCAGAGCACACTGTAAAGTTAGAATTACAAAACGGTATTATTAAACAGCTAAAGGCAGATAAATTTCCGATCACGCGTCATTGGTATGTAGTGCATTACGCAAAAAACAAGCTCTCACCTATTGCTCAGCGCTTTAAAGAATTCATTGTTAAAAATAGTGACTTAAAATAATCTAATCCAAAAAAAAGCCCCGTAAAACGAGGCTTTTATAGCTATCTAAAATAACCAGTAAAACTACATCATACCGCCCATATCAGGTGCACCAGCTGGTGCAGCATCTTGAGGGATGTCAGTAATCATTGCCTCAGTAGTGATCATTAGACCAGAGATAGAAGCAGCGTGTTGCAAAGCAGCACGGGTTACTTTAGTCGGATCTAAGATGCCCATTTTTAACATATCGCCATAAGTTTCATTGCCAGCATTAAAGCCGTAATTACCCTTACCATCAGCAACATTGTTTAAAACCACTGACGCTTCACCACCACCATTCGCCACGATTTGACGAAGTGGTGCTTCCATAGCGCGCTTAGTTAGATCAATACCAATATCTTGGTCATGATTATCACCTTTTAATTTATCTAATGCTGCAATTGCGCGAACCAAGGCAACACCGCCACCTGGAACCACGCCTTCTTCAACCGCAGCACGTGTTGCATGTAGTGCATCGTCAACACGGTCTTTCTTTTCTTTCATTTCTACTTCAGTGGCAGCACCTACTTTGATAACGGCAACACCGCCAGAAAGCTTTGCTAAACGCTCTAATAATTTTTCTTTATCGTAATCTGAAGTAGTTGTTTCAACTTGCGCTTTAATTTGAGCAACACGGCCATTAATATCAGTTTTAGTACCAGCGCCATCTACAACCACTGTTTCTTCTTTACCTACTTCTATGCGCTTAGCACTACCTAGGTGCTCTTCTGTTACAGCTTCAAGTGATAAACCAACTTCTTCTGAAATTACCACACCACCTGTTAACACTGCTAAGTCTTGCAAGATAGCCTTACGACGATCACCAAAACCTGGCGCTTTAACCGCAGCCACTTTAACGATACCACGCATATTGTTTACAACTAAGGTTGCTAAGGCTTCGCCTTCAATATCTTCAGCAATAATTAAAACAGACTTGCCTGATTTTTGTGCAAGCTCTAGTGTCGGTAACAAATCACGGATATTAGAAATTTTAGCATCGTGCAATAAGATGTACGGCGCTTCTAAATCAGCAGTCATTGCATCTTGATTATTGACAAAATAAGGAGATAGATAACCACGGTCAAATTGCATACCTTCAACCACATCTAATTCGTTTTCAAAGCCTGAACCTTCTTCAACCGTAATCACACCTGCTTTACCAACACGATCCATAGCTTCGGCAATAATATCGCCCACTGATGAATCAGAGTTAGCAGAAATAGTGCCTACTTGTGCAATCGCTTTTGTGTCGTCACAAGGTTGTGATAAATCGCGTAGCGCATTAACAGCTGCATTCGTAGCTTTATCAATACCACGCTTAAGGTCCATTGGGTTCATACCTGCTGCCACCGATTTAACACCCTCTACTACCAATGCTTGAGCAAGTACGGTTGCTGTTGTTGTACCATCACCAGCGATGTCGTTGGTTTTTGAAGCAACTTCTTTAACCATTTGTGCACCCATGTTTTCAAACTTATCTTCAAGTTCAATTTCTTGTGCAACTGACACACCATCTTTAGTAATCGATGGGCCACCATAAGATCTATCTAAAACAACATTTCTACCTTTGGGGCCTAAGGTTACTTTTACTGCATTAGCAAGCATGTTAACGCCGTCTAACATTAGGTTTCTAGCATCTGAGCCAAATTTAATATCTTTTGCTGACATTTCTATCTCCTTTAATCGATTACTGCAACAACGTCATCTTCACGCATTACTAAAAGCGTTTCGCCGTCTGATTTGATTTCTGTGCCAGCATATTGACCAAATAATACTTGATCGCCAACTTTAACGTCTAAAGCAACAACATTGCCGTTATCAGTTACTCTTCCCTTGCCTGCAGCAACGATTTCACCTTGAGAAGGTTTTTCAGTAGCTGAATCTGGAATGATAAGGCCGCTAGCCGTGGTTTTTTCTTCTTCTGTTCTACGAACAATCACACGATCGTGAAGGGGACGAATGTTCATTTTTTCTCCTAATTAATAAGTAATAATTTTCAAGTTACGAAACAACAAATAGTTAAGTAATCTTTGTCTTTTGAACTATGTGGGGTCGTTTTTTTGTCTTTCAAGTATTTAGAATAAAAAATATAATTTAATAAGTAAATAACTTATTTACAAAAAAACTAAATAAGAACAGTCGTTAAGAAAAAACCACCGTCTTGTTGTTACATGTGAGTACGCGATCTTCAAGATGATATTGCAAGCCCTTGGCTAGGGTGATTTTTTCGATATCTTGGCCCATTTTTTTCATGTCATCGGCACTGTCTGCATGGTCAACACGCACTACGTCTTGCTCGATAATCGGACCTTCGTCCAAATTAGCGGTTACGTAATGGCAGGTTGCGCCAATCAGCTTAACGCCGCGTTCTGCGGCACGAGCATAAGGGTTAGCGCCTACAAATGACGGTAAGAACGAGTGATGGATGTTAATAATCTTACCTTCAAAGTGCTTGCACAAATCTTCTGGGATGATTTGCATGTAACGTGCCAACACCACCACATCTGGGTTAAAGTCAATCACAGCTTGTGTCATACCAGCAATATCTTCAGCTTTTGTATTTGCCTCAATACTAACTTGCTTAAACGGCACATCGTACCAACTGGCAATTTTTGATAAACGCTGGTGATTAGACAACACACCAATAATTTTACCTTCGAGCTCGTTTTCATGCCCACGATGTAATAAGTCAGCCACACAATGTGAGCTCTTAGAGCCCATGATCAACACACGCTTTAATCGAGATGCATCACTCAGGCGCCAAGCCATATTATAGGTATCGGCAATAGCTTCAAAATCAGTTTGAAAATCCTCAATTGAACAAGATAAAGAATTTGACTCAATCTCAATACGCATAAAAAATCGCTTATTTTGATCATCGAGATGATGATGTGCTTCTTTAATGTTGCCATTATGTTCAAAAATAAACTGACTTACCTTGGCAACTAAGCCGTGCGCATCTGGGCAAGAAATTAATAATCGATAAACACTCATGTACGATACTCCGCGTTAATTTTGACATAATCATATGAGAAGTCTGTAGTCCATACGCTCTCTTGCGCATCACTCTTGCCAATCTCTATCGTAATCACAATATCTTCTTTTGCCATCTCGGCACTGCCCGCTGCCTCGGTGTAGCCTTTATTTGGCTCGCCAGCTTGAATAATGTTCACATCGTTCAAAGCAATATTGATATCTTCAATGCTTAAATCTTTAATATTTGCACGACCAACCGCTGCCAAAATACGACCCCAATTGGCATCACTTGCAAACAGTGCAGTTTTCACCAAAGGTGAATGCGCAACTGTATAGGCCACTTCCAGACAATCTACATTGCTCTCACCACCCTTCACACGCACCTCTACAAACTTAGTGGCGCCCTCGCCATCTTTAATAATTTGATGTGCTAGTGACTGAGTCACTTCATCAAGTGCACTCTGGAATTCACCAACACAATCATGAATGTCCACACCACTCGCACCCGTTGCACTTAGCGTACAGGCATCATTAGTTGAGGTATCACCATCCACCGTAATACGGTTAAACGACTGATTAACAGAAGCTATTAAACATTGTTGTAATTTGGCTTGGGTTGATTCAACATCAGTGAAGATAAAACTAAGCATGGTTGCCATATCAGGGCGAATCATGCCTGAGCCTTTAGCAATACCACTAATCGTTACTGTCTTACCGTTCACTTTAAACTGAGCTGTGGCGGTTTTTTCAACCAAATCCGTGGTTAAGATTCCTTGAGCCACATCACTCATTGCATCAGTAGATAATTTAACAACAGCTTTTGGAATGCCTTGGTTAAATTTATCAACGTCTAATTGTTGACCAATCACACCGGTTGAAAATGGTAACACCTGCTCAGTAGCAATATTAAGTTCACCGGCCAAACACGCACAAGTATGTAGTGTGTTTTCCATTCCTTGTGAGCCTGTACCTGCATTAGCATTACCACTGTTAATGAGTAACGCTTTAGGATGGTGGTTAAGGTGGTTTTTAGCAACCAATACCGGCGCCGCACAAAAAACATTTTGGGTAAATACCGCAGCCGTTACCGTGCTTTCTGTCAAATAAATGATTGACAAATCAGCGGCGTCATTGTTCTTAATGCCCGCATCGATTGATGCTGACAACACGCCTTCTATATTTAATAATGACTGACTCATATTTTTTTAGTTAAGTTTATTTTTTGCAGATATTGGGTCACCCCTGCAATCCAACACTGCAGACACTTCGATAATATCTTTCTTTATTTTATAATAAACAGCAAATGGGAATCTCTTTGAAAGTAATCTGTAATAGTTATCAAAATACACCGAATGTATAGAGTGATAAATAATAAGAGAATCAATATCGGCAAATAAGGTATCTAGAAAATAATCACCTAAGCCATTAGATTGTTTTTCATAAAAATTAAACCCATCAACCAAATCGTTACTGGCTGAAGGTAATATTCTTATTTTCATCTAGTTCTATCGATAATTTTTTGTTTTGCCTCAGGCCAGTTAATTGAAGTTTCATTGTTTTTTTCTCTAGCTTTTAAAACATCTAAATGCCAGTCGGGAGAGTTAACCTGATCGTTATGACACAAGTCGTCCCAAATCAACTCCATGGTTGATAGCTTTTGTTCGATACTCATATTTTTGATAGATAGGCTAGCCATAACTATTCTCCATTACATTAAACTACATTATAAATGCATGGCTTAACAATACAACAGATTATTGTAGTAACTTTTTTAGAGTCCTTTTGAAGATTTTTTATCTAGATACTGGAAAATACCCATTAGAATCGCACCAAACAGCACCATAATCAATGCAGGTACAGCAGCACGCTCAAACAAACCTTCAGCGCTCAGCTCATACACTTGGATTGCTAATGTGTCCCAACCAAAAGGTCTTAATAAATAAGTAGCTGGCAGTTCTTTCATTACATCTACTGCCACCAACAAGCCGCCTGCTAAAATCCCCGGCGTCATCATTGGTAAGTACACCTGCCAAATAAGGCGAAAACGCGTCACCCCTAACAAACGTGCACTCTGGGTAAAAACAGGCTTAATCTGCTGAGCGCTTGCTTCAATCGAGCTATAAGCAATCGCCATAAATCGAGATACATAAGCAAATAATAGTAAAAATATTGAGCCAAAAATAATATGATTAATCGATTCACCACCAAAATAAATATTAATCACAGAGATCTGGTTGATGCCATACAACAAACCTACTGCCATTACTGAGCCTGGCAATGCGTAACCCAATGTTGCCATGCGGATTACACCTTTCAACCAAATACTGCCTTGTTTGCAACGCCCTGGCAAGGCTAGAACAGTGGCAATCGCCACGGTAATCAACGCTGCAGAAATCGTTAATATCGAAGTTGAAGCAATCAAATCAAAATACTTTGCACTCCATTCCTCACCAACCGATTCCCAACCCCAAATAACAAGCTGCAACATTGGCATGGCAAATGACAGCATAAACACGCCAAATACAAATAAACTGATTACCCATCCAACAACACCCGTTGCATGATAAGGCTTTTTGCTGGAAACATCAGATGAATAATACTTGGCTTGACCACGTGCTTTTTTCTCAAAATAAATTAGGAAAAATGCCACCAACACCAATAATGAGGCCAGCTGTGCGGCTACTTCAATCGAGCGGAAATCCCCCCAAGCAGAATAAATTGCTGTGGTGAAAGTATCGTAGTTAAACAAACTCACCACGCCAAAATCAGCCAAGGTTTCCATCAGTGTTACCAGTAACCCTGCTGCAGCTGCCGGGCGCGCCAGTGGCAGTGATATTTTAAAAAATACTTTGATTGGGCTTGCACCTAGTAATTTACCCGCCTCAATCATATTGATCTTTTGGCGTTTAAATGATGCTCTGGTCATCATATATACATAAGGATAAAACACCAGTACAAAGGTAAGAATAATCGCCCATGATCCAGCACGAATATCAAACCCTGGTAAACCTAACACCTCACGCATCCACACCTGCGCATAACCCGAATAATCAAACACGCCCAAATACACAAAAGCCAATACATAAGCTGGAATTGCAAACGGCAAAAACAGCGCCCACTCTAGCCACTTCCTACCGGGAAACTCTACCATGACCACTAAGTAAGCCAATATCGTACCTAGTAGCGTTACCCCAATGCCTACGCCCGCCAGTAAAATAGCAGTAGAGCTAATTAAACCTGGAAGTAGATTTTGGGAAAAATGCATCCAAAGCTCATGCTCAGGCAACAGCCAAGACAGCGCCACCACAAAAATTGGCATCGCCACCAGCAAGGCGAGAATACTGATCCAAATTTTTGATTTAATGCAATTTTTTTCCAAACGATTTCTCTAATAATTTTCTAGTATTTTAAAACAAAAAAACCCAAGACTACCAACAAGCCTTGGGTTTTATTAACAGAAATAAAGAACTATTTATAACCCTTCATTTGC
>Ga0233436_1002647_pt1 | contig 12547 bp, 14 predicted proteins | sample SI_122_August201_2_FD_182723 | JGI IMG/M metagenome (GOLD analysis project Ga0233436, IMG submission 182723) | Seawater microbial communities from Saanich Inlet, British Columbia, Canada - SI_122_August2016_150_MG | ecosystem: Environmental > Aquatic > Marine > Inlet | place: Canada: British... | reverse complement strand
CAAGCAAAGCTCTTGCAGCGCGAATTTGTCTTCCAGATATCATAAAAAGAGTTTATAATGTCTCTTTTAGAGACAATAATTAAATTATAATGTTAACAATCGAAAATTTCTTTTCTTCTTTAGAGGGAGCTTACGCACCCAATACTATCAGATCCTACCGTTCTGATTTTGAACATTATGCCACCTGGTGTAAAAAATATCAATACGATCCTCTAGATACTCATGAAGATAAATTTGCAGACTATATTCTAGAAATGGGTGAGAGTCTTACTGTTGCAACAATTCAAAGGCGAGTGGCCAGCCTTAGCAGTATATTCAATCTCACCAAAAGCACCAACCCTACAAAAGAACCCGTGGTTATTCTAACCTTTAAAAAGCTTCGAAGAAAATTTGGTAAACCTCAAAAACAAGCAACACCTCTAACTTATGATATTCTAACCAAACTCAAAGATGTTTGTTCTGACGATATTGTCGGTCTCAGAAATAAACTACTTTTACAGCTCGGCTATGAAACCATGCGTCGACGCTCAGAAATTTGTCAATTCAAATTTGAAGACCTGCAACATTTCGGTAAACATAAACATGCACTTTTACTAAGGCACTCTAAAACTGATCAGTACAACCAAGGGAAACTAATTCCAGTATCGGGCGAGCTATCGGAGCTGATATCGAGCTGGTCACTCGTAATTGATCAAGATAGTGGCTATATACTTAGAAGCTTCAAGCGAAACCTATCTACCAAATCATCTCTTACACCTGCATCAATTAATCATATTTTAAAGAGTCTTCAAAAGCAGGCTGGTCTGAATCAAATTGGGGAATTGTCGGGTCACTCATTTAGAGTTGGCGCTGCGATTGACCTATTAAACAAGAACATCCCACTGGAGAAAATTATGCTCAGGGGTGGCTGGAAATCAGAAACTAGTGCAATGAGATATCTTCAAAGCTGGAATGATAGCAATTGGTTGATCATTAATTAACTACAGAAAGTCAATATTACTTATGCCTAGGATAGCCATCTGGATTTTGTGACTGCCAGCGCCAAGTATCTTCACACATCTCATTAAGCTCATATTCTGCTTTCCACCCAAGTTTTTCTTTTGCATAAGAAGGATCAGCATAGCAAGTTGCTATATCACCTAGTCTTCTATTCACGATTTGATAAGGTATAGTTTTGCCTGAAGCTTTCTCAAAAGCCTTAACCATATCAAGTACGGAATACCCATTACCCGTGCCTAAGTTGACTGTTAACACTTGTGACTTATTTTCTAATGCTTGTAATGCTTTAACATGGCCTTTGGCTAAATCTACCACATGTATATAATCACGCACACCCGTACCATCAGGTGTGTCGTAGTCTCCGCCAAATACACTGAGCTTTTCTAACTTACCAACCGCCACTTGTGAAATATATGGGATCAGATTATTAGGAACATCATTTGGATCTTCACCAATTAATCCACTCTTGTGCGCGCCAACAGGATTGAAGTACCTTAGTAATGCTATATGCCAACTATCATCTGCAACAAAAATATCTTGTAAAAACTCTTCAATCATCAACTTTGATCGACCGTATGGATTGGTTACTGATAATGGAAAATCTTCCTTGATAGGTACAGTATGTGGGTCACCATACACTGTAGCAGAAGAACTAAAAACAAACGTCTTACAATCAAACTCACGCATCACATCAGCTAGAATAAAAGTGCCACCTACATTAGTATCATAATATTCAATAGGCTTTTCAACTGATTCACCTACAGCCTTTAACCCTGCAAAGTGAATCACGCCATCAATCGAATATTGTTCAAATACTTGTGTCAGTGCAGCTTTGTCACGTACATCTACCTTATGAAAAGGAATATTGCAGTCAACCAGACCCTCTACACGCTTTAAAGACTCTAATGAGGAGTTGCACAGATTGTCAACCACCATAACCTCATAGCCAGCTTTAATTAATTCAATGCAAGTGTGTGATCCTATATAGCCCGCTCCGCCTGTTACTAATATATTCATAATTTACCTTAACTATCTTGAAGTGACAATATCATCTGAACCGGGTGGCGGGTGAGGATATAGTGTCGCCTCTCTTTTAGAAATATTAATAACACCCTTGTCAGCATTCATTTTATTTAGCTGCACAACCACCCAATCAATAGCTCTTTGCTTTGAGATAATAGCAACCACAGTATAAATAATAAGCCGCAGGTCTAATAGCGCTGATTGATTCTGAATATAAATCAACCCTAATCTACTTTTCCATGGTCTAATTAGTTGATTGTATATTAAATCTGGATTATCTTTACCTTCGAGAATTTCTCCTTCATCTGAAAAAACAATAGAAGAAAAGTCAGTAATTCCAGGTTGGACTGTAAGTAGTTTTTTTTCTACACTCGTATATAAATCAGTTTCACTTTTGACATTTGGCCTAGGACCAACTAAACTCATATCACCAATTAACACATTCCACAATTGAGTAAATTCATCAAGCTTATACCTTCTAATCTTATGACCTACAGGGGTAATCCTAACATCATTAAGTGATGTGGAATCAACTCCGCTTTTATCAGCATTAATAGACATGGATCTTAGCTTTATCATATTAAACATAATTCCATTTTTACCAACCCTTGGAGCGATATAAAATGGTGAACAATTATCTTGACGATAAACTAAATACATAAAAACTAGAAGAACTGGCGACATAAATATTAAACCGACAAAGGAGGCTAAAATATCAAAGATTCGCTTCATGATTTTAATAAATTTAATACTTTTTTAATGATCGCCTTACTGTCCATCTCATATCTTGACCTAAGATACTGTTGACTGCCTACAATCGATGAATACATATTGTCTAGGCCGATCCTTAAAAACTTTTTAGGCATCACTGCATTATCCATGCATATTTCGGAGATAGCTGAACCAAGACCGCCATCCTTATTGTGTTCCTCAATAGTAACAATACCGCCTGTATTTATTGCAGCATCAATAATTTCATCTTTATCAATAGGCTTAATAGAGTGCATTCCAACAACTCTTGCGTTTATGCCTAGTTTTTTCAATTCCATCGAAGCAATATTGGCATCATCTAAAATTCCACCAATCGCAATAAGAGTTATATCATCACCCTCTTTATATCTTCTAGATTTTCCAATAACAAAAGGACTTTCAAAAGAGCTATCTGCCGCTACAGTCTTATCCAGCCTTAGATAATTTACACCACCACCTTGTATCATTGCCGTAATAGCTTCACCAGCTTCTTTGGCAGTGCAAGGGGCTACAACTGACATATTGGGCAATGCTCTTAAAATCGCCAAATCTTCAGTTGCATGATGTGACATACCCAGTGAACCATAGCTAAATCCGCCACCCGAAGCAACGACTGTAATATTAGCATCATGGTAGCACGCATCGTTACGAATTTGTTCTAAGCATCTAAGAATTGGAAAATTGGCAATTGAATAAGTAACAACTCTCTTACCCTCAAGAGATAAGCCAGCGGCCAAACCAGTCATATTTTGCTCAGCAACACCCACATTAAAGTACTGACCAGGAAAGCGTGATTCAAACTCTTCAAATACCCCAAAACCAAGGTCTGCTGTCAGTAGCACCACATTTTTGTCGTTCGCCGCAAGAGAAGTAAGTGACTTTAAAAATGCATCACGCATCATTTTTCTCCAGCTCCGAAATGGCCGCATCATACTCATCACCTTGTGGGCTCCGGTAATGCCAAAGCGTCTGGTCTTCCATAAATGAAACACCTTTACCTTTAATTGTGTTGGAAATCACACATAAAGGCTTGTTTCTAGAAGTTTTAACTTTGTCAAGAGCTATGAATAATTCATCATGATCATGTCCATCAACTTCCATAACCTCCCATCCAAAAGCACGCCACTTATCCGCAAATGGCTCAAGCGCAAGGGTGTCTTCGGTGGAATGAATGCTTTGCAATCGATTGCGATCTATTATGGCAACTAGGTTATCAAGTTTGTGGTGTGAAGAAAATAATATAGCCTCCCAATTAGAGCCTTCATCACACTCACCATCACTCATTAATACAAAAACTCGATGCTTATTTTTATCAATCTTTGCTGCAAGGGCCATGCCAGCAGCAACTGGCAATACGTGCCCCAAAGAACCCGTGGATAATTCAACCCCAGGTATACCTTTGTGAGACACGTGGCCAGATAGATCTGAGCCATCTTGATAGTGTGTTTTTAGAATATCTATAGACATAAAACCACTTTCAGCAAGTGCAGCATATACACCTGCACCAGCATGACCTTTGCTAAGAATAAAACGGTCTCTGCTTGCCCATTTAGGATTATCTGACTTGTATTTGAGCACTGAGCTATACAAAACAGCAAGAATGTCAGCTATAGATAATATAGAGCCAATATGTGAACTACCGCCAAGGCTAGTCATAGTTACAGCGTGTTTACGAATATTATTTGACAATTGTTTTGATTGTTTAATATTAATCATTATAGAAATCCCCTATACAGTTACAAATATACTCAACCTCATCATCTGTTATCGTCATATTTAAAGGCAACATCAAACTACTTCTCATTACCTTCTCAGTAAAGGAAAGGGTTTGAGTAAAGCCTAAGTCTCTAAATTCATGCACCGCCTTACCGCCCCACTGAATCAAGGTTCCTACACCTTTATCTGCTAGATATTTTTTCAACTCATCACGCATAAAGGCTTCAATTTCATAATTCTGAAAGATATCAAAATGATCTGGGTCACTATTGACTGCAGGAGGCAGAACTACACTATCTAAAACACTCAAGCTATCAAAATACAAGGTGGCTATCTCTCTTCTTCGTTGAACTATGCTTTCGTAGTTATCAAAAAAATAATTTAATATTGCCGCCTGTAAATTATCTAATCTACTGTTGTAACCCCAAACAGTTACATCTCCATCTTCACCCCTGCCATGATCACGCATTAGCTTAATTTTGTTGTAAATGCTTTTATTATTAGTAAGCACTGCACCACCATCACCGAAACAACCTAAAACCTTTGCTGGATAAAAGCTAATGCAGCCACCCATGCCAAACGAACCTGCTGATTGCCCCTTATATTTAGCACCTAGAGCCTGCGCAGAATCTTCATAAACTTGTAGGTTGTATTTATCAGAAATTCGCAATATTTCATCCATATTGGCTACACGACCATTTAACTGGGTTGGCATTATGGCCTTTGTATTGGGAGTTATTGCAAGTTCAATCTTCTCTACATCTATCAAATGATCAGATCCTGCCTCAACCGGTACTGGCGTTGCACCAGTAAATGCAATTGCTGATGCAGTGGCTACCATTGTATGCGAGCAGAAGATCACTTCGTCACCAATACCTATACCTCCAGCTTTTAGTAATAACTGCATAGCATCAGTCGCATTAGCAACCCCTAGTACATAATTAACACCTGTATATTTTGCTAGCTTATTCTCAAATTGAATCAAATCATCTTGCATAATAAACGCACCACGGCTTGAAACTGATTGAAAAATATCAGTCAATTCGTTACTATGCTGTGCAAATAAATCAGAGTAATCAAAAAAAGGTATATTCATAATATCTTCTCTCCTACAAAATATAAAACTTTGTGTGTAGTGTCATTTTTATCCATCTCAATTGTATTAACAAAAATAGGCTTGTTTTCTTTACATACTATACTGTTTGGCATAGAAACAAACTCACCGCCAAAGAACATTTTTTTTAACCATGATTTCCCTTTCATTGTTTTTGGAATTAAATTTAACCTTGAGGCAATTAACTTGACCGGTCTTAATAACTTTTGCCTCAGGCCAGATTCTGCAGTGCTGGTTCCCCCTTCAGCAGAGATATATTTAAAACCATTTATATTAAAATACTCACCCATATCAGTTACACTTGGATATGTGTACGTAAAAGGACTTGGATTAAAATCAAACAAGCCTGGATTTGCTGAAACTATTAATATTTTTCCACCTCTTCTTAGCACTCTTTTAGCCTCTTGAAGAAATTTAGATATATCTGAAAAGTAATATAACGCCTCACAAATAAGGACAACATCAAAAGATCCATCATCAAATGGAATATTTAAAGCATCAAAAACTTTAAAGTTGACAACTGGATTATTTTGTTTTGCAATGGAAATCAACCCCTTATCATAATCAGCAGCCACATAGGAGTGTGAGATAGAGTTAAGAAGGTCCGCCCCTTGTCCTGCACCACAGGCGCATTCTAAAACATCTTGCTCAATAGCAAACTTAGAAGCCCAACAATATCTTTCTGTTATTCTTAAGATTTGCTCTAAAGGGACTTTTTCATTTGGAAGTTCTGTAATTGTTGAATATGAAGTGGTCATAAAATACTTTATTGATTAATTCGAACTGTAATATACGACGTATAAACCAAAACTATTGTGTAATAAACACCATATCCAATATATGTAAATAAAAAAAGTTCTGGATCAAATGACAATAAAACAATCATAATAAAAACACCAAAATCCGTAGGGGATGCCACCCATCTTAAAAATTTAGATTTAAATGATTCTTTTTCATTGTCAAGAAGTTCGCCAATTCGTTGTGATAAGATGTGGTGCTTTAGTGCTGACAAAATGTAGTGTGATGTTTGAGACACTAAAGTTAAAAATGTCAGCATCACTACAACATCTCCTTTCATTGCAATATAGGGTAATAATGACACTATAAAAATAACATTAATTAATATGTTACGAATACCATCAAGAGAGTGATCAAGCCATTCTCCAAACTTAGACTGCATATTTTTTGCCCTTGCTAACTTTCCATCAACTGAATCCAATACATGACTTAAAGCTAGTAAAAAATAAGATAGAAATACAGAATTTGTACCAAAAGAATAATAGATATTTATTAGAGCCAATATAAATATAAAAAACCCTGCCAATGTTATCTGGTTTGGAGTAAAAATTTTAAGAAATCTTAACATTCGATCGGCAATAGGCCTGTTAATATAATGTGTATAAGGCAACCCTGTTGTTTTTACTTCACTCTTGCTATTTGTCATTTTCTTCCTTCTTATGTATTTATGTCAAAAAAAATTACTTATCATTTTTTACTAACTCAAATGTAAACATCCACGACAACCTTTGCAAATATGGAATTTTTTCTAAAATACGATCAGCAAAATCCAATGGCTTAGATAGTATCGGAAATTTTCCAGCAGCATATCCTGTTACATGCCAATATTTAATATTTTCAACATTAAAAAATCGTTTTGCAAATTCAACATCTTTAAGGTCTAATATATGAGCCTTTTCCCATTCGGTTCTCATATCAGGAGTCAGCATTCTATATAGCTTTATTAGTGGATTGTAATCCAACGCCTCTATAGCAAGAATTTTACCGCCAGGTTTTAATATTCTCCTTAACTCAGGGAGTGCATATGATAAATCTAGATGATGTAACATGCCACTACATACAATACGGTCTATACAACTATCTGGAAGCTTTGTGTCTTCGGCATCAGCTTGAAAATACCTGGTATTTGTTAACCCCTCTTCCTTGGCCAGTCTTCGTGCATTCTTTATAGAAACACTAGATATGTCAAACCCTAGACTTAACAGAGCGCCACTCTCAGCAGCTACTCTTGAATTATTTCCATTACCACAAGCAAAATCTAAAAAAATATTACCATTACCTTCGCGCTTAATCCATTCATTTGCGTACGATACAGAACGGGCGTTGATACTATAATACTTTCTATTGCCGTAAAACTTTTCAAATGTATCTCCTGATACTGTATCTTGCAATGCATCAATATCCCCAACTCCATCACCATCAACATCAATATGATTTAAATCCCTATCTCTATCATGAAATTCCAGCTCTTTCTTTTTACGTTCATTCAATGAAGTCTTCCAGTTTTCATCACCTATTTTATCAATATCATCAATAACCTTATGTAAATCAATAACCTCTTGGTTTTCTCTATTCATTATCCTATTATCCTATTATTTTATTAAACATTACTATACTAAAACCTTGATCCTCTTAAAAATATAGGCCTTAAAATAAAGTAAAGACCTATGAATGACCCAGTAAAACCTGTTAAAACAGGTGTAAATAGCATATTCAGCATCAAATACAACATAAAGATCATATTAAACCAAGCCTCTTCTTTATTATTCGTTCTAGTTCCATGATAAATAGAGGCAATAATCAATGCTAAATATCCAACCACTCCGAAAATACCCCTTTCATGTAGTATTGATATCCATGCACTCTCAGTTTTTTCAATAAACAAATCAGGATAAAGCCATTGAAACCCAAAATATATTTCACTCAATCTGTTAGCACTGCCAAGCCCGTTACCAAAAAATGTTACTTCTATGTTATTAAACATGTCAACATAGTATGGTATATGGGAACTAACACCTAACTTAATAGCATTCAAGTAAGCAACATCTTTCATGTACAAATCATTGTCACTATTTAACCCAATAAACAGTAGCACAAGAGCCCCTAAACTTGCAAATAAAAGTCTTTTCCATCTGTCTTTTGAATAAACTATTATTGCCAGAGAGTACATCATCAAAGCGCCCCCAAAAGCCCCTCCACCTGATAAAAGGCCAACATAAACAAATAGTGCAGTTACTATTAAATATTTAAAACCTTGAATCATATGGGTTTGAAATAATGCTACTACCATAAGAAAACTAAGAACTTGTGGGCTGCCTATAAAACCTGTAGCCCTTAGAGTGACAGTTATTTCTTCAGGGTATTGGTATAGACTGTAACCCCCTATAGTAGGGTCAAAGTGGAATTGATACACACCAGACAGCGCCATCACAATTGCAAAAAAATAAAAAACATTATTGATCAGCTGAGATCGATTTGGCAAATAAATCATCCACACAAAAAAATGGGAGTAATAAATTAATAAATAAAAAATCAACAGAAGAGGTGATATTGATAACGTAATAATCGACGATAAAAGCATAGAAACAATAAATAGAATATATTGCCACCGAATGTAACTATTGTAATTAACCTTAAAAGCAATCAATCCATAAAAGATTGATACTACTAGAAATATTTGTAATACATAATTTCCAGCACTTGTATCAAGGAAAATACTCTTTAAAAAAATAGCCGAAATCAAAATAACTATAAAAAAATAACTTAACCTAATATTTTTTATTCTATTCATATAACTAAGCATCAATGTTGCAATATAAACTAATCATAAATTGGAATTAACCTATTGACGGTTACAAGAAATCTAGTAAAGGAGAAAGCCGTATAGTGACATGACAACCTTACTTCCTTATTTAATAATTTTTCAAACCACCGCACTTTTCTGCTCCACAATCTTCTATGTGATTTAATATTTTGATGGCGACATACCTAGAAACCCTTTGATCAATCCTATAAACATTCCTGCAAAGGATAAAACTAAACTAGTCAATCCCGAGCAAATCCTAGAGTCTTCTATTTTCCCATACAAGACCAACAAAATAATACTTACCATAGATGACGACACAACAAGCATAGCAATATCTAATAAATCGGACCTAAAAATCCCTAAATATACTATTGAAATATACATTAACAATAAAAATAAAAATGTCAAATATCTTAGCAGTCTATGAAATATATATGACATCAATATTAAAGGGTGTAGTAAAAATATAGGAAACCTAAAAAAAAATTTCCAGCAAAATATAGTTTGCGCCGCACCTCTTGATTTAGATACAAAAGACGAGTTTAAATTATCTATTGCATTGTCATAAGCAATTGCACTCCATTCATACACAACCTTCTTATTCTTAATTACCATTTGAATAGGTATTGCTGTATCTATATCTTCTCCAGGATTCATAGGTCCACACAGTTCTTTTCTTACAGCCATAGCTGCCCCAGTACCATTAGACAGAATACCCAAATCATTTTCTAATCGTCTTAATTGTCGCTCATATTTCCAATACAAGCCCTCACTTTCACTTATAGTTTGGTTCAAATTTCTGTATTTTAAATGGCCAACAACAACTCCAGTTTTCTCATCTTGAAATTGCATAAGAATGTTTTTTATGAAATCTCTATCAAAAATAGTCTCAGCATCAGTGAATATCACAATATCTTCATTTATACTTTGGATAGTCTTATTATGCATCTCAGCCCTTCCAACTCTATCAAACTCTCTTATAAGAACCTGGTCTCCGTATAATTTTGCATACTCTACAGTTTTATCATTTGACCCATCAGACAGAACATAAATATAGCAGCATACATTATTGGGAACATTTAGAGATAACAGATTGTCTATCCTTTGTTTGATATTATTTTCCTCGTTATATACTGCAACCAATATCGCAACACTCTTGACAGAATTCTCTTTACTTAAACCCAGCCCTTTTCCTTCTTTTTTAAAAAAAAACATTAATATATATAAGGCCACAGGATAACCCAGCCACGTTATTATCACGATAATTAATGATATATTCAAAAGTGTATCAAAAAAATTAACCATAACTACATTCCATTGTTGATTAAAATAATCATTTTTATGGTAGCCTCTCTAGTTGGGTTGATAAATAATCTCTCAACATATAGAATGAATCTGCAGACAGTTGATTTCTAAAATCCAAATTTGGAAGTCCGCCCCAACCCGTGTCTTTGAATACCAAACCTTTAAATCTCTTATCTGTCGAATATCTTGGAATGATATGGTAATGCACCTCAGGATCTGTCATCATAAGCATTAAGTAATTAATTTTTTGGCAATGAAGGTCTAGCTTCAAAATTGTTTCAACTTCGTTTATTATTTTTGGAAATTCTTTGAATCCTTCTGAACTTATATTTGAATACGATGTTTCGCCGTTCTTTGTAATCAAAATAAACGCACCCAAGGTGACCTGATTAGGTCTAAGCAGTAAGTACCAATTCTGATATTCTCTTACTAAAGATTGAGGAAAATTAAATTTTAATAAAGTATCTTTAAGGCTCATGTCAAGATATTAGGTGTAATTTCCCTGTGTTTATGTAAGTTAATTTTTCCACTACCTATTCAGCTAAATACTTGTTTTGTTGTGTTCTGCTCAAATTTTGTTAATCGTATTCACCATGATGAATATCTTCTAAAACACGTCTAAATTGTGTTGATGAAACTTTCTGAGTATATGGAAAGTATGTCACTTCTGCACCATACTTTGATAAATATGCCTCGAGCTCATTAAATATTTCAGACCCCTGCCAATCATCTCCCACAAACAACGTATCGTATCCAATATCATCAAATTGGCGCTTTTTATCTCGGTGCCTTTGAATGATAACTTCATCTACACAATTTAAAGACATGATAATTTCCATTCTGTCACTCAAAGGAATGATAGGGGTTATACCCTTATAGCTTTGAACCAACTCATCAGAGCTAACACCTACAACCAAATAGTCGCAATGATTTTTGGCCTTTTTTAAAATATGCAAATGCCCTATATGAAACATGTCAAAAACACCAGTAGTGTAACCCACTATTTTTTCATCCATCATTTTGTATCCTTTTAATCACTTTGGTTGCAATAAACTCTTCTGTTCTACTCATAGATTCATAAGTAGCACCCGCAATATGCGGCGTGATAATAATATTTTTGGATTTAGAAAGCTCTCTAATCATGTTTAGTTTATGACTTCCATTTTCCCCCGAAAGCACATCAACAGCCAAACCTTTAAAATGATTAGATTCCACTTTCTGCAACAAGTCATCCTCATCAACCAACTCACCCCTGGCTGTATTAATAAAATATTTATCACGCATTAAATCTAATTGATTGTTGCCAATCATAGCTATATTTTCATTAGAATAAGATGCGCATAAAATGATAATATCATTATTATTAATTAAGGTATCTAACGAATCAACTTTGTTAATTTTATCCGAATATTCAACATCCAAAATATCATAAAAATCAACATTCGCGCCAAAGCAAATAAAGTATTCTGAAATTATTTTCCCTACCCTACCAAGTCCAATAATTCCTATATATTTTTTATAAATCTCATAGCCTTTAAGCAATTCTCGATCTTTAAAGCTTTTTTGATTGTCACAAAAAGAAAATTTGTAATTTCTCAGTAAAGCCAAAACTAGGCCAAATGTATGCTCAGGTGTTGCTCTAATTGAATTTAAAAATTTATTTTCGCCTTTTAATGAAATTAACTCTATTCCTCTGGAATCAAGATACTCATTATCAATATGATTATGTCCAGTGGTTGGAGAGCATACATATTTTAAATGTTGAGCACTGTGTAATAGATTTTTGTCAATGAAATACTTTAATCTAACAAAAATTAAATCCTTATCAGCCAGGAACTCCGTTAAATTGCTTTCACCTTCAATATAATAATTAATTGTTCCAATTTTTTCTAAAATAGAGGATGCCTTTTTGGAGAATTGATTGCATTCTAATATCCCTATCTGCACAATCTTCTCCTTAGCGCATCAACATCCTCTAAGGTATCAATATTAATTGAGTCTAATTTGCTCATTTCAACCATTAATGGTGCATCAGA
>Ga0233436_1002634_pt1 | contig 12601 bp, 19 predicted proteins | sample SI_122_August201_2_FD_182723 | JGI IMG/M metagenome (GOLD analysis project Ga0233436, IMG submission 182723) | Seawater microbial communities from Saanich Inlet, British Columbia, Canada - SI_122_August2016_150_MG | ecosystem: Environmental > Aquatic > Marine > Inlet | place: Canada: British... | reverse complement strand
CAACAAAACTTGCAAGCGACCGCCTTTGGCGTGGACTACGCCGCGCCCGGAGCTAAGGATCGCACTTTTGTGAATGGTAAAGAAGTAAAAGACGTCGGCGCTTGAAGCAAACCTTAGGTGGCTAAATTATGAATTATCAAGAATGGAAAGAGTTCGTAAAGAAACCCGGAAGCAAATCAACCATCATGGAAATGGCATGGCTGAAAAAGGGTTGCCCCCTGTGTGAGACAGTTCGTTGGGAACTTACCAATGACGGGTGGGCATACTGCCGTGGCTGCAATGCTGGTTGGCCCACCTACGCAATTTGGGCAAATACGCCACTGGAATATTATGACGAGAATGGTTATCACTGTTTTATGTGCGAAGGATACGGCAAGCGCGACGGGGAATTATGTGAAGAATGCAATGGTTTTTGTTCTCAGCCCGCTTCTTCACTAACCCAACGTGGTGCTGACCGGGAAGCCGCGCCGCGCAATTCTAATCCTGGTGCTGTCTAGGCTTCCCGGCAGCACACGCAAACCGTTATACCCACGAAAGGAAATAATCAATGTACGACAGCACAAAAGATACACACGATCATATTGCGGCAGTTCAGCATTTTATGAATGTCGCTATTATGAATCTTATCGGACGAATGGAAATCAATAAAGCTATTGAAGCTCTTGAAATCGTGGAGCAGTTTTACTTTGAAACTAGCGAAAATGATTTTACAGACGATGATACCTGCAGGCTACTTGAAGAAAATGCCGATGCCATTTTTGCTATTGAAGCGGCATTGGTTGCAGAAATAAATGTAATCGAACAAGTGTTAGCTAAACAATACGTAGAAACTCACACGGCTTGCCAACAAAACGTAAACGACGACCGGGCTACCGCGGCGCAAAACGATGAAGTCTAGCAAATTATCATATCTCCCGGCAATGGCTCTGAGCTAACCCGCCAAGCCGGTTACTAAAACGTTAGGTGCTAAATTATGAACGACTACATAGAAATATGCGAATGTGAATTTGATTCATATCCCAAAAGCGACGGCGATTTTGGGGAAGAGTCCGTGCATTTTCTGAGAAAATGTCTTTTTTGTGGCGATCAATGGTGGGGACTGCATTGTCGGCATGATGGTTACCAAAATCTATGCCCAAATTGCGGCCAGCGCCCGGTCACTGTGCAAGAAACGGCGCACCTAACCAAACGTAAACCCGACTTGTGGCAATCGGGCGCAAAATAATCAGTGATCCGCTATGCCACAAGCGGGTTACGCCATCGTTAGGTGCTTATTTTGAAACACATCATTAGCTTTTCAACCGGCTTATCATCTGCGCTCACGGTTGAGCGCGTTATCAATCGCTATGGAAAATCGGCGGTTGAAATCGTATTCATGGATACAAAAATCGAAGACGGAGACAATTACCGCTTCATGGATGATTGCCGCCGCCGTTGGAATATGCCAATAACAACCCTAGCAGAAGGTCGCACGCCGTATCAGGTTTTTGCGGATCAGTCAATCATAGCAAATCAAAAAATTGCACCTTGCACGTTCCGATTGAAAATTGAACCGTTTGTTGCATACCTGGAAACAATCAGCGATCCGGTAACAATTCACATTGGCTATGATTTCTCAGAAATTCACCGCTGCGAAGCTACTACAAAAAACTACAATGCCCGCGGTTGGGATGTTGACTATCCATTACTCTGGAAGCCCATCGAATACCGTAAATATGCGGATGTTGTACGCTACGATTGGTGCATTGAGCCACCTAGAATGTACGCGCTAGGCTACACTCACGCTAATTGTGGTGGCGTCTGCGTCAAGCAGGGGCAGGGCGATTGGTTGCGCACTCTCATAAATTATCCTGAACGATACGCAGAAATTGAAAACTGGGAAACCGCAATGAGAGATCATCCAGTGCGCAAAAATTACGCCATTGTTAGGGATCAGTCGGGCGGCAATGTATCGCCGCTGCCATTGACGGAACTGCGAGAGCGATACGAAGCCAGTCTGGGCATTGATTTATGCGAACTCGATACTGAATCTGCGTGTGTTTCGTGCGGGGTTGGTGATTTATCGCATCCGCACCTAACCAAAATTGCATTAGACCGGGCTAGTCGCCCGGATAGGCCGCGGCGCTTTGCGGCCAGTCAATTCAATATGCCGGGTATTTTTGCAAACCCGCCCGGCAAATGAATAAACCGTTAGTGTGCCTGAAAGAGAGTAACTTTATGGCTGAAAAACCTATCCTATTTAACGGCGAAATGGTAAATGCAATCCTGGAAGGCCGCAAATCCCAAACCCGCCGGGTAATAAAGCCACAACCGATGGCGATGAGCGGCGGATGGTGGCATGGCGATTTATTTTATGTATCTGATTGCCTTATGCAATCCCATTTATTCCACGACGTTTATGGCGATAGGGGTTCGCCGTATGGCTCCGTATATTCGGATGGTACGACTGATACTATTTGGGTGCGCGAAACTTGGCGGGCTGAAGAACTCGGCGACGATAGTCACAATCCCGGCCTTGATGGTATTCGCTATCGCGCCGATAATGCGTTTATCGAAATCGAGAACACGCAGGAAGCATCGTACAAATGGATGGATGCACGCGGTAATCATGGTGATAGTTGGCGTCCATCTATTTTTATGCCACGCTGGGCGAGCCGGATCACTCTCGATATTGTGGATGTGCGCGTTGAGCGTGTGCAGGAAATCAGCACAGAAAATGCGCTTGCAGAAGGGCTTATGAAAAACGATCGGTATATGCCACGCGTCGAATTTGCAGAGCTTTGGGACAACATCAACGGACAGCGTGGCTACGGATGGGACGTTAACCCGTGGGTATGGGTTGTTGAATTCAAACTTGCGCACACGGCATCACTAACAACAGGCGCACCCGACTGTTTGCCCGCTCGCGTTTTAGCCAGCGACGGCAATATGGGCAAACAGCGGGTGGCCTAAACCGTTAGTTTGCCTAAACGTAGGTCTAAAATGACACAAACAAAAACATGCCAATGCCCAGCCTATAAATTTCCGCATCGTATGGGAAGCGGTGCTTGTGGTAGCGATTGCAAGCACCCGCAGGTAGAAGTCAAGTGGAAGCGATACCCAGGCACATATTATGAACCTGATGAATATGAAGGCTGGGCATGTTGTTGCCAGTGCGGCGAAGGAATGCCGTATGATGATGTTCCAGAATGGAGTGAAGATGTTAGCCGATAAATTTACAGAAATGTTTCGCATTATGCAAAGTCTAGAACACAGCTTCGATGAATTTCAGGATGCGCGCTCGGAGTTGTATCAGTTGTTGCTTCGTGCCGATGAAATTATCGCCGCCGATCCCACATCAAACGGCGAATTGGGTTGTTCATGCGGCAACCTAACCACACATACAGCGGACTTGGCTATCTGCCCCGATTGCAATCAGCCCGATCCATATCATAAAATCAGTTGTGCCAGGTCGGTTTTCTATACGCCGCCAAGCCGCTGATGCAAACGTTAGAAAGCGGGACTAGCCCCGTAGAACCTTTATAACAAAATCTGGCCGTAGCATTCGGTAATGTCCCTGTATAACCGATGAGTGCGATCTGGGAAGCCAGAAAATAGAAAAGCGGCGGTACAGCGGCTAGGGCTTAGTTATGAAATTCCGGGTGAGCCACATAGAAGGCGATGATCCCTGTATTTCATCCCTACGAGTAGCAAATAATGTACTTGCGCAATTGAGAATAGGCGCATAAATTGTTGAATATGCTCCGTGTCGGTGAGAACCCGGCCCGCTTTTCTAACTTAACATGCAGTGGATTTGTGGGGAATTATTTACTAACATCATGGGCAGCGATGGCAACGATTGAAACGCCGCCCCGTGAAGCAAGTCGTAAAAAGGAGAATACGAGAAATGGCAACACTAAGTTTGGAAATGATGCACGACCACGCAAGCAACAATATATACGTTTCTGGAATTAACAGGGATGGCGTGAGAGCTATCCAAGATGCTCTGCACGCAGCATTGCCGAACCTATTCCCTGACAATGTCTTCACCTGGGAAGCCAATGAGGATGCCGTAGCGCCAACAGGCGGCATTTTCGCGTGGCCCACCTTATCCAAATGGGTGACACAGAAATTCGGTGAAAATGAAGCCATTTACCGCAAATTCGGAATGCGAAATGCTGACGGAACGCCGCAGATCGGGCATGAAGGTCTTGATATTGGCGTAGCAATCGGCACGGACATCTACGCAATCGCAGATGGAATTGTGACTAGCTCGAAGTCACAACATACAGAAGATCATAGATTCAACTACGGCAAGCATATAACCATCAAACACGATAATGGATATGAATCCAAATATGCCCATCTTAGTCAGGTGCTTGTCTTAAGTGGCGAAAATGTGACCCGAGGCCAACGCATAGGGCTATCCGGCAATACCGGAAATACTACTGGCCCACACCTTCACGTTACTGTGCGCCTGAACAGAAATTACGTTGACCCATTACCATTGTTGCCTTGACAACGAGCGGCGGTAATAACTCGCTCTCAGTGTATCCAGTCAGCACCGCCGGGCATTTGAAGCAATCGTTAGGTTTCTAATATGACCACAAATAAACGCCCCAAAAAATGGTGGGGACTGCATTGTCGGCGTTTTTGTTTAGGAGAGAAAATGTATAGCGTAAATCAAATAGCATTACTAAGAAAATCGCCCTTGTGTATGTACTGCTTAGACGGTGTGCCGTTAGAAAACGGTGAGCATAATTTGTTCGGTGTTGAGAAAGTTCCATGCAACGAAAACCGCCTAACCACCGTTACAGCGGACGACGCTACAGCCACGCATTACGGGCAATCGTCCACAGATAATTATATTTATTCCGATGAAATCACCGGCGCAAAACCGCGCCGCCGCTGAACCTGCACGTTGGGCGGCTACCGTCCATTGGAGAAAAATGGGTCAACTTACGTATACAGCAAAGCAAGCGTCAGAGTTTTGCGTCAAGAACAATCTGACTATATTCGAAGCCGAAACTCTAACATTGGCAATCATGGAGAATATACTTCATATTGATGTTGAGTTTGAGTATAAAGATTTCAGAAAAGTTGTTCAAAGAGAGTACAAGAAAGCCGCCCAACCCAACGTGGTGCCTGACCGTGCGCGCGATAGAGTTTTTGGTGTAGATGAATATTTAGAGCGGTTCTAATTAATATCATGGGGTGTCTGCGATGGAGCAGAAACCGATGGAGCGATAGCCATTCAAGCGCCAGCGGGCAAGGCGTATACCTGCCGGTCGGGTAAACAAAAACTACGCTGAACTCACAAACAGGAATGGTAGCAGGATCGACACCTGCACACCCCACACATAAAAGGAGAACCAATGAGAAGAAATGTTCCGTTTGAGAAAAATCTAAGATGCGACGGGTGCGGAGTCTTGGGGGCCTTTGATTTTATGGGTGATTTTTATTGTGTGGCCTGTATGCAAGATGACGATTCGCCCGTTTGCGAATGTGGTGAGTATCTACATCTCACCACGGCTGGCGACTATTATTGTGACGCCTGCACCATCGCCGCTGAATAGCAAACTAAATTCGGGGGCAGGCTAAGGCCCTGGGAAGCCTCTCAACGATGCTCAAATGTCCGTAGGTAAAATCCCTACCCCCCAAAAATTGGCGGCATCCCTGATTAGTTACAGGGGAGCGTACTGCCTTCGGGGCCGACGTCTTATCCGGGGGAAGATTACTTAATCTTGCCTGCCTTATCCGTAATCCCTAACCATTTTTCGATGATCTCCAGACGCTCTTCAACCGTTAACGATTTCACAGGCTTGCCTTTCTGCGCCTTCCGTTTTGCATCTTTCCCTTTACCTATCTGAACTGCTTTCTTAGCCATCACTCCACCACCATGATTACTGCGGCACAGTTGGCTAGCTCACCATCTACGCCGCGAATAACATAATTTCCAATCGCCAACATCTCGCACTCTATAATCGCCCGACCGCCAACGTCAACCGTTATCTCGATTGCAACGCCGTCAATCAAGAGGTTAGTCGTTCCGGGTGCACCGGTTACTTGCACTGTTGCGCTGCCGCCAACCTTCACAATGGGCATTTGCGGAGAGATCGAATACTCCCACGGATCATGGGCGGCGATAATTGCCGCGACATCAGGGCGATTATTTATCTGTACTCCATCACTGGCGTATACGTTCCCACTAGAATCACAACTCCCACCATAGTTAGCAATATTAGCAGCCATAAGTTCTGCATTTAGTTTAGTTGAATTTATCATATTAACACCTTATATTTCCAGACAATCCACTTTGTATTATAGCGGCCAACGGTTTACTAACCCATGTTGTTGTGCCGCTGGCGCTAGAATATTCTAGCGCCTGAATGTACGAATAACCAACGGATATTAAACCCTTATAAGTTGACCAATTTTGATGTTGACTCGATGATGTCTGCATACCGTGCAATTGTGCGCTGTTAGACGATGTACTATTTATCCCGATACCTCCCGAAACAGATATATTGGACGAATTGGATACACCGATCTTATAAGCTATATCAAGTAGTGTATCAGCCACACCTATTACGACTTCCACTCTTGATGTCCCCACGGTTGTATCTGCCCTGGCTGCTCGCCACGTAGATGTAGTGTATGTCCAGTCGCTAGTTGTATCCTGTGCCAGTAAGTCTTTCGCGACTCGATTGTACATATTCCACAACAAACGAGAGCTTTGGCTATCTTCTGTTTGTCCACTGACACTCGTTGTGCGCCCTGTTCCAAGATACAGCCGAGTAGTGTCGCCGCTTTTGTAATACCTACCATCGCCAGCAATTGCGATCCCGGTTGCACGAGTTGTGTCGTTTGTCCAATCCAAAGTCTCAAGCACCAATTCGCCGCCGCTAATATAGCCAAAAATATCAAAAGGCGTTGTGGTGGTCGATGGTACAGACACGCTTTTCTCCGTAAACGTGACTTCTGTGCCGTTTATGTTGATTTTGTTGCCAACATACGGCGTGTAATAGATTGTGGTAGCCTCCGTCACATCAGACGTTGTAACAGGTGTACTGCTCGTTAGTGTCAATCGGCCACCGGGAACTAAGCCACCACCACCACCAAACTGTTTTCCATATAAATACGTGCCGTCAGTCACGAAAAACAGGACATCAACAGCATCGGCATCCGTTGAAAGCGTTGGTGCAGAACCGCCAGGCCATAAATAGTTTGCGCCAAAAGCCAATGTTCTACTTCCAGTTCCGTCCTGAACTACCTTGAGTATCAGCGTTCCAGAACTTCCAAGATTGGTTGGATTGGCAAGCGTCCTGTTGCCGCCAAGCGTCACCGTTGCGAATACGCCACTATCAACGTCCCACGCTATTGATGCGCCATCTGTTAGCGTTTGCGCGGGGGCGTCTTTGTACAATGCCCCTACAGGAACGCGGTACGTTACACTGCTTACTTCAACAGGTACCGGATCGGTCATTGCCGGAGCTGTTCGTTCAGTCAATTCGGATATTTTCTTATCTGCCATTATTGCACATCCATTACCGGAACTTGCTCCGGCGAACTTTCTACGATTAACAACAATCCCCCATCGCCCAATAATATACTGTCACCATCGCCCTGAAGCATAACGCTCGACGGAGAATAAGCTGCTTCTTCCAGGGCATCAGAACGCTTGTTCACTGTTACATAAATGATAGTCTCTGTCATCCCTGCTCCTCCCCAGCCTTGCGTATAATCGCCATAAATAAAGCCGTGTTCTTTATCCCGCCAACAGTAGCTTGATGCTCAATAACATAACTTGAGCCACCGTGCGTTGATTGGATAGTACACTTCTTCGTAACGCTGACATTGCCGCTGGCCGTATCAGTACCGGACAACACAGTGCTGGAAATATCGGTTTTATTCCTGTACACAGTTGTCACAGGAGATTCAACATTCGCAGGCCACTTGAAGGCGATGCGTATTTCATCACCAGGGCTGTATTGTTGTGGGCTTGCTGATACCCACTGTGTTGCTTGTGTCATAAGAATATCTCCCGATTGTAATTGTCACAATCTTCTGGCGTTTCAATATCTACGCCGTCAATACGCTTTATAAGCTGTGCGCCAGTTCCAGATAGGTGATTGTTCAATATCGTGTCCCTAAAATTATCATTAGCCTTCTGGGAAGCCGATTTGTGTGCAAACTCACCATCAACCTGAATGGGGTAAATTACATTATCAACCGATACTAAAAAATCCAATTCTATCGAGCCTGTCTGTCCTTCCGGGGCAATGTAAATCAGCTGAAACTGTATCCAATCAATTCCCGGATAGCGCACTAACGATTGGTAGTATCTTTCTTCAAGCTCCGATGCGTCCTTGCCCTGCACGTATCCGGTAAAAAATTCCTTCTCTTTTATCGGCTTGAAGCGATTAGCACTATCGTCAACGCCCGCGACGCGTGTCGCAGTCCATTCGTACATTACGCTTCCCGGATGGTAAGCAACAATGTTCCCGTCCACTTACCATCGCGCTGGTTGAGCGAAGATGGTGTTAGAACAGGCGTTCTAGGTATAATCACGTTTACCCTGTCCATGTTCTTGTAACCAGATCGCATAGTCAAAACCTTAGCCTCGGTAGCATTGTATAGATATTCCAGCACTTCATCGGGCGACATATCGCGCCGCCCACGCTTGTCTGTCTGGTAAGCACTTACCCTTGCCCGAACAGCCCACTGTCTTTTGCTGGGTGTCTTTGCAAAGCCACGCAAAACGCTGGCAATTTCAATGGGCGGGGTGGTGGACGTGTTTGTCATAAACCGCTTGCGAATGCGAATACGCTTGACTTCACCCCTATTGATTGCCTTTGTGTCTTTAGGGCTTACAGTAAAATCAGATAGTGTGATCCAGTCAGTTCCGCCAATATCGCTATCTAACTGATAATCAATACCAACACGCTTTCCACTAGAAAGGTTTTCGCTGATTAGGGCATATCTATCAATATACTTGGGCCAGTCTGTGACATTCATATCAATCGTTGATTCAACCACAACGGATTCGTGCTGGTAGTTGATACCACTATCCTTGATAGGGTTGGGACCATACTTGGGAAATTCCATATAGCCAATATCGCCGCCAACAGAAAACCACAGCCGCGGCCTGCCCCCTTGTACAGACTGCCACGCCACGCGTCGAATGCGTTGCCCGGCTTCCCACGCCCTAAATATCTCTGCATACCCGCCGACTTCATTCATAACAAGAATGCAGCTTGTATCATCGCCAGCATCCATGGCGGCGAATATCCAGTTATAGGCCTTATCCATAGATGCAATATAACCCTGTCTGCCATCTGGCATACCAGATCGCTTCCACGGCCCCACATCGTCCAGGGTGGCATCCATAGAAGCATTGGGCCTATACATCTTCTCAATCGAGTGCGACCAGTTGAAATAAAGGAAGTAGTCATTGACCACGCTGGCAATGCCATTCGTAGAAAGCGGAATAGCGTTTGTGCCAATCTCAAGCGGCGTTACAGTTTCGTCATTAGCAACGTACCAGATTGTGCCATCTTCCTTGAGTACAAATAGCTGATCGGCGTATTTCTGTAATCCAGTAATTAAATAGCTGTCATCGCCAACCGCATTATCAGAACCGGCGGTATGTCCTGTTGCCCACGCTACAAGCGGAGCGGTATAGATGTCCACATTATCATTAGCAGCGCAAACTATTTTAGGCGTGTTGGATGCAAAGTAATGCAATATAATCAAGTCGGCCTCAATGGAATTTGCATCATCTTCATATTCATGGGCGGGAGGGCTTGCACCTTCGTTGAAGCGCATTCGCCGCACATCGTCGCCAGCCCCCTGTGCAAAGTGCGCAATATCATTATAGACACACACATCTTTGACAGTACCAAGTCCAGTTGTTCCAAGCTCGGTAAATGTATCGCCGCCATACACTACATATTCAGATGTTGCATCAGGCGTAATGTCCATGTCGGAAAATGTAATATCTCCCGTTCCGTTGTCGGTGATTATCCTGACTTGCCCCTTACCAGTGCCGCCAATAATCTTGATATACCAACCAATCAAAGCATCGGCAGTAAATGTATTATTCGTATCTGTGATCCGCGTGGCCGTTGCTGATGTCGCTACACCACGCCAGCCATTAATAAACAACTTGGAAGCAGTACCATCATCGTTTTTAGATACTGCATACCACTGGCTTTTCATTCTGAAAAATATAAAGTCGCGCTTTACATCTGCATCTACAACACGGTAGAACGGTTTATACGTGGCAGAACTCCACGAAGAACCGGCGGTAGAATACTTTCCACCCGTCGTAGCGGCATCCACGGCGATTTTCCAGTGACTGGCTATATTATCTGTGCTTGCGCCGTATATCTTCAAGTGGTACGTTGTACCGCTTGTCAGTGAGCTTGTGTCAGTCCAGTCAAATATCTGGAATATGGAAATAATGTCTGTAATGTCATCCGTTGTTTTCGTAACCGTCTTGGCAACCGAGCCTGGATCGCCGGAACTATCGGCGCATAGCTCAACCGTCAGTGTTCCCGGAGAGCCTTGACGCTTTATCCACATATAGGCCTTGTCTGCAATATATGATGCTGAGGCCACAAACGATATTGAAATATATCTTTCGTCATCAATCAGGTTCTTCCACGTAACATTGCCAGGAAGATACCTATCTTCGCTTCGCAATCCCTTTGCAAGTTTCCACTGCGGGGCAGGTAACAGCCTGTTAGGTGTCAACGACCATAAACTCAAGCTGTCGTAATATCCAGAGTTATCGTCAAACATATCTTCGATACCGCGCCCGGCAATCCAGTCGCGCTTTTCTTCATGCGTAAATGATGGGTCTCCAGAACCATAGCGCGTACCGCCGGACTGTATGTACAAATCGCTTGCCGATTGCGAATCTTCGCGCGGGGGCGCGTCCAATACCAAGCCTACCCTCACCATACCATCATAAAGGGTAATATCATGTGTCGCGGATGACTTCTTGTATCCTGCTTTTGCCATGTTTTATCTCTGAAACGCCACAGGTAACTTGAATAGTTTTGCGCCACGTTTGCGCAATGCCTTCAATGGGAATTCGCGGCGTAGCATTTCCGTACGCGCATTGGCATCGTTTAGCTTTTGTATAGCCCAGCTTTCCGTACCTTGCGTTTCGTTTACAAGGTGACGGGCGGCAGATGAAACACACGCCCACTTTGCTAATTGCGGATTGACTTGCTCATCAACGGTATCATCATAATCATTCAGTTCGGGATGCTGTGCAAGATACCACACGCGAATATCCCGGCTTTCCGTGGGTTGATCTTTCAGCACAATCAGGCCAGCACTTCCACCAGCCGCCGGAATGTAGTCCCAATAACCATAGGGCAATGAATGCCAGCGGTTATCATTAGCATCATTGATATTAGTTTGCAAGTCTACGCCCAAAACCTTGTACTTCCATGCCGCAGAACAGGCATATTCTGTCTGTGCCGAAACTGTGTCAAGCGTGGTTGTATCAACAAGTTCCAGCAATCCTAAATCTCGCAGTCCCTCATTGCACAACTCAACCATCTTGTCTAAAGATATGCGTCCACGCGTAGCGCCATACCTGTCACCAGATGCAACGGCGGCAGTCATGGTGTCTATGGTAAATTCAGCCGTGCTCTCGTTGAATGCACTAATACGCGAGAATTCGCCTTCCGGTGCAGCACCGGCACCACCAGCGTCGCGAAGCAGGAACACAGCTCCCCATCCAATTTCTGAACTACCGAATTCATCGTTGTCGTATCTGTCGGCAATGGTTGTGTCCGTAACCGTGGTTGTGCTGCCGCCCGTTGCGCGCGAAACTACCAAGTCCCCCAATTCGCGGTACACGGATTCAAGTAGTTTTCCGAATGATTGGCTCATCTGTTTTCCTTATCCACTTGCCAGGACGCACTTCTATCCACTTGCTTTCTCCGGGCTTCCACTTCCTTTTCGCCGGAATGACAACGCGCATGGGGTGGGTTTTATTCTTCGTCATGCCACGGCAGCCTCGGAACAGTAAATGTGCGCCTGTGTATCTTGTCCTGCGATTTCTCGATTGGTATTACAACGCAATCGTTTGTCCCGCCCTGCCCAGTTGTTGCGTGTATCTCTCTCGCAAGGCCGGGATCATCTACAAAGGCATTGCCCTGTGAACTGTACCGCACTTCCCTGCCATCGGGCGTTTTAATGCCAATGACATCGGCGTTCTTGCTGTTATTGACAATCTCGAACCGCTGGCGGCTCTTGATATTACTGTTAGTTAGAAAGTCTTTACCTGCCATCTAGCACCTTCGCTAAGCCTATGCGCGGATATACTTCCAGATTACCACCAATCGTTGCATTGAATATCGGAACGGGGCTGCTACGCTTTGCTACCACGTGGCAGTAGTGTACGTTTTCGATGTCCCATTCGCCAAGCGGCTTCTTATTCAGGCTGTACTCTGTACTGAAGTGGTCGTGCCCTACTTCGTTACCATAACCCAAATCGCACCCAAGCAGGTATATTTCTGTTGCACCATTCAGTACAGCTATTTGCATAGCGGGTCCAATTCAAGAAAAAGCAGTACAAATCTCTGGCAAGTGCCAACTC
>Ga0233436_1002619_pt1 | contig 12647 bp, 11 predicted proteins | sample SI_122_August201_2_FD_182723 | JGI IMG/M metagenome (GOLD analysis project Ga0233436, IMG submission 182723) | Seawater microbial communities from Saanich Inlet, British Columbia, Canada - SI_122_August2016_150_MG | ecosystem: Environmental > Aquatic > Marine > Inlet | place: Canada: British... | reverse complement strand
GCCTCTGCGCATCAATTCGATCAGTGCAACCCCTACGTTGACCCCAAATCGCTGACCAATCCTGAAGGACAGTACGCTTGCTTCGGGGGGGGGGAGGTTAATCGATAAGCTTCTAACCTGATGGTTGCGTCACCCGTCTTGACAACAAGTTGATCACCCTCTTTTCCAACAATCTCGCCAGGGCTACCGATATAGCTCAGTGCATCATCAATCAAAGAGGCCCTTTGAATGGCAATCAACTGATTGTTATAGAGCGTTCTGGCACAAGGCCCTGGTGTTGTAATGGACCTCACAAAATTAAAGATTCTGCGTGATGACCAATTCCAGTCAATCCACTCATCTCCTTCCACTCTGCGCCCGCAATAAAATCCAACAGGGTGTTTAGTTGATTGCTCAATCAGTTTTGCAGTGCCATCAGCGATTTCCAAAATTGCTCGAAAGAGTAAATCAGCACAGAGTTCAATTGCACGTTCCAACAGTGTTGAATAATCATCACGATCAGTAATTGGCTCAACCACCTGCATGATGATGTCGCCAGTATCGATCCCCTCATCAACATAGTGAACCGTTACACCGAACTCCTTGGCATCATTGATCAGCGCCCAATTGAGAATGTTGCGACCTCTATAAAACGGCAACTCACCTGCATGGCAGTTGATAAATCCCAGTGGCGCAGTTAGTAGTATTTCAGCCTTCAGGATCTGATTGAAAGACATGGAGACAAAGAGATCCGCATTATAGTCTCTCAACTGATTAATTGAATTTGAGCTATTCACGTTGGAAATTGGTAGGTAATCCACCCCTAGTCGCTCTGCCCATTTCTTCAGAATCGGATCTTGAGTGTCAAACCTAGGTACAATGAAGGCGATTTGAAACCGTACATCATCTACCAATTTTTCTAGCGCCCTATGCGACCAAGAGCCATCAGCAAAGTAACCGATCCTCACAGGATAACCTCATCCTCTTCAATAGTAACTAGGGCAGTCTTGCCAACAAGATCCCAATAATCCATCGGACTGACACCTGTCCCCGGTCGTTTTACCGCCACATTTTCATGAGTAAATACTTCACCAGCCTGGATTGCCTGTAAAGCAACCAGACTCTTTCGTACAATTGGTCTGTTTTTCAGTTCTGAAGGCATAGGCCCTTTAACACCGTTTCCCATCACTTTCTCTATAGTTCGAATAGCACTGACCATCTTCGCTAACTCAACCGGTTCAAGTGATGCTCTGTGATCAGGTCCAGGAAGCCTCTTGTCAAGGGTAAAGTGTTTTTCGATCAAGGTTGCGCCCATAGCTACCGCAGCAATAGGCACCATTACCCCTTCGCTGTGATCAGAATAACCTGTTTTCAATCCAAATGCTTTACGCATAGTGAGCATCGCATTTAGATTTATGTCTTCAATTGGGGCAGGATATTCTGTTGTGCAGTGTAATAGAGTCACTTTTTCTTGCAGCAGATTCAGACCTTGTGACGAATAATAAGCCTCCTTAAAGCCTACACGTGAGGGAGTCTTGACTCCCATACCATACATTAATCCGAATGCAATCACTCCTAGCGCCTCCTCTACTTCACCAAGAGTTGACATCCCCGTAGAGACGATCAGATCGCAACCTGTCTGGGCATGGGCAAGCAGGAGTGGTCCATTGGTAATTTCTCCAGAGGGGATCTTTAGGGTTTTTAATCCGAGGTCACTGGTGAGAAAACCGAGGCTCTCTGCGTCAAATGCAGTAGAAAGAAATTCTCTTTTCTTTGCAGTAGACAATTAACTTGTGGTGCATTTCACATGTCAGCTCAAGTCGCTTCAACATAGCAAATTGGGACTCATTAGAATCTGTTGTTTGCTGTTGATAATCTGCCTTCACAGTATTTATTGTGGCTAAATTCTCAGCCTTAAAGGTCTGAAATTTGACGGCATCTGCACCTGCTTCTGCTGCAGCATCAACCAATTGAAATGCCATATCTGGATTGCCGTTATGGTTTACACCAGCCTCTGCAATGATATATACACCACTCATATTGTTTCCTTTAGGCTTACGAATGCTTCTGCTGCATTTACTCCCGCAGTTGACCCGCGTAGTGTCGCAAGCGCTCTGATGTTTTTCTCACTTCTAGGGAATGGAGGCTGCCCCATCTCACCTTCGTAGAGCCGCATGATCTCAATTTTCTCATCTAAGTACGAAGAGATATTAACCCAAAGATTAGGACGAAATCCGCTATCACCGGGACGAATAGAGAATTCTGTCTCGGAAAGAGTTTCATAGGCCCTTACTCTACGTATGAAGGGATAGCGAAAGGACTTAGTGCATGATGCTACTGCATCGAAAACAGCCGCGTGATCACTATGGATATCGTTACGATATGGCACATAGATCGTATCAGGTTCCACCCTACTGATAAAATTGGAAACTTCACTTATCAATTCATTATTAGCAACTGTGTCCAATGTTGTCGTAACGAACTGTGTTTGATGAATACTCGAGAACTGATATTTAGTAGCAACCATATCGATTTCATGTTTTCTCAGATCTATTCGTTCCTTCCTAAAACCTGCTTTTTCAGTGATTGTCGTCATAATTAACCAGTGTATTTCGTCCCCCTCGGCACGATGCCGGAGTAGTGTTCCACCACAACCAAGTGTCTCATCATCCGGGTGAGGAACAACAACGACAACAATACTCATAGATAATCTCCCACACTCACTGATAGTGCAGGCTTTACTTCAAGCAGTTTCACGCAACCATCTGTACATTTTAATGTTGCGATACCTCTATCGTCAATATCAACAACTTTACCAGGCTCAATATTGTTAATTCCTTGGCAATCAATCGTTTCTGTTCTCCAAACTTTATATTCATGATCTTCTATTAGAAAATGTGCACCGATATATGGATGAGCTAATCCACGTACCAAATTATGAATCTGTTTTGCACTCATACGCCAATCTATTTCGCCATCTCTGATGCCACGTTTGCGCCAGACATTTGCTCTTAAGTGATCTTGCTGGGTTCGTTGATATTGGCCTTTACTCAAATCAGGAACTATATCCAATAACTGTTTCTTTGCTGTCTCACTCATCTTTCTGTAGAGCGATTGCGCATCGTCATCATCGGAAATTATAATTTCTTGTTGCGAAAGAATATCTCCACTATCAGCTCCTTCATCCATAAAGAAAAATGTAGATGCGGTTTTTTTTAACCCTAGAACCAATGCCCAAATCAATGGATGCCTGCCACGATTTTTGGGTAGCGCAGTTGGGTGGAATCCAATTACTCCCAAAGGGGGCAAATTCAAGAGATTATTATTAATCAATCTTGACCACCCCAAACAGAAGATTACCTCTGGTGTCAAAGCAGCAATCCAGTCGACACTCTCTTGCTTATTAACATTATTTGTCAATAGATATGGAATTTTATACTCCTCACAGGTTGGCACCAAGTCAGCGTAATCTGAATTGATGCCACAATCCTTATCAGTTACCACACCGACCACTTCTACATTACACTCAATCAAAGACTTCAGCATATGAAGTGAAAAATCGACCGTTCCAATAAAAACTATTTTCATTAATCTGCGTTTCTGTTTGATCCTGAATCAAGATCATAAAACCTTTTCTTCAATATACCTTCTAGTGGATATAATCGGATTATTTCTAATATTTTTTCCGCAGTTCCTCCCAAACCATAAGGATTGATGACACACTTAAGTTGTTCTTGGAATGGTTGACTAAACAGTTTATCAAGCGCTTGTCTGATATCTTTAATCGAAGGATCACAATCAATCACACTACCGGCCTTGATTCTGCCACGCTGCCTGTCACCTATATTAATAGTTCCAATCTTAAAGCTCGGCACTTCAAGTAGCCCACTAGAAGAATTCCCTACCACTCCATCTATATATTGCATAGCAGAAAGATAACGCAACTGACCTAATGATGTATATGCAACAGCCTTATCAGGGTGCTCTATTACATAATTATCGATCATCTCATTGATGATTCTACCGTCCGTATCTGCATTAGCCTTTGTAAATATCAGATGTGTATCGATTTGCTCATCTAATACCTGTAGCAGGTTCTCAAACTGTTTCTCAGCTGTAGCTTGTTCCAAAGTCACCGGATGAAATGTTATTAATAGATTATGCTTGCCAAGCTCAAAGCGTATAGATTTCTCAAACTCATCTCGTAACAGTAAAGGTAACCGTTTTATATTATCAATCCCCGCAGCACCAACATTAAAAACTCGATCCGGCTGTTCTCCAAGCTGAATTACGCGGTTACTATATTCCTCTGTAGCAGTAAAATGTAAATGAGACATCTTGGTTATGGAGTGTCGAATAGGCTCATCAATGAGGCCTTCTGTCGCCTCACCACCATGTAAGTGTGCCACAGGGATTTTTCCAATCATTGCAGCACTCACCGCTGAAAAGATTTCAAAACGATCACCCAGCACCACCAGTAGATCAGGCTGTAGATTAGCAAATGCATCCGCAAATCCGATCATTCCTAATCCTATAGATTTACTGATACCCACCTCACTATCGGAAGAGAGCAATATTTCGACATTAAAATTGATGGTAAAACCATCTTGCTCGATCTGCTTGTAGGTCAGACCGAATTCAGGTGAGAGGTGCATACCAGTTGCGATAATCTGTAACTCCAGACCATTGGAGACTTCAATTTCCTTCATCAACCAGTATAGAAGGCCATACTCGGCACGAGTGCCAGTAACAACACAGATTTTCCTAATCTTATTCATGAGACACTACACTGCTCGGTACATTCACAAGCCGTTCAAACAACCATTCTGTATTTTCCATGTTGCACTTTTGGCAATCTTGATTTATTTCCAGTTTATGCATAGGGGTCCATGTGGGGCGAGTCATAACATTACTATTATTCGTTATCTCGAGCATGAGATCTCTCTGTTCCCCATCCTGTGTAACCGCCGCATTCAACCAGTAGTTTGCCCGAGTATTGGCTGGTTCTTTCACAAACTGCAGGCCGTGTTCATTACCCCATTCCTGGTATTTTTCAGCAAGATTACGTTTGCTTTCGACATAATTCGAAAGTGTTTCCATCTGTGCCACACCTAATGCCGCATTGAGGTTTGGTAGCCTGTAGTTGAATCCAACTTCATCATGTTCAAAAGCCCAACGATGTGGAACTTTGGCAGTAGTGGTGATGTGTTTGACACGTATGGCAAGTTCTTCATCATTCGTGAGAACCATACCGCCACCGCCTGTTGTAATGATCTTGTTGCCGTTGAAACTAAGTGCTGACAGTTTTCCGGTACGCCCTATATGACGGCCTTGATATAAGCTACCAAGAGATTCTGCAGCATCCTCTACCAATTCAATATTGTAGCGATCGCAAATCTTTTTTACCTCATCCAGTTGTACAGGTAAACCAAATGTATGCATTGGTAAACAGGCTTTTACTCGACGATTAGTTGACTTGTTCCAACAAAATCCATCATCACGCAGTTCACAATTCTCATCTAGGAATACCTCAAGACTCTGAGGCGAAAGCCCTAGCGTTGACAGGTCAACATCTATAAAGACTGGAATTGCTCCACAGTAACGAATGGCGTTACAAGTTGCCACAAATGTGAGTGATTGAGTAATCACCTCTGTATCGCGCTCAACTCCAGATAATTGTAGTGCAACATGAAGTGCAGCTGTTCCGTTAACTGTAGCAATTGTATACTTGATACCTGTGTACTCCGCCACCTTACGCTCGAACTCATTAACAAACTCACCTACACTGGAGACAAATGTTGAGTCTATGGTTTCTAACAGGTATTTCTTTTCATTGCCGCTGAATTTTGGCGCATGCAGTGGGATGAATCCATCTGTACCAAACAGATCTCGTACAAAGTGCACAAAATCATCAAACATTGTAGATTTCAGCTTTGTAAGCTCTCAAATGATCAGGCTGCTTAATCCAGTTGATGGTTCTTTGTAGCCCTTCCCGTATATCTATTTGTGGCCTGAATCCAGTGAGTTCTTCTATTTTGGTATTGTCACACCAGAGGCGAAATACCTCAGACTTTTCAGGTCGGATACGTCGCTCATCTGTGATGAATTTGACATCACTACCCATCAATTCTTTGATGAGATTGAGTGTATCCCCCACGCTAATCTCAAAATTGGAACCAATATTAATCGTTTCACCAATTGTTTGATCATTCTCCGCAATGGCAAGAAAGCCTCTGCAAGTATCTTCAACATAATTGAAGTCTCTGGTTGGTGAGATATCACCCAACTTGATCTCTTTCATGCCATTGGCAATCTGCGTAATGATCGTTGGGATTACTGCACGAGCCGACTGACGAGGACCATATGTATTGAATGGACGAGCAATCGTTACAGGCAACTCGAAGGCATTGTAGAAGCTCATCGCCATTGCATCTGCTGCAATTTTGGTCGCACTATAAGGTGACTGTGGCTGCATGGGGTGTTTTTCATCAATAGGCACGTACTGCGCCGTGCCGTAGACTTCACTTGTTGAGGTGTGAATAACTCGTATATTCCCGTTTTCCTTAGCTGCCTGACAGATGTTGAGCGTACCCTTGATATTGGTGTCTACGTAGCTGTCTGGTGCAACATAAGAGTATGGGATCGCTATCAGAGCTGCGAGATGGAAGATCATGTCCACATTTTTTGTAATGTGCTTGCAGTAGTGTGGGTCACGGATATCACCGGTAAGAACCTCGATTTGATCATTGCAGTTTACATCTTCTAACCAACCCCAGTTATTGAAGGAATTGTACTGAGAGAGTGCTTTAACCTGATAGCCTTTGGCTACTAGATTTTCGGTAAGATGGGAGCCGATGAATCCATCTGCACCAGTGATTAGTGCTGTTGTCATCTTTTTTCTACCACTAATCTCACTAATGAACACAAAATGTATGACCTTTTATTGGTTTGACTCATTGATAATCTCTTGGTAATTCCCTGTTTGGATAATATTATTTTTGTCTAGTTTTACTATTTGGTCACAACCTTTTAGTGTGGTTAGTCTATGTGCAATAATTAGAATTGTTAGATTTCGTTCTAACCCTTCGACTGCTTCCATGACTGCCTGCTCTGTTTCATTATCTAGCGCACTGGTTGCCTCATCAAAAATTAGCACGTTCGCCTGTTTATAAAGTGCTCTGGCAATGCCGATTCTTTGACGTTGTCCTCCGGATAGTCTGACCCCTCGTTCTCCTACGAAGGTCTGGTAGCCTTCTCGCCACTCTTCAATCAGTTCTGCAATTTGTGCCTGTTTAGCAGCTTTTTCTACCTGTTGGCGGTTGATCTGTTCTTTAGGGGTACCGAAGGCGATGTTCTCTTCTATGGTGCTATCTGAAAGGTAGATGTTTTGTGGCACATGGGCGATGTGTGCCTGCCATGCTCTTCTATTATTATCATTGATGGATTGTTCATCAATTGTGAACTGTCCATCTGTTGGAGGAAGTAACCCCATGATGATGTCGAGCAGGGTACTTTTCCCACTTCCGGTTACTCCCATAAACCCAATGCGTGCACCTTTGGTTAGTTTTAGGTCAATATTTTTCAGTACCCAAGGTGCATCTTTTGCGTAGCGAAAACTTAGGTTTGTTAGCTGAATCTTTTTTTCAAAGGGTATGGGAGTCGGTAGTGGTTGGTCTGCATAGCTGGGGAGGGGTTGATCTAGCAGATTTAGCACATCTTCAAAGGATGATTTTGCGCCCTTAATTGTACTGTACGCGCCATAAGCTTGTTGTAGTGCAGGGAGCAGTCTCTGTGCTCCTAGAGCAAGTGCGCCTAGTACAGGTATAGCAGTTATCATACCACCCTCTTGCTGTGTCATCACATAAGCAAGCCCGGCAATAAGTGCCATTCCTATTGCTTCCATGGCATAACGGGGGCTGCCACCAATAAATATATTATTTCCTGATGCTCGGCGTTGCGGTAGATCTGCATTGCGGTAGAGTTGGCAGTAAAATTGTTGACTTCCATCTATGAGTACATCGCGTATTCCACCTAACCCCTCTTGCAAGGATTTGATCATTAGGGTGGATTGATCAGCTATGCATTGGCTGTTCTCTTTGAGTTGCTGGCGTGTGTAACGGATCACTCCCCAGTAGAGAAGTCCGAAGCCTATGAATGCAGTGAATGCTACTTTTATGTTGATGGTAAATAGTACGCTCATTATCCCTATCAACAGGATGATTGAGCTAATTAGCATCAGAACTGGAGTTAGTATTCCACCAATAACTGTGTTTGTTTTGGTGATAATGCCGTTAATTACTCCGCTACTATTGCGTGCTACATGGCTTGAGTACTCTTGGTATAGGGTGCGACGGTAAATATTGATGCTGAGGTCTGCGCCCGTTGCGTATGATAGCCTGGTCATTGCATAGAGCAGGGTTAAACGAATTGTGCCGGCTAGTAGTGCTGCGGTGATGAATACGATGGTTAATGGCAATATGAGTTGGTTTGGTTCGGTTAGCTCTAAAACTTGTATTAGAGGTTGCATGAGTGGATGTTGGTAGATCTGTTCTGGTGCGGTTAGTACACCTAGGAATGGGAGTACTGCACCTACGCTGATGATCTCTGATAGGGATGCTGTGATCATGAGGATTAATAGTAGCCAAAATTGCTTTTGACGACGTTTGGAGAGGTGGTGCCAGAGGTTTTTTAGCATTAACAGAAGTGTTTTGTTTATGTGCGTGGTGTTGGGTATGTGATGTTTTGTTGATATCGCCAGGTGTCACTACACATTTGTTGTAAGTTGTTTTGTGCTTTCCAGCCGAGATATTGTTCTGCATATTCGGTAGAAGTCCAACACTCAGCTATGTCTCCATCTCGCCTTGCGACAATTTCATATGGTATTTTTTTGCCTGTAACTTGCTCAAATGCTTTTACCATTTGGAGCACGCTAACTCCTTGCCCTGTTCCTAAATTTACAGTTATCAGTGTGCAGTTGTCAGTTGTCAGTTTGTTCAGTGCTGCAATGTGTCCTTTTGCTAAATCTACTACATGGATATAGTCTCTGACACCTGTTCCATCTTGTGTTGTGTAGTCATTGCCGTATATTTTCAGTTTTTTCAGTTTTCCTGCTGCAACTTGACTAATATATGGTATGAGGTTGCTGGGTATTCCGTTTGGATTTTCTCCAATTTTCCCACTAGGGTGTGCGCCTACAGGGTTGAAGTAACGCAGTAGTGCTATTTTCCAACTTGAATCTGTTTTGTGGAGGTCTTTTAGGATCCCTTCGATAATAAGTTTGCTCTGTCCGTATGGGTTGGTAGTGCCACCGATTGGATGTGTCTCTGTTATGGGTAGAGTTTCTGGATTACCATAAACTGTTGCTGAAGAGCTGAAGATGATAGTTTTTATCCCTGCTTGTTGCATCTCTTCTAAAAGGATGATGCTACCAGCCACATTGTTATTATAGTATTGGAGTGGTTTTTGCATGGATTCTGCTACTGCTTTCAACCCAGCAAAGTGCATGACTGCATCTATTTTGTGGGTTTTAAATATTTTTTGTAGGAGTGCTCTGTCTCGGATGTCGCCTTGGTAGAGAGGTACTTCTTCTGTTTTGGTAATTTCTGTTACTTTTTTTAGGGCTTCTGTGGTGCTGTTGCTTAGATTGTCGATGACAATTACTTGGTGGCCTTGATTGAGCAGTTCTACACAAGTGTGGGTACCGATGTAGCCAGCACCGCCGGTTATTAGAAGTTTCATTTTTCTACCCCTAAAAACACTAAATTACACGAAGAAATATTTTTATATTATGGTCATTATTCATTGTAGTCAAAAGCTTTGTAGCCATGTTGTTTGATGAGTTCGTCTCGTTTGGCTATGTTTAAGTCACTTTCCATCATTTCGTGAACCATCTGTTCCAAAGTGATTTTTGGTGTCCAACCTAGTTTTTCTTTTGCTTTGGCTGGGTCTCCAAGGAGAGTTTCTACTTCTGTGGGGCGGAAGTATCTTGGGTCTACGGCCACGATGAGTTGTCCTGTCTCTTGATCATAGCCTTTCTCTTCTTTGCCCTCTCCTTCCCAGTGTATTTTTTTATCGAGGTGATCCCATGCGAAGTTTACGAAGTCTCGTACTGAGTATTGAATACCCGTGGCTATGCAGAAATCGTCTGGTTGCTCTTGTTGGAGCATTAGCCACTGCATCTCTACATAGTCTTTAGCGTGCCCCCAGTCTCGTTTTGCGTCCAGATTACCTAGGTAGAGGGTCTGTTGTAGTCCTAGGTGGATTCGGGCTAGGGCTCTGGTGATTTTTCGGGTGACGAAGGTTTCGCCTCGGATGGGGCTTTCGTGGTTGAAGAGAATGCCGTTGCAGGCGTACATACCGTAGGCTTCACGATAGTTTACGGTGATCCAGTAGGCGTAGAGTTTAGCGGCTGCGTAGGGGGATCGTGGGTAGAAGGGGGTACTCTCTGTTTGTGGGGTCTCTTGGACTTCTCCGTAGAGTTCTGAGGTGGATGCTTGGTAGTAGCGGGTCTTTTTTTCGAGGCCGGAGATGCGGATGGCGTCGAGAATACGAAGTGCTCCTAGACCTACGGTGTCTGCAGTGTACTCTGGGCTTTCGAAGGAGACGGCTACGTGGGATTGGGCCCCTAGGTTGTAGATTTCGTCGGGTTGGATCTGCTGGATGATGCGGACTAGGCTCATGGAATCTGCCAGGTCGCCGTAATGGAGTGTTAGGTGAGGGGTATTAGGTGTTATGTCGTGTTGGTCTGTGTAGAGATGGTCTATTCTTTCTGTGTTGAAAGAGGAGGAGCGGCGTTTTATGCCGTGGACTTGGTAGCCTTTTTTTAGGAGGAATTCGGCTAGATAGGCTCCGTCTTGGCCGGTTATGCCGGTTATTAGTGCTGTTTTCATTTTTTCTATTTTTTTGCCACAGATTTATGCGGATGGTTTTCTTTGTAGTCTTTGTAGGCTGTTATTAGACCTTCTTCCAAGTCTATTTTTTGTTGCCAGCCGAGTTTATTCAGGCGGGTACTGTCCATTAGTTTTCTAGGGGGACCATCCGGTTTTGTTGTGTCAAATTCTATTGTGCCTTGATAGTTGGTTACTTTGGCTATGGTTTCTGCCAATTGTTTGATGGTGAGATCTTGCCCTGTGCCTACGTTGATGTGGCTTAGCATTGGTTTTGTTTGGGATTGATAAGTTTCTTTATCAAGGTTCATTACGTAGATGGATGCTGCAGCCATATCATCTACGTGGAGGAATTCTCTTCTTGGGGTACCACTTCCCCATACTATTAAACTGTTATCATTATTGATCTTTGCTTCATGAAAACGACGAATTAGCGCTGGTATTACATGACTATTTTCTGGGTGGTAATTGTCACCAGGTCCGTAGAGGTTGGTGGGCATTACACTACGGTAATCGGTATTGTACTGGCGGTTATAAGATTCGCAGAGTTTGATACCTGCTATTTTTGCGATTGCATAGGGTTCGTTTGTTGGTTCCAGGGTATCGGTTAGGAGGGCATCTTCTCGCATGGGCTGTTTGACTTGCCTTGGGTAAATGCAGCTAGAACCCAGGAAAAGGAGTTTTTGGATGTTGTTTTGGTAGGCAGCATTGATGATGTTGGCCTGGATCATCAGGTTTTGGTAGATGAAGTCTGCCGGGTAGGTATTGTTGGCGTGAATACCCCCTACTTTGGCTGCAGCCAGGTAGATTTGGTTTGGTTTTTCTTGTTGGATGAAGTTCTGGACCGCTGCCTGGTCGGTTAAATCTAGTTCGCTGTGGGTTCGAGTGATTAATTGGCGGTCACTGAGTTGGCGTGCTATTGCTGAACCTACCATGCCTCTGTGGCCTGCTATGTAGATTTTTTGTTGTTTTGACATTTTCTTATTTTCGCCGCAGATGTATTCAGAGATGATTCTGTGGCTATTCTGTTCGTCCGTAGCTATCTTCGAATCGTTCTATATCGTCTTCACCCAGATAGCTACCAGATTGTACCTCTATCATTTCCAGGGGGAGTTTACCGGGGTTTTCCAATCGGTGTAGGGTTCCTACTGGGATGTAGGTGGATTGATTTTCGCTGAGTAGTTCGGTTTTGTCGCCATTGGTAATTTTGGCGGTTCCACTTACGACAATCCAGTGCTCTGCGCGGTGGTAGTGTTTTTGTAGGGAGAGGCTGGCGCCAGGATTTACGCAGATTCTTTTGACTTGGAAGCGGCTCTCTTTTTCGATGGAGTCATACCAGCCCCAAGGACGGTAGACTTTGCGGTGGAGTTGTTCTTCGCAGCGATCTTGTTGCTGGAGTTGTTCTACGATGCTTTTGACTTGTTGAGCTTGCTCTTTGATTGTGATGAGCGTGGCGTCTGCTGTGTCGATGATGATGAGGTTTTCAACACCGATGGCGGCGATGATATGGTGGTCAGCATGGATGTAGCTGTTGGTAGTATCTATCGTGATTGCGTCACCTTTGATGACATTGTTGTTTTGGTCTTTTTTGCCTATTTCGTGGAGTGCTGTCCAGGATCCGATATCATTCCAGCCCGCGTCTAGTGGTACGACTACGGCTTGATCTGTCTTTTCCATTAGGGCGTAGTCGATAGAGTCACTGGTTGTGGCAGCGAAGGATTCACTCTCTAGGCGTATAAAATCAAGGTCTTTGGTTGCTTTTTCTATGGATTGTTGGGTGAT
>Ga0233436_1002618_pt1 | contig 12650 bp, 3 predicted proteins | sample SI_122_August201_2_FD_182723 | JGI IMG/M metagenome (GOLD analysis project Ga0233436, IMG submission 182723) | Seawater microbial communities from Saanich Inlet, British Columbia, Canada - SI_122_August2016_150_MG | ecosystem: Environmental > Aquatic > Marine > Inlet | place: Canada: British... | reverse complement strand
ACCGGGAAATTGCAGCGCATTTTGGCCTCCACTTGGCGACTATCGGGAGGATTGTGAGAGGCAATATGTTACAGGGCGAGAACTGACCCCTTTCTTGGAGGGGTTGAGAAGGAGGCTATAGGAGGAATTGCTATTTTCAGGGGATAGTTAGTTGTTGAGTAACGCTTTGTAATAATTTGAAATATTTAACTAGATCAATTGTGTATGGTAAGCTTTTATGAGACAGGTGACTGCTCCTCGTCGCATATCAAACAAACTTGACAGAGTGGTGCAAGTGTTGATGTATCTTGCAGACAGAATGATCAGTAATGCTGAGAGTAATCGCATGATGACTAAGGTTAACAGAGGTAACGGGATATGCGCTCAGCTTGATAAAAACTGGTGTTTTTGCCAAACAAGCGGGATGGACTGAGAAAAAATGGGCAGATTTACTTATAGAATATTGACTTCGTATCTGAAGTTATGGAAAAGGGCTGAGTCAAAGAAATTTAGAGGAATACCGTGTTGAATAATCACCTTTTCAAAACTCTAGCTGTAATCATTTTTATGGTTATGTCACAAGCTGTCAGTGCTATTGATGATGCAGATCAGGCTGCTACAGCACAAAGCCCTCAAGAAATAGTGATTGAACCAAGTGGTGAGGGTTTATATAGCGTCTATCTGCAAAATGCGCCGTTAACAGAAGTACTTCAAAGGCTGTCAGTTGTTACTGGCATCGAGTTCTATCTTCAACAAAATAGCCCCTCTACTTTAAATGCCGACTTATCAAAAATTGAAAGGGATCAGCTGATCACTAAACTTTTTCGTAACCTGGATATCGCACAAGTATGGGGACAAGCGGTCAATGAATCAGGAACTTCTCAAGAGCAGCTGAAGGCCGTTTACCTCCTGGAAAAAGGGCAAAAATCACCGCAGTTGGAACTTGCTACAGGGCAGCCAATGGGTAGCAAGGGAGCAAACAAATTACGGGTAGGTCATGAAGTAATCCATTCTGTACCGGGCTCTATCTATTTTCCCCGTCCTGAAGGTGAAGAGAGACCAATAATCAAAACAGTGGAAGATGGTGCAGTAGTTGCCTATGTTGCTGATGAGTTAGTGGTACAACTTAAAAAAGGGAAGGGGTTCAACAATAGAATTCGCACTCTTGACAGAGTGGTCAACAAATACCAAGGTGTGTTGGATCGTAGAATGCATCGCTTGGGCTATCTTGTTGCCCGTTTCCCTGTTGGAACGGTAGTAAAAAATGTTGCCGATGAAATAGCCAAAATTGATTGGGTGATCGCTGCAGAACCTAACTATTTGATGCATCTGACAGACAACCAGACAGCAGCTCAAACGGCAGAAATCGTTCAACAACAGAAGGGGCCGCAGCAAGAAAAGGGTGCGATCTTTCCTGTCGCACTGATTGATACGGGTGTTGATTTCTCAGATGCTACATTAGCAGGAACCCTTTTCCCTGGGGCAGATATTGTTAACAGGGATCTTAATTCCGATGACGATCATGGGCATGGTACACGAATGGCTCGATTGATCCATCAGCAATCGCCAAATACACCGATATACGTGGTCAAAGCCGTAAACCATTCAGGAGTGACTACACATGCTGAGCTTGCTGATGCCATTTTCCATACATTAGATCAAAGTGAAATCCGGCTCATCAACCTTAGCTTGGGAGGGTATGCCCATTCGAAGTTAATGGCTAATGCAGTTGAATATGCACAGAAAAAAGGGGTAGTTATTGTCGCGTCGGCGGGTAATGATGGAAAAATTGATGTTCCATTCTATCCCGCTGCCTACCCAAATGTGGTGGGTGTAGGTGCTTTGAGTGGCGATGACACAGTTGCAGAATACTCTAATCAAGGGTTGTTTGTAGATTTGGTAGAGCAGGTTGCTGATGATAAAGAGCAGAGTCAAGACAACGGTACCTCTGCTGCAGCTGCAATAGTGTCTGGAAAAATTGCAATCATCGCTACAGCGCTTGAACAGCGTAACAGAGAGACTGAGACAGCCAATGTTTTGATTAAGCGGCTCTATCTCACCGCTTCAGATGTTGGTGTAGCTGGCGTCGATAGCGTAAGCGGCTATGGGGCTATTCAGGTTCATCGAGCAATAGATCTAGTCAAGGTAACCGAAATTGAAAAGAGAGAGATGCAGGTAAGTTCAGCCCATGGTCAACTGGATGAGTATCAGGTAACCAATTTTTCAGTGGGTGAAGTGAGTGAAGACTATGACAAGAAAGATTTTGAGGAAAATGGTTGGGATGAACGCTTAAATTTTAGTTGTGATGATACAACTGAGGTAGGTGCCTTGCCCAATAATGAAATTGCTTCGATTATTGATAGCGATGGCAGAAGGGTTATTGCGCTAGTAGAACAGAAGTGCAGCCTCTTCTTTAATGAGGCAGAAGTGTTTCTTCATGTGATGGCAGGAGAACTTGAAGATTTGCAAAGCGGTAAGCATAAACAGATTCGCTTGGTAGAACCTTTTCAAAGTGAAGAGAAAAGAGTAGATCAGGAAGAGTCATATGGAGTGGCGCGATTTGATCTGGTTGACATAGACAAATATGGTATTAAAGATTCAACTGACACCAAGCGTGGACAGTATGATGGGACTGAGTTTACCTCAACCTTTGAAAAGTATTTTTCACGTCATATTATCAGTAACCTTGATGTAAAAAAGTATCTGGATGCAGCGCTACGGAAATTTCCTTCCCACCTGCTCTACTCCGAAGAGTTCTATACCCCAAGTTTTACAAATCTCAATCTCGCCGAGGGTGGTACCGACGTAGGCTACACAAAAGACCACAGAACCCCAATTATCCTGATTCATGGCTGGCAGGGTGATGATGATAGTTGGGCAACGACACTACAACAGATGAATGAGGTCGATGCCTGGTGGGAACTGGCTGAGCATTCCGAGAGCGTGATGCCTCGAGACTCAATACACAAAGGGCCCGGAAATAGTCATCCCAGTTATTTCGAACAGCAAGACCTGTTCATGCACTATAAGGTCTATCGTTTCCGTTATCCAACCGGTCGATCAAATGAGTACAATGCAAAGCGGCTGGCCGAAATGGTTAAGGGGCATCATGAGCTTTACACGCATGACGATATTATCTTGGTGGGTCACAGTACAGGTGGCCTACTTGCCAAATATGCAATGTTGGGGACTCAGGATTCTGATGGAAATGTGGTTGTTCCCTCGATAAATGAAAAGGTGCAGAGAGTCATTACTCTGGCATCCCCCCATCGTGGGACTTTCAGTGCTTGGGATTATGATTCAGATCTTGATGAGTGGATCATGGCCTACACCAATCAAAATCCACCTCAGCAAGACAAGTTGTTCTACAGTACTCCTACAGCCAATAAATACACGGCTGGATTTAATATGGGCACCGATGGGGCGCTTGACCTCTCCTGGGATGGAGGTTGGGAGCTGGAAGCCAGCCAAACAGGAAAGCCTTTTGATATACCCAATGTAGTAATGGGGGGCGACAAAGATCAATACCAAATTAATGCAAAGTCACAAGCACTGAACAATAGGTTGCTCAACCCTGAAAACAGTTCTATTTATAACAAGTTTATCTTCTATGGTGGATATATCGATAACTCGGGGGTCAAAGATGATCTACTAAAAGAGGGCAGCCTCTCTTATTCACCAACCGGATTAGTGCTGAAAAATATATGGGAGGCAAGCAAAGTAGTCAAAGCCTACAGCCAGTCTGCACATGACCAACCAGTGGCAAACATTATTGCGCACTGGGGGCAAAATGATATTTTGATGAAAAATGATGTGGCGGTACCGATACCCAGTGCGTTGCTATTGCAAACAGGGGTCAGAGAGCGATTCCCGCCACCGGCCACACCCTACATTGTCAGTGGAAACTATCGTGTCTTTGATGATTACGACCATTCACAGATGAGAGAAGGCGTTTTTCTCTATGATAAAACAGGAATGGATGAAGAGCCTCTGTTTAAACTGCTGGAAAAAGACCTGATAGTTGCACGATGCACCGGTATTGCCAACACCTACTACGATGAAGAAGAGTGTAAGGAGGTTGTTCCAATTGAGCTCCATGCTGCAACGCCTGCGGCCCTGACAGAGGCAGTCCCTTTTGGCTTGCTTGCCTACAATAGCAGAGAGGATCTGGTAGAGAGTTATGCAGAGTATAAACTGCACATACTCAATATGCTCAGTAATGAGAGTAGGCAGGATATTACTCAAATAGAGAAATCACATGATCTTATCAAGCTAGTCATTACAGTTGTAAGAGATGTAATTACACTGAAAGGCATCAATATAAGTGATCTTAAAAATTCAGCTTCTGAAGATAAATTACAATTTATGGTGGATAAGGTCTGGTATCTGTTAAACAGGTTGGGAGTTGTAAAACCTGGGCAGCAGCAAGCAATTGAAGATCTGGTCTCTATTGTGGTGAAATCAGGATTAGCGATTACCGGAGCAACTACAGAAGTTGTTGGGGCAAAAACACATGTCAAGCTCAGTAAAGCTAACTGGGTCGATATGGCACTGGATATTGCCGAAATTGCTAATGACTTCGGCTTTGCCTGGTCGCTCTCCTCAGTCACAGAAAATCTGAGAAACTATCATATCTCTATCGATACCCTGGATGGTCTCTTCTGTGGATATAAACAGATCTCCGCAAATAAGGAGTGCTATCAATACGGCGCAGATAACCAGTATGGGGAGATACTCTCAGAGCTTGCCTCATATGAGGGGGATATCACACAGAAGCTGCATATAGACAGTCCCCTGCCTATTCAGTGGACGGTAGAACAGCTCTTTGACCTTTTTGTGCAGGATTATAAAAATAACTGGGGAATGGGGAGTGCCACGCTGCATGATGTTTATATAGAGAGTGGTTGGGGCCCCTTCAGTACCAATGCAAGCTATAACCGTTCGGATGCCTCACTTATCATTGCAAGCCTGTTTGAGACCTGGAATCACAACAGCTATTCACCGCTGATTGAAAACCTTTCAGGAGAGAGGCTAGATCAGGAGGTGTTGAATGAGGGGGATGAAATCTACTTTAATGCGCCCTTCTACCAAAACAAGAACAATCACATTGAGGCGCTTAACCTTGGGCGGCGCATTGAAAGCCTGACCGTTGAGGCTATTGATGACACAGGCGTCATAACCCAGGCGCTGCTGGGACAGGGTACTAGAACCCCCTATAAACTCAAGCATGGTGACAACTTCTTTAAACTGACCATAGAGTTTGGTGCTCCAGAGAGTGATGCACTCTCTGATGAAGAGGGCTACACGATTGATCGATACTTCTATATCAGCATCAATCCCTATCAAAGACTGCTGGATCAACTCAGCATCTCCTCGTTAGAGCTGCCGAGTCGCTATGAAAATAGTTACCTCTCGATCACCTTGCCAGCAGGGGGCAAGGTCTATGAAGATGACCGGCTTGATCTGGCAATAGCCAATGGAGAGATCACCCTCAAGGCAGTTAACGACTATCGATGGGAACACCTTGAAGCACTGTCTGCTAAAGGCACATTCACACTGCTGTTTGATTGTGAAACCTGTGAGCAGCAGCCCCCTACAGTCCAGGCAACCTGGGATAGTACGCAACAGGCACTGGTTGCAGCGATCCCAACCACTGAGACAGTAAAACTTGTAAAACTGCATCTTCCAACGGGGGATGAGCAGTTCCCCGCTATAGACTACCCACTGGGGAAGATGATTGTGGAAGAGCATGGTGGTGGTGCCGATAACACGGCAATGGTCACAGATGGAGTTGATCGAATCCTGCAGGTTGCCCTTCCGGAAGGGGAGGGGCGTTCGGGAGCAGTCTACTCAACGGTTGAGGTTGTCGCCCAAAAAGGGGATGAGATACACCTCTCGATCACTGATGCCTTGGGTAACCAATATGATTGGAGTGAATATCTCGGCAATGTTGGGCGTACACTGGAAAAGGCGCAGATGATCCTGATCGAAGATAACAGTAATCTCTATAATGGAGTTCAGGCCGCGCTCAGTATGGATGAGAATAGACTGACATTTACGCTTCCGGAAACGGGAATCTGGAAAATAGGAAACTACATAGAGGGCATCGATACTGAAGGGGATATCGCCAATAGCTTTGATCTCTCTCGACTCATCAATCAGGTTCAGCTGGTACGCTATAGTGGTGAAACAGAGGCCTCATCAGCCAGTAACTGCGCTGGCGATCTCACCCTGACCAACAGCATGCGGATCGCCTGCCAACTCTTTAACCGCCCCTATGCCGAGTTGAATGGAGACTACAACAACTGGGGAGAGCATCCAGAAGACTATGATGGTATAGGCCACGCCGGTATTGATATCCAAACTAAAAATGTTGCAGGGGGCAACCCGCAGAATAACCTGGAACCCTTCTACTCCGTCAGCAGAGGGGAAGTGATTGCGGCAGAGAACGGAACCACCTACAACCGAGTTGTGGTCTATGATGCCGCCAAGGATATCAGTGTCATCTATCTGCATGCCCACCAGATAGAGGTCACAAACGGAATGCATGTCCAGGTGGGGGATCGACTGGGGATACAGGGGGCGGCGGGCATCAAGGATGGAGATGCATGGCATGTTCATCTTGAAGTGAGAAGTGGGCGCACGACCAAAGCATCTTTCAACCAGAATGGAACGCTGGATCCTGTAGCCAATATTGTGGCCTATCTGGGAGACCTGCCGCTTGCCGAAGAAGAGGGGAGCAGTAACAGCAGTGGAGGAGCAAGCACAAGTGATGTGATTCCGTCCAAACCACTCAACGATACCAGCATCACACGCTGTGGCAACGCCAGCAGCAATGATGAAGATTGTCCGGTAGCCGACTACCCCGGTCAGGACGGTGAATATGCCACCAATGGGAGACGCAGCCACTCCTTTACCAAACTGGATAGCAGCGGTAATACACTACCGGATAGTGCTACCGAGTGGAGCTGTGTTAAAGACAATGTCACGGGACTAATTTGGCAGATTAAGGCAAGTGATGGCGGCTTGCATGATAAACAGAATACTTTTACTTGGTTTAATAGTGAAAGTAGTATTAACGGTGGAAATCAGGGAGTGCAAGGAGGTGATAATAATATCTGTTATGGTTACGAGAATGGTTCACCAGCTAGCTATTGTAATACTGAGGCTTATGTCGCTCGAGTTAACAATGTCGGGTTATGTGGGAACAATGACTGGCGCCTGCCTGATCGTGAGGAATTGATATCAATAGTAGATTATAGCCGTTATAACCTATCAGTCGATGTAGACTTTTTTCCTAATACAAAAGGTGCATCTAATTCACTCACTTCTAGTTATTGGGTATCGTCAACATCTGCGTATGACCCTGCTATGGCATGGTTAGTTGTGTTTAAATCAGGAGGAAGTAGTGAAACTTTTAAGTCGTTTGATAGGTATGTTCGCCTTGTTCGTTCGGGACATAATTACTCATATAAAAAATCAAATGATGGACTGATTGGGTATTATAAGTTTGATGGTGATCTTGAAAACAGTAGCCTAAATGGAAGCTTCGATGAGAAAGTATATGGAGTTGTATACGATATTGGAGCTATTGGTGATTCTGTTTATCTTGATGGAGTGAATGATTACGTGTCTATAGATGGTGTTGTGATGAGTGGTGAGCAACTATCTTTTTCTATATGGGTTAATTTTAGTTCCCTTAAGTCAGAGAATCCTATATTGGATAGGCATGGTTCATATATGATTAGATATAAAAAAAGTGGCGAGCTAGGGTTTTATCTTGCTGAGGTGGATGATACAACCACAATGTGGGTTGATGTTAATCTGTCTATAAATGAATGGTCACATATCGCTGGGGTTTATGATGGCTCATCCCAAAAACTATACTTTAATGGGAAGCTAATTTCTGAAAGAGTCAATTCAGGTGTTTTTCCAAATTCTTCATATCCTCTTTATGTTTTATCAGATAAATCTGGTGTCTACTGGTATTCAAATGGATATGCTGATGACTTTAGAATTTACGATCGTGCTCTGACTTCATCGGAGATCAGTAGCTTGTTTGATGCAGGAAATGCTCAATAAAAGACTATGAAAAAATATCCTATTATTTTCTGCATATTATTAGCGCTCTTGTCATTTAAGGGATATTCGCAATGCAATGATGCGATTCCTGCGATTGCACAAAGTAGTAATTATCAAGTAAATAGTGATGGGACGGTTACTGATTTGCTGACAGGTTTGATATGGAAACAATGCAGTCAAGGGTTAAGTGGTACAGGGTGTACAGTTGGTGCTGCTGAATTAATGACATGGAAACAGGCATTAAACGCTGCAGAAGAAGAGCAGTTTGCGGGAAGAAATGATTGGAGAGTGCCTAATATATTTGAATTAAGCTCGTTGTTGAAAATGAATTGCTCTAACCCAGCAATTAATGCAAATGTGTTTCCGAATACGGCAAATTATATTCATTGGACCTCATCACCAAATGCAATTAATTCTGGTTTTGCGTGGTATATAGATTTTTTTGATGGAAAAATACAATCTAATTTAAAGAAGAATAATAACCGAATAGTACGATTTGTTCGAGGAGGGGGGGCTTCACGCTTGGTCGTTAATCCACTACAAGTTAATTTACTTTCTGAGACATTGCCCGATGGTACCTTTATCGAAGGAACCAATGATAGTACCTATACAGATGCAGTCAAGCGATGGCACTTTAGTGCAAATCAGAACGTTTCCGGCTTGAAAGCAGTACTGGTTTCAACAGATAGTGATCTGATTGATTCCACTAATGAAATATGGATTGGGGATATCTCTGTCAATGGAACATTTACCGTAGAGCTGCCGATCTCAATTAAAAAGGGGGCATCGGAGATCAGTAAACGCGTGGTCTGGAAGCTGGTGGATGGTTCGGGTGAGACCGTTCAGGTGGGCAGTTCAGAGACCTTCTGGGTGGAATTACGCACCAATCAGCCTCCCCGTTTTACCGGTACCCCACAGCTTGTTGGAGCCGCAGGAGATGAGTTGAGCCTTATGCTGGATAGGAGTGATCAGGAGGGAGAACTGCTCACCTATACCATCATCGATGATGGGGGTGCGAGCAAGGCCTCATTTAATGGCAATACCCTAACTGTTCAGTTTGCAGATCAGAACCCTCTCCATACCGTCCGTATCTTGGTGAGTGATGGTCGTGAGAGTGTGGAGCGTGATGTTAGTGTAGTGACCTATGATCGGGAAGATATCCTTGGCTTCTATCAGGATGTTGATAGCAACCACCCCTATCTCGATGAGATCTACTTTGCCACCTTGTCTGGTTTGCTGGTTGGTAGTGACGGTTATACAACAGATGAGCGTGATTGTGGTGCTGAGGAGCATGCGGTAGTCACCAGTCGTGTATTTAAGCCGGATTGTGTCCCAACCTGGTCAGAGGTGCTGGCAATGGTGGTTGGTGCTGCCGTCGATGTAGGGGCGGTAGAGCTGCCAACGGATAATCTGCTAAAGGCCCCCGGCTTTGCCCCAGCATGGGTTGATCCGTACTATACCGTTGCTCGCCTTAAAGAGGGGGTGGACAGTACGCTACCCCTTACTGCTGTACCAACCAAGGAAGAGATTGCCCGTTTGCTGGTGAAGGTACTGGGGTTGGATGCAGCAATGGAATCTTATCCGTTTGACTGGAGTGGTATTGTGTTTGATGCGGGGGTCTGCCTGGAGGAAGAGAGTGGCTGCTTTTCCAGTGAGCGCGCTCTTCGTTATGCACAGATTACCCGTGTACACGGGTTGATGATGTCAAACCGGAGCACGAACCCCCAATTGGTAATGAACCGTGGTGAAATTACTGCAGTGATGAGTGCGATTCTGAGAATGCCGAGTGGGGAACTTGCTGTTGTGGATGCATCGGATACCGCTGTAAATACAGTTGAAGCGGGGGATCCGCTGTCTGTAGTCATCAATGGGTTGTATGCGCCAGTGATGAAAGTGGGAGGATTGCTGGTTACCGATATGAATGAGCAGCCTCATCCTGATGTGCATACCTCATTGACATTGGCGCTAAATGGAAAAACCATCAATGAGCAGCCAATTTACTACAATCAACTGCCAGAAGGGGTTATCGATACAGCTGACCTGGAGACAGGAGAGCATCTACTGGTTGTTGCGTTGCGTAATACTGCAGAAGATGAAACTCGTTCTTTCTTTCAAACGCGTTTCAGTGTAACTGTGACGGATCGTGATCATGATGGTGTGCAGGACCAGAAAGACCCTTGGCCCGAGGATAGCCGTTATTCTGTGGATATGGATGGTGACCAGATCCCCGATTTGTTGGAGCAAACCTTTACCCAGTATGCGCTAGATGGAAAGGGGTTAAATGATGTGGTAGCCACGGAGAATGGTGATACGACGGTCCAGCAGTTTATCGATAATTTTGGCCCACCACTGCCACCCAAGGATATCGATTTTGATGGCTATCCGGATGCGGTTGATAATTGCCCCTATGTTGAGAATCAAAGTCAGAAGGATCTGGATGGTGATGAAGAGGGAGATGCCTGTGATGCAGATATGGATGGTGACGGTGTAGAAAATTCAAGCGATGCCTATCCATTGGATGCGAGTAAATGGCAGTCGGACAATTCTGGAGGAGGATCGAGTGCTGGTAGCGACACGGATGGAGATGGAGAGGATGACAGTAATGATAACTGTGTTCATGTCGCAAACAGTAACCAAGCAGATAATGACCAGGATGGGGAGGGAGATGCCTGTGATGCAGATATGGATGGTGATGGTGTAGAAAATTCAAGTGATGCCTATCCATTGGATGCGAGTAAATGGCAGTCGGACAATTCTGGAGGAGGATCGAGTGCTGGTAGCGACACGGATGGAGGTGGGGATCAATTATCTTCATCGAGTGTCTACTTCTGTTCAGGAGCGATTGCATCGTCAGCTCAACAGGACTCTTCTGTGGAGTCAATTTGGTATGGACTTCGTCCAGGCTGGAATCTGATTGGTACTCCCTTGCAGCCAAAGCCGAATGCGTTAGAAGCATTGCTGGCTGTAAATGGAGTGGAGTCAATCTGGTTGTATGATGCTGGCTGGAAGAATGCTTCTAAGCTGCATCCAGAGGTCAGTACTTTAACAGAGCTGGATATGGGTAAGGCTTACTGGGTTCGTTACTCAAGTGATGCTTCTGAGATGGATTGGGAGTTACAAGGTAACAGGGCTGGAGTAGCAGACCGCTCAAATGGTTGGAATATGATTGCTATTGCTGATGTTTCAGAGTCAATACCAGATTTTTTGGAAAAAAGTAATGCTAGATCAATATGGTCATGGAGTAATGATGAGCATGGTGGAAGATGGGAGTCATTTGTTGAGGGCACCCCAATATTTTTGAATAGTCTTGTGCAGCTAAAGCAGGAAAAAGGATATTATCTTTACGCTCCAAAGCCATGCCTTGGTAGTTATGACATAGGAACCCGCTTCATTCTGCCTCATGATCAGCAAGCATTCCTGAGTGGAGAGTTGGTATATACAGGGTTGAAAGGAGATGAACTGGAGATACTCAAGATTCAGCCTTGCTTGTCAGATTCATCGAAAGAGTGTTGGAGGGTTGAGCATGCTGAAAAAGGAAGTGGAATGATTCGTAAAGAGTGGATAGTGCCATAGTTTTCTTATAAGTGTTGGAGGAGTTAGTGAGAGCTTTATGGAGCGGTTACGTTGAGGTTTTCTGGTCTATCCCTTCTTCAATGGCAGCTTTGTGTATGGAGCTTCCGTCCTCTGGTGAATGGATACTGGCGGGAGAGCGAGCTAAACGGCCCCAGAAGTGGCACTGAACATAACAGGGATACAGCACACGACGGTAACCTGAGTGCTCTTTTATGCTATATTAAGGTATCTTCCTATATCATTCATAAATATCATGAAGTTACCCATGTGTCGTTTGAGTTTCCGCCAATATCTACTGTCTCTTTGTCTGCTTCTTACCCTGATGACAAAGAGTGTAATCACATTTGCCTCTTCAGGCATGCTTCAGCTCACTCCAGAGGAGCAGGCTTGGCTAGATCATCACAACACAATTGAAGTTGGAATTATGGAGGCATGGCCTCCAATGGATTACGTTAATGAATTCGGTGTTCCACAGGGCATTGGAGTAGAGGTTATCAACCTGCTTAACAAGCAGTTGGGCAATAGACTGGTTATTACTCCAGGCCCATGGAAAGAGACATATACCGCTGTAAAAGAGCGGCGTATGGCTGCTCTCATGGACATTACTCCAAAAGAGTCGCGAAAACCTTTTTTCAACTTTACTCCACCATACATAACCGTGCCACATAATATCTTTACTCGAAAAGAGTATGCGGATTATGAAAAATTAAGTGACCTTGCGTAACGGTTCACTTCCCCCACCGCTTCTCCAGTTAACCACAGTCTAAAAATCACATGGAGTACAATCTATTCCATGCAAAAAGCACTTTCCTCTCCTCGCCCCATTACAGTGTCTGGCCGCACTTTTTCGAAAGAAGAGATCATCTCCATTGGCAAGGTAGTAGCCTCCTGCAATGGCCTTAGCCGTAATGAGCTGGGGCTCACGGTTTGTGAGTTGCTGGAGTGGGAGCGAGACAATGGGAAACTCAAGTCACGAGATTGCTGGGACCTCCTAAATCAGCTCAATGATCGTGGTG
>Ga0233436_1002608_pt1 | contig 12669 bp, 12 predicted proteins | sample SI_122_August201_2_FD_182723 | JGI IMG/M metagenome (GOLD analysis project Ga0233436, IMG submission 182723) | Seawater microbial communities from Saanich Inlet, British Columbia, Canada - SI_122_August2016_150_MG | ecosystem: Environmental > Aquatic > Marine > Inlet | place: Canada: British... | reverse complement strand
AAAGAGTGCGAATGGAGGTTTAATATTGGTGCGCCAAGCAAACTACTGGTAGACTTGAAAAGTCTGCTTAAAGAGAGTTATTAGGTGTCAGCCCCTAAAACAATAAATATCAATATGAATGAGGAAATACATAATTTTTCTGAAAACAATCTTAAATTAAATCTTGGGTGTGGAAAAGACATAAAAATGGGATTTATTAATATTGATTACGAAGAAAAACCTGGGGTGCATTTAGATATTATTGCTGACCTTTCTTATGGAATACCATTAGAAAGCAGTTCCGCAGAATTTATATATTCTTCGCATATGATCGAACATTTGGATTGGATAAAGGGTGCCAACTTCTTACAAGAGTGCTTTAGATGTCTAGAATCGGGTGGTCAACTTAGGTTACTGTTCCCGAATTTTAAAAAAATTATGACAGCGTATGTTAGCAACGATTTTGAATTTTTCTCTGATATTATTGATTATCTTAATAATGACTATTTATATTATCAGACCATGGTCGACAATCCAAAAGAAATTATTAAATACAGAAAGAACAATATGCCACCATCATGGCATTATAGTGATAATGCTGACGATCGTAGAAAAGTAAAACTACGGGCAAGAAAATATAAATATATGATTGAGTGCATAGATTGGTTTGTTCATCAATATGGAGAGCATGTTGCCTTGTATGATAATGAGATGATTAAGGGGTTATTGAAAGATATAGGCTTTAAAGATGTTCAATTTTCAAAATATAATAATGAAATTGATGCATCTAATCCTATAAGAGTCAAAACTACATCATATATAACTGCATACAAGTAATTTGAAAAAAAGGTGATATTATTAATATAATTATTTCATTCCTTATTGGAATGTACTATAGTGTATCTGAGCCAATTAAACTTAGATATTATAGATATATGAATAGTAAGGAACAACACGAATATAAGGATAACCCTTTAATTTCTGTTTATGTTCCTACTTACAATCGCTGTTCTATTTTGATGGAACGTGCGATACCTTCCGTATTAAATCAGACGTACCGTAATTTTGAGTTCATTATTGTAGGTGATGGGTGTACTGACGAAACAAAACCTTCTGTACTTGGTCTGAATGACCCAAGAATAAGATTTGTAAATATTAAAAGGAAGAAAAGAAAATTTCCAAATACGGTTAAGAATCATTGGTTGGCAGGTCCTATAACGCCGGCAAATTATGCATTAAGCATGGTTAAAGGTGACTGGATTGCCAGAATAGACGATGATGAGCAGTGGACGAATGACCATCTCGAAAAATTACTAGAATATGCCATCAGAAATAATAAGGAATTTGTTACAGCAAATGTTGAGTCTATCGTTGATGGAGTTCCAGTTATTAACAAGGGACATAAAATGTTTAGTGATTATTTTTGTACGAAGGATTTGAAGGGCACAAGAACAGAAAACCCAGAAATTGGTGGTACTTCGACAGTTTTATACAGATCATTTCTTAAGTCGTTTAAATACAATAAAAACTGCTGGAGAAAGACAATTAACAGTGCAAATGATATTGACTTGTATGTTCGGTTTATTAAGGCCAATGTAAGAATTGGACATCTTGACGATGTGGTTACATATCAATATCCAAGACCTGGAGAGGATACAATTGGCTGGGATGCATACCATAGAGATTCTGAAAACAAAATACAGTATTTTAATGAATAATATTTTAAATTTTAGTTATAAGGCAATTAAATGCGACAGATGATTAAGACAATTGTAGATTTCTTTTCTAAAAGATATATAGAAAAGAAACTTGTGCAGTATGCAAAAGAAAACTCAACCTCTTTCCCGCAGCTTGCATGCTACACTTTTGATTATATAGCGATACAGATAAATATTTATGGAAGGTATGAAAATGAATTGCTGGAGTGTTTATCTGGGTTGTTATCTAAAGCTGCCGTGGATAAGCGTAGAATCTGCCTAGATGTTGGTGCAAACATTGGAAACCATTCGTTATATTTTTCGCATTATTTTGATAGAGTTATTAGTTTTGAGCCAAATAAAAAAATTTTTCAAATTTTAAAGATCAATTCATCTAAAGTTGATAACGTATTTCCAGTTAATATTGGTGCTTCTGATAAAAACAGTGTGGTAAAAATGGATTATTCTGAATGGAATATGGGAGGGGGTAAGGTAAAGTTAGATGAAGTAATGGATGAAACAAATGCCATAAAAAATGAGTATGCGCAAGTAAGCACTTTAGATGAGATGGTTGACAAAGAAGACCGAGATAAAATTGACCTTATAAAAATTGACGTTGAAGGTCATGAATTGAGAGCGTTAAAAGGCATGACCTCTATTCTTAGATATTCAACACCTATTGTTATTATTGAGCAGCATGGGGATGATGTTATTATAGACAATGAAGGAGTTGGGTCTAGTTCTTGCATCAATTTTTTAAAAGAGTACGGCTATAGCAACATATATGAGATTGGTTTTACAAATGATTTAGCAGAGAATAGTGCGTATTTTGTAGCTAAAATTATTAAACTAATAAACTTAATCAACTTGAATTCACATCGTTCATATGAAATAAAAAAAGTTGACATTCTTGAGAAAAAATTCTATCCTATGTTGCTGCTATCCAAGCATAATATTTTTCAATAATCTTGGTGTAAAAAACCTATAAATATGAAAAATAAAATAATTGCTGTAATTCCTGCGAGGGGTGGCAGTAAGAGAATACCATATAAAAATATTAGAAATTTTCATGGAAAACCTATTATTGCCTGGTCGATTATGGCAGCAAAAGAAAGTGAAATTTTTGATGATATTATTGTTTCAACTGATTCAAAAAGTATAGCAAAAATTGCAAAAAAATACGGAGCAATTACCCCATTTATAAGGCCAGATTCTATATCAGATGATTTTACCGGGACAAATGATGTTATTAAACATGCAGCAAAGTGGTACATTGAAAATGTTGGCGATATTGATTATATATGTGGAATATATCCTACTGCGCCATTTTTAACATCTAGTGTACTGGTTGATGGATTTCATCGTTTAGTAAACTCTAATGCAGCTTTTGTATTTTCTGCGGTTGGGTATAGCTATCCAATTCAAAGAGCTTTTTTAATAAGTAAAAATGACAGGGTTCAGATGCTTAATAAAGAAAATATATCTAAAAGGTCTCAAGATTTAGAAAAATCATATCATGATGCAGGCCAATTCTATTGGGGTTTAACTAGTTCTTTTATTAATAATTTGAATTTATATTCTGATGAGTCAATTCCTATGATATTACCGGCTCATCTAGCTCATGATATCGACGATGAAGAAGATTGGAAGTATGCGGAAATGCTTTATGCTGGATATAAACAAAACGTAAAAATAAATAATGCTTAATATATCTAATTATGAGAGTGTGTTTTGCGATAGTTATGATGCACTAATTAGTGCATATAAACATGGTCTTAATAGAAATGCAAATATTTATAGTAACGCTCCCGCTGTTATTATGCAATGCAATGACTCAATTTACATTGAAGATTATTGGAGTAGAGAAAAGCTAAAAAATTTTCAATCTTCAATCAACAGCTATTCTATCAAGTTATTTGACAAGTTAAAAGAAAACAAATGCATTGGCCATGAGGAGTCTTTGGTTGTATTGCAATCATTTGTAAATTTTCAAAAAGTAATTTATAAAAGTGCATGTCTTACAGAAATAGATATACAGGAGCCTAGATTAATAATTGAAGTAGAAGGGTATGGTGGCGCTAATGGGAATAACATGAATACCCCGTGGAGTTATCTTTTACAAGATAATAAAGCACTGGGAATTTATAGCTATAGATTGCCAGACTCCAATTGGCAGGCACTAAGTACAAAAGGAATCTCAATTTGGAGCAGAATTAAGTTGGGAGGAATAGAAACAATTGTGTATAGAATTATCTCTAGAATTAGTAAGTATTTACCCAAGAGATTTATTAGAGGTATAGTCCTTGTTCCTTCAGAAAATGAATTGGTTATAGAGGCTTGTGCGCATCTCGTAAAGCACCGTATCTTCCCTGTTGAATTAACTTCTAAGGGTTCAGCACTTTGTTCAAGTTACAGTGATAATATTGACATAGTTAAAAAATGTATTAGTGAAATTATTAGTCAACGTGTTAATGAATATGTGTGCAGCACAGTTTCTATTAGATGTATCGAGTTGTTTTATCAAAACCTTGAAAAAAATCTTTTATCTTTCTACAATCAACTCGATATTTGGAGAAATACTCTAGATCAATATGATAATACTAAATCAATTGTCTTAGCTAACTCGTTGGCTAGTCCTAGTTTGACAGCATTATCAAAAGTTTGTACTGATAAAAACATACCTGTTGTAACGGCACAGCATGGAATTACTGCTGAAATTAATGCTCTTCATTCTTGCTTTACTCCGGTATATGAATCAAATTATTCTGATCTTTTTATGGCTTATAACAATATGTCAAAAATAGTATCAGATTCTTCTTATTATAGAAAAGGTGATTCTTGTATATCTGGTATTTCATCAAGACATCTAAGGGTTAAAGAGAGAGCTATTAACTTTCCTAATAATCCATCATTGGTTTATGTTTCTAATAATTTATATACAGGGAATATGAATGGTGTTGCCAATTGGTTAACTGACTTAGAGCAGTGTAAAAACGAAATTGAAATTATATCTAACGTTCTTTCAAAGCTCTCTTGTAATGTTACATATAAGACATACCCAGAAGAGAATCGTAGATATTCGGATCTAGATCCAGTATTTTCTGAGATAAATAAATTTGAAAATATAAAGGTTATGGATGAAAAGGTTGATATGAGGTTTTTGCTTCCTAATTATGACTTAATAATGTCAACAACGGCAAGTAGTACATTAGCATGGCTTATTTTGACAGAAAAACCATTTATTTATATTTATAGATCATCTCATGCCCCACTTAATAAAGACGCATATTCTGAATTTTCTAAATCTATATTTTTATTTAATGCAGATAAAGAGGGATATGCAGATGAAATATTGTCTTTATTATCCCAGCCATATGAAAAAATAATTTCACAATGGATAGAAATGAGGCCATTTAGACTATCCATGATAAAAAAATACGTTAGTTTGTATAATGATAGTCCTGGGGGTAGGATTTCTCATCGTTTGTTGAATGATTATTTTTAATTAGATCTTACTCATTTAATGATAGTTTATTTTAGGACAGATGCTTCATCTTATATTGGGTCTGGTCATGTAATGCGTTGTATTACATTGGCAGAAGAGCTCAATAATTTAGGTGTGAGCGTTGTATTTATAACTCTAAATTGTCAAGGCAACCTTAATCAGTATATTCGAAATAAGGGTTTTAAAATTAGTCCAATATCAACAACGATACCAGACAATTTTAAAGAAACTAATAATTCAAAAAACACCGGTATTTGGTCGAATGAACAACTTAATAAAGATGCTGAAGAAACAATTCGGTTATTAAATAAAGAAAAACCAAACTGGCTTGTTATTGATCATTACTCAATTGATATTACATGGGAGAATAGGCTTAGACCTTATGTGGAAAAAATAATGGTTATTGATGATTTGGCCAATCGACAGCATAGTTGTGATTTATTGCTTGATCAAAACTATACTCATAATAGGAATCGTTATAGTCATTTGCTTAATCCCAGCGTCACAAAATTACTTGGACCTCAGTATGCATTATTGCGAAAAGAATTTACTGTAGACCAATCAGAATTTGAAAAAAACAAACTTATAGAAAATATATTTATTTTTTTTGGAGGTTCAGATCCAGGCAACCTAACAGGCATTACATTAAAAGCACTCACCTATTGCAAGATTAATTATTCAAATATTGATGTAGTTATCGGATCATCAAACTGTCATAAAAAAGAAGTAACGTCCTTGGTGGAAAAATTACATAAGGCAACCTTATATGAACAAGTTGATAACATTTCTGACTTAATGAGGAAAGCAGATATTTCTTTAGGTGCTGGGGGTACGTCAACTTGGGAGCGTATGGTTATTGGCTTGCCTAGTATTGTTGTAACAATTGCTGACAATCAAGTTCCATCCATTAAGGATCTTGATAAAGATAATTATCTTATATGGATTGGAAATGCTAACAGAGTAAGCAAAAGTATAATCTGCAACGCTTTGTCTGACGCAATTCAAAATTATGACGACCTGAAAGAAATGTCTCAGAAAGGAAAAAAATTAGTTAGTAGACTTGGATCGCGTACAGTTGCTAAAATTTTGTCTACTGGACCTGATAAAGATACGTTATTTGTGAGAGAGTCGGTTTATTCAGACTACCTGCTTTACTGGTATTGGGTAAATGACCCAGCGGTTCGGAATAATTCCTTTAAACAACAAGATATAGCATTAAAAGATCATCAGGTATGGTTTGAAAATTGTTTAGATAACCCTAATACAATTCTATTGGTAATAGAATCTAATCTTTCAGCAATTGGGCAGGTGCGTTTTGATTATTTCGACTCTTATTATACAATTGACTATTCAATATCAAGGCAGTTTCGTGGATTCGGCTTAGGAAGAGTCGTGCTAAGTAGGGCGATTGACTATTTGAAAAAGTACGGATCGTTTACTTTAATTGGAGATATTAAAGAGAGTAACTTAGCATCATGTAAGGTGTTTGAACAGGTTGGGTTTACTGAAATTTTTTGCAAATCTATAAAAAATGTGCGTCGCTATAAATTACAATACTCTATGAATAAATTTACCAAGGGTAAGATGGGAAAAATAAGATGACAATTCTTGTGGTTGTTGCACATCCAGATGATGAGGTTCTTGGTTGTGGTGCAAGTATTGCCAAATGGTCAGATGCTGGCGAAGAGGTTCATGTATTGATTATGGCTGAAGGTGAAACATCACGAGATATAAATAGAAATGTTAAAGCAAAGAGAGTAGAAATTTCTTTGTTGGAAAGGTCGGCTAAGCGTGCAGGAAAGGTTCTCGGTGTTTCTTCTGTGAAGTTGTTTGGTTTTCCTGATAACCGTATGGATTCTTTAGATCGTTTAGACGTAATTAAAGTAGTTGAACGAGAGATTAACAGGTTACAACCACATACAGTAGTTACTCATTATTGTAATGATCTTAATATTGATCATAGGGTTGTATATGAAGCGGTTATTACAGCTTGTCGTCCTCAACCTGAATCCACTGTTCGCTGTTTACTATCTTTTGAGGTGCCATCTAGCACTGAATGGCAAATACCAGGTGCAAGCATTCCTTTTCAGCCAAACTGGTTTGAAAATGTTGAAGTTACCATTGAAAAGAAGCTAGAAGCACTAGAACTTTATCAGTCTGAAATGAGAACTTGGCCACATGCGAGATCACTTCAAAATATTGAGCATCTTGCGCGGTATAGGGGAAGTTCAGTTGGTTGTGAGGCAGCTGAAGCTTTTATGTTATTAAGGACTATTATTTAATCGAGGTATTAAGTGTGGAAACAAATGCAATAAAAACATCCGCTCTAAAGAAGAGGATTTATTCACAAAAAGAACAAACAATAGACTTGAATGATTGGGTTTTTGAAAAATTAGAAATAAGTAACAATTCTAAAATATTAGAACTTTGTTGTGGCACAGGTGCACAGACTAAATTTTTAAATAAAATGATGAACGGCGGTAGTTTGGACTGTGTTGATATTAATAAAGAAACAATTGAAGAAAATAGAAAATCAGTAGATAAAGATAGTATTAATTATCATGTATCTGATATTGACTTAGTTGAAAATTATTCACCAAAACATATAGATTTAATATTCTCGTCTTATGGTTTTTACTATAGTAAAAACCCTACTTATTTACATGAAAATTTGTATAAAAAACTTAATAAAAATGGTAAATTTGTTTTAGTTGGACCAGTTCAAGGTAATAATATAGAGCTGTATGAGATCATGAAAATGATAGGTGTGAAAATAAATGACAATGTTTTGTATTCAAGTGAAAAGTTCATGATCGACATGGAAGAAATTTTTCTTAATTATTATAGTAGTGTAAATTTTCATAGAGCATTAAATAAAGTGCAATACGATTCAGCTGATATGCTGCTTAATTACTGGAAAAATACAACATTTTATGACAATAGTAAGGAGCAGGAATTTATTACCGCAGTTGAAAGTTACTATAGTGAAAAGATTGTGGTGACAAAGTCTATTTCTTATTTAGAAGGAATAAAATGAAAATTGGAAATATTAATATTGGCATAAATAAGCGCCCATTTATTATTGCAGAAATGTCAGGTAACCACAATCAGTCATTAGAAAGAGCAATATCGATTGTTGAATCTGCAGCAAAATCGGGGGCACACGCTCTAAAATTGCAAACTTACACTGCTAGCACAATAACTATTGATATAAAAGATGGAGAATTTTTTATTGACGACAAAACTAGCTTATGGAACGGACAGAGTTTGTATGATTTGTATGAACAAGCACACACTCCTTGGGAATGGCATCAGCCAATAATAAAAAAGGCAAATGAATTAGGAATGATTTGCTTTAGTTCGCCATTTGATGAGTCAGCAGTTGATTTTCTTGAAGAGTTGAATGTTCCTGCTTATAAGATAGCTTCATTTGAGAATAACCATTTACCACTAATAGAAAAAGTTGCATCAACTGGAAAACCAATAATTATATCGACAGGTATGGCATCAATTGCTGAATTGGATGAGGCAGTCTCAACAGCAAGAAGGGCGGGATGTAAAGACCTTATTTTGCTCAAATGTACAAGTACATATCCGGCTACACCTGAAAATAGCAACATATTAACAATACCACATATGCGAGAACTTTTTGATTGTGAGGTTGGATTATCAGATCATACGATGGGAATTGGGGCTTCAGTAGCTGCAGTAGCACACGGTGCAACTGTGATTGAAAAGCACTTTACCTTATCAAGAGATGATGGTGGTATAGATAGTGCTTTTTCACTCGAACCAAATGAATTAAAATCATTGGTTATAGAGACAGAGTGCGCTTGGCAATCACTAGGAGATATAACCTATGGAGCTACAAGTAGTGAAGAAAAATCAAAAAATTTTAGACGCTCTATTTATGCGTCTGAAGATATAAATAAAGGCGATATGTTTACAAAAGATAATTTAAAGATTGTAAGACCTGGGATGGGGCTAGCGCCTAAATTTTATAGTCAATGTTTAGGTCGTAAAGCTAAGTTGGATATAACTAAAGGGACACCTATAAACTGGAATTTATTTTAGAGTCAAATGAAACATATATTAATCACAGGTGCTGATGGTTTTATTGGTTCGCATCTAACTGAAATGTTGGTATCTAAAGGGTATCAAATAAGAGCATTATCTCAATATAATTCCTTTAATAATTGGGGCTGGTTAGAAAATGTAGACTGCCAAGATCAAATAGATATTGTAACAGGGGATATAAGAGATGCACATTACTGTAAACAGATCACCAAAGATGTAGATATTATTTTTCATCTTGCAGCGTTAATTGCCATCCCATATTCTTATGTTTCCCCCGATAGCTATGTAGATACTAACATTAGAGGGACACTAAATATTTGTCAGGCGGCAAAGGAAAATGGTAATATTAGAGTCATTCATACCTCAACAAGCGAAGTGTATGGTACGGCTCAATATGTTCCAATTGACGAGAATCACCCTGTACAACCACAATCGCCATATAGTGCAACAAAAATTGCTGCTGATGCAATGGCTATGAGTTTTTATAATTCATTTGGTTTGCCAGTAACTATTGCAAGACCATTTAATACTTACGGACCTAGACAATCTGCTCGAGCTGTAATTCCGACAATAATTACCCAAATTGCTAATGGAGCAAAAAAAATTAAGCTTGGCGATTTAACACCAACTAGAGATTTTAATTATGTTGATGATACATGTCGTGGATTTATTGATCTTGCAGAGTGTGATGAGTCTATAGGGCAAACAGTTAATATCGGATCTAATTTTGAAATTAGTATAGGAGATACTCTAAACTTAATTAAAGAATTAATGAATAGTGATGTAGAGTTTATAGTTGACAATGAGCGTATAAGGCCAGGTAAGTCAGAAGTGTTTAGATTATGGTGTGATAATTCTAAGATAGAAGAGTTAACTGGTTTTAAGCCAAAGATCAACATTAGAGAAGGTTTGCAAAGAACCATAGATTGGATTACACAACCAGAAAATCTTAAAAATTATAAATCAGAAATATATAATGTTTAAAAATGTTATCCAATTTATTCAGAAAATATATAAAACTACAGGAAGTATCCCTTTACATGAGCCAAAATTTATTGGTAATGAAAAAAAATACCTAAATGAATGTATAGACTCCACATTTGTATCTTCTATAGGTAAGTTCGTGGATGAATTTGAACAACAGATATCAAGGTATACTGGTACAAAATTTGCCATAGCCACCAGCAACGGAACTTCAGCTTTGCATATTGCATTACTAATTGCAAATGTTGAAAATAATAATGAAGTAATCACTCAACCACTTACTTTTGTTGCTACTTGTAATGCAATTAATTATTGTGGTGCGCAACCTATATTTATAGATGTTGATAAAGATACAATGGGGTTGTCTCCGCTAGCATTAAAAGAATTTCTCGAGAATAATACATCGATTAGTAACCAACAGTGCATAAATAATAAAACCGGTAAAGTAATTAAAGCATGTGTACCTATGCATACTTTTGGAAACCCTTGTAGAATTGATGAGATTAAAGAGATTTGTGATAAGTATCATATATTTTTAATTGAAGATGCGGCTGAAAGTGTTGGAAGTTTCTATAAAGACAAACATACTGGAACTTCTGGTCAAATTGGAATAATGAGCTTTAATGGCAATAAAATTATTACAGCTGGCGGCGGTGGTTGTATTATTACCAATAATGAAATTCTTGCAAGAAAAGCTAAGCACCTCACTACAACTGCCAAAGTACCACATAAGTGGAAATTTTCTCACGATATGATTGGCTATAATTACCGTATGCCTAATTTAAATGCTGCTTTATTGATTGCACAATTAGAAAATTTAGATAACTTTGTGCATAAAAAGCGAGAATTGGCACACATGTATGAAGAGTTTTTTAATGATACTGATTATAGTTTTGTCAAAGAGTTAATGGGTAGTAAGTCAAATTATTGGCTAAATTCAATTATTTTTAGAAACAAACAACAGCGAAATGCATTTCTGAAAGAGACTAATTTACAGGGTGTGATGACACGTCCAATATGGACACTAATGAACAAATTACCAATGTTTGAAGATGCCGAATGTGGTGATTTATTAAATGCCGAATGGTTAGAAGAGCGTGTTGTCAACATACCTAGTAGTGTCATATTATGAACGATATACTCTTAATTGGAGGTGGTGGACACTGCAAGTCTGTTATTGATGTTATAGAGCAGGAGGGTAGATTTAATATTGCAGGCATAGTTGAGAGGCCAGATTTTCTTGAAACTGATGTACTTGGGTATCAGATTATTGGTAATGATTCTGACTTGGGTGATTTAGCAAAGAAATATGAATATGCTTTAATAACAGTTGGACAAATTGAATCACCATCACTTAGAATAAAATTATTTGACTTGGCTAAAACAGCTGGATTTATATTGCCAAGTATCATTTCTCCGAATGCTTATGTGTCTCAACATGCTTCCATCGGTAATGGAGTTATTGTGATGCATGATGCATTAATTAATGCCAACACCACAATAGGAGACAATTGTATTGTAAATTCAAAAGCATTAATCGAGCATGATTGTCAAGTATCTGAGCATTGCCATATTTCTACAAGTGCTACTATTAATGGTGGAGTTGTAGTAGAGTCTGGGTGTTTTATTGGTAGTGGGGCAACAACCAAAGAATTAATTACAATTAAGAAAAATAGTTTTATTAAGGCAGGAAGTTTGGTGACATGAGTGTATTTATTATTGCAGAAGCTGGTGTCAATCATAATGGCTCAGCTGATCTAGCAAAACAACTGATTGATGTGGCGGCTGATTCTGGTGTAGATGCTGTAAAGTTTCAAACCTTTAAAGCTGAAAATTCAGTATCAAAAAATGCACAAAAAGCTGATTATCAAAAGCAAACCACTTCTGCATCAGAATCTCAGTTTGATATGATTAAAAAACTTGAGCTTGATGTGGAAACCCACAAGGAGTTGATTGCTTATTGCCAAGAAAAAGATATAATATTTTTATCTACACCTTTTGATCATGAAAGTATTGATTTGCTTAGTGGTTTAAAAATGGAAATTTTTAAAATACCCAGTGGCGAGATTACAAACCTGCCGTATTTGAGACATATTGGCTCATTAGGTAAGCGGATTATATTGTCCACAGGTATGTCAAATATTGCAGAGGTTGGGGAAGCGTTAAATATCTTGACTAATGCAGGAACGGCAAAAGAAAATATCACTGTATTGCATGCAAACACAATGTACCCAACGCCAATGGAAGATGTGAATCTGAACGCAATGCTAACAATCCAAAAAGAGTTTGGCGTTGCTATAGGCTATAGCGATCACACATTGGGAATTGAAGTGGATATTGCAGCTGTAGTATTGGGTGCAAGTGTCATTGAAAAACACTTTACTTTAGATAAGACCATGGTTGGCCCTGATCATGAAGCATCGTTAG
>Ga0233436_1002605_pt1 | contig 12686 bp, 10 predicted proteins | sample SI_122_August201_2_FD_182723 | JGI IMG/M metagenome (GOLD analysis project Ga0233436, IMG submission 182723) | Seawater microbial communities from Saanich Inlet, British Columbia, Canada - SI_122_August2016_150_MG | ecosystem: Environmental > Aquatic > Marine > Inlet | place: Canada: British... | reverse complement strand
TATTTATTTACCGAAGCTTTTTTTGAGAGACGAACGAAATCGGCTCAAATTATAAGAAATGCAAAAATTGCATGGGTGCATGATAGATGGTTTTTTGATCCAGAACAGGTAATTGAGCATGGTGTGTCAGATGTAGAAAGGGTTATGCAAGATGTATTTAATTATGCATATTCTGGTCCAAATGAGGCGCCACCGTGGGAACATTATATGTTTAACGCAGAGCATTTAGTGGAAAAGCGGCAGGGGGATCCAAGAAAAGCAGTAACTGGATTTACAGCTAGTCAGGCAAGAGATAATATTAGAGAGTTTCGAGGCTTTGGTAATGGGATTGCAAATTTATATTTAATGTATTTAATTGATAGAAATATTGCTCAACCTGTTGATCCGGAAAATGCATTGTTAAAAATTGATGTATGGAAATCAATGCTTCCCATAAATGTTGGTGCAGTAATACCAAACGATGAAGAAATTTCAAGAAACGAAGTATTAGGAAGAGAGCTTGAGGCTGCGTATCATGCAATATGTAAAAAACATAATTTAGATTCAGCATTCGTGGATTCTGCTGTTTGGATTGCGGGTTCTGAGGGATGTAGAACTAAGGACTATCTCTTTTGTCAAGATCATTGTCCTGCTTTAGCTATGTGTCAATCAAGGGTGTATGAAGATGCTGGAACTGGAAGATTTCAAGTTGTTAAAAACGGTGAACGTATTGAAGTGAGAAAAAATATGGGACAAACTTCACTTTTTCCAACAGATGCTTTTTCGTTTGATTAGGTGTTATAAAATTATCTAAATGGTAGGGCTGTTTTACTCTTACATCCATCCCCAAATTTGCATTGCTCTGTATGCAACATAGAACCAACTAAGTATTCCGTGGAAGATTGCCCAAAGAATTGACAAGCTTCTGTCGAAAGAAAGTATCATTGCAAGTGCTGAACCAAAAATCCAAAAACCGCCACAATTACCACAGCCACTACTGGCGCATACCTTCTTTTTATCGGCCTTGATCATTTTATCAATATTTCTGACTTTAATGTCAATATCAGGTCTCTTCTTTTTTGTTTTCTTTTTATCCATCTATTATTTAAGTAAAATGGAGTATAAAAATGTTTTGAACTGAGGTAGTAGTTAAGTTTAAGAAGCTGTTTTCTTTTTGGTATTTATGGCAAAGAAGCAAGAAAAAAAACTTTATAGAAGTAAGAAAGAACGAATGATTGGTGGAGTGTGTGGAGGTATTGCAGAATATGTCGAGACAGACCCCACATTGATTAGATTATTATGGGTTTTTATTGCTCTGTTTTCAATGGGTGCTGGTTTGTTGGCATATTTGATTGCATGGATAATTATTCCTGAGAAATAAAATGTTTATGAAATATCTGTGGGTTATATCTTTTTTTGCAGGAGCCGGTGTTCTTTTTTTCTTTCCAGAGCCGGAAGCTAATTTTTTGTATTATTTTTTGACTGGAGTGTTTTTTCTTTTTTTGACGATAATTTTATTTAAGAAATTTGGGAAATAAAAAGTTAAAATTTGGATTTTTCAATTAACTTATAAAGATTTAAGGAGTATAAATAAAATGGCATTTGTTTGGAATTATGTAAAAAAGTATAAGAAACTTTTAGCTCTTGCTCTACTGCTCGCTGCAATTAATCAAATTTTTTCATTACTTGATCCGCAAATTATGAGAATTATAATCGATAAATATGCTACTAATTTTTCAGAATATACTGCTAAGGAATTTCTTTCTGGGGTAGCGTTACTTCTTCTAGGGTTTGTTGGAGTTGCTTTTGTTTCTAGAACGGCTAAGAATTTTCAGGATTATTTTGTTAATTCCATAACGCAAAATGTTGGAACGGATATGTACTCGGAGAGTGTTAAGCATACCTTCTCTTTGCCCTTTGGGGTTTTTGAAGATAGAAGGTCTGGTGAAATTTTACAGAAAATGCTTAAGGCAAGAACTGATACGGAAAAAAATATTAATAATTTAATCAACATTGTTTTTCTTTCGGTAGTCGGAATGATTTTTGTGTTAATCTATGCATTTATTGTTCATTGGGCTATTGCCCTGACTTTTTTACTTTCTGTCCCGTTTATGGTTATAATAGTTCTTCTACTTGGTCGTAAAATTGGAATTAGCCAAAAAGAGATTGTTCGTGAATCTGCAGAGTTGTCTGGGGCCACAACCGAAACCATAAGAAATGTGGAATTGGTTAAAAGTCTTGGACTTGAAAATCAGGAAATTTTACGTTTAAATGATGTTAATGATAAAATTCGTAAGCTTGAACTTAAGAAGATAAAATATATACGGGTTTTAAGTTTTATTCAGGGAACTATTGTTAACTTTGTTCGTGCTTGTCTATTGTTTTTAATGTTGTATTTACTTTATGTGGGACAGGTTACAATCGGGGAATTTCTAACTCTGTTCTTTTATTCTTTGTTCTTATTTGCTCCATTAAATGCTATTGGTGAAGTTGTTTCAAGTTATCAAGAAGCTAAAGCATCCACTGAACAATTAGAGGAAATTTTAAAAATTAAGCCCGAGAAAAAAGCTGATAAAATAACTTTGATAAAATCAATTAATTCCATATCGTTTAAGGATATGAGTTTTAGGTATTCGGCAGGAGATATTGATGCGGTGTCAAAAATAAATTTAGGTGTTTCGCGTGGAGAAAAAATTGCGTTTGTCGGACCCAGTGGAAGCGGAAAGACTACTATTATTAAACTTCTTCTCGGGCTCTATAAGCCTGCGTCTGGTGATATTTTGTTTAATGATGTTTCTTTAAAAAATATTGATTATGGAAATTTGAGAAAAAGGGTTGGACTTGTTTCGCAGGATACACAGTTATTTGCTGGGACAATTAAGGAAAATTTAATTTTTGTTAATCCAGATGCTACTAATAAAGAATGCGTTGAGAGTTTAAAGATGGCGCAGGCGTATCACTTAGTTGAACGTGGCGGCAAGGGGTTAGATACGAAGATTGGCGAAGGTGGAATAAAGCTTTCTGGGGGAGAGCGTCAGCGTTTGGCGATTGCTAGAGCATTAATTAGAAATCCCGATTTAATGATATTTGATGAAGCTACATCTGCACTAGATAGTTTAACAGAAAAAGAGATAACAAAAACGATTAAGGGAGTTTCAAAAAATAGGCCAGACATGATTTCTGTTACAATCGCTCATAGGCTTTCCACTGTTTCACATGTGGATAAGATTTATGTAATGGAGAAAGGAAAAATTGTTGAGATTGGAAATCATAAAGAGCTTTTAGGCAAGAAGGGGTTGTATGCTGCACTTTGGAGAGAACAGATAGCGGAAGAGTGAATTTTTTTATAATTAAATATTTAAATGTTGTAGAGGTATTATTTTATGGGATATTGGACTAAGAAAAGGCTTGTAAGAATTGATAGAAAAATTTCCTATCATCCTCCGGAAGGTTATACCAAGTCTGATGTAGGTAGACCTTGCGATGTACGAGAGATAATAGAGATACCTGTTTATGCTTCTCGACTTGGAAGTTTAACTCGATTTGTTGCGGGTATCGGATTATTATCTCTTCTTGCACTTGGAACTGCTAAAGTTGTTTATGATAGTGCTTCAGAAGATGTTCGTGTTGAAAGTGAGCAATCTCTTGTGGAGAGGGTTGAATAAATAAGATGATTAAAAAATGGTGTGTTTATATTTTACAGTGTAAGGATGGTTCGTATTATACTGGTGTTACGAATGATGTGGATTCTCGAATGAAGGTGCATGCCGAAGGAAAGGGGAGTAAATATGTCCGTAAGAAAGGGTTTAGGAAATTGCTTCGAGTTAAAGAATGTGAAAGTAGGAGTGATGCGTGCAAGTGTGAATGTGCGATTAAGAAGTTGCCTCGGAATGAGAAGTTGGGATGGTTTGATTAAAAAATGTTGATGGTTTTTGGAAAATTTTTGTTAAAAGGGAATTAGCAAAGGATTTAAATATAGGTATATACTTGTGGGATAAAATAAAGATGGTGGCGAAAAAGATATTCTTTATCTTTGGATTTTTCTTATTTGTTATCGTCGGCTGCGTTTTTATTTCTGCTGATTTTTCTAATTGTTGGGAAGAAAATTCTCTTAATGGTGGAACAAAAACTAGTTGTAATGCTGCTGGTTGTCTTTGGGCTACTAATGATCCGGTAGATGTTACTATGGGTAATACAGATTTGTATGATCCTTTTTGTGATCCTTCTTATTCTGCTTTTTGCTGTTTTCCGAATCAATGTTGGCAACATGATGGTGATGAAACAAGTTGTTTAAGTTCTAGTGATTCTTTGAATTGTACTTGGGATCCATTTATGACAATTTATTTACCAAACGGAACAGGTATCGTTGGTGGATGTTTTAATGATTGGACGAGTGGTAATGATACTTGGGGTGGAGTTACCGAAGGGTGTTGGCAGTATGATGGTGATAAAAATACATGTACGAGTGGTGCTAATTCTGCAACGTGTTCATGGTCTGCGAACGATATGAATCAAAATCCATGGTGCAATATAAAGACCTTAACTGATGCACAGAGTAAAAACTCTTTAGCTACTGTCTTGGATATAGGATGTTGTGAGCAGGTTGGGTGTTGGAGTTATGATAACAATCAGACTGCTTGTGAAGCCGCTTTCCAGGGTAATTGTGTTTATGATGATTTTGGGGGTTGGTGCTATACTAAGTCTTGTTCAGAAATAACCACCGAGGCCAATTGTACTTTTGTTGAACAAAATTTATATATGCCTTGTGGATGGAATCTTACCGAAACTGACTCTTGCGAAGATATTGGTGGTGGAGGTTTTTCTTTCTTTAATGATTCTGATTCGTGTTTTGATAGTGGTGGGTGGTATAATTCTAGTGGTGGTTGCGAGATGCCATCTGGTGGAGGAATAGGTGGAGGTTCTGGAGGTTTTATGTTTGGAGGGGATGCTCATTGTTGGTTTGCAGACAATCAGCCAGCTATTTGTAATAATATAACTGGGTGTGCGTATTGTATTTCTGGCTCTGGAGAATTTGGGGTTAGTAATGATAGTGCAAATAATATTTGTTATAATAAACAAATTGGTTTTTGCGAGGGTCGTAACTCATATGGTCCACAGGATACTTATTCTAATGCGAATAATTCTGCTAATTTAGCTTGTCTTGATATCCAGGTTAAAACTGCTTGTAATTATGGTCCTTTGCCAAACTGTAAGTGGACAAATAGCTCTGCTGCCGCTGGAGCATATTGTGAATCTGGTGCTTCTTCTGAAAAAAAATCTGCTCCACCAGTTCAGTATTGCGAAGATCCTACGTCTAAAAATAATTATACTCTTTGCTTACAGCTTGCAAATAATTATATGATGCCATGTAAATGGCAAAATACGACTTATCCTATTACAAATTGTTCTTTTAATGAAAAAGCTGTTTTTGGAACTGATGAGGACAAGGATTTTGAAACCATTAATAGTCAGTTTTCTTGTACTTCTGCCGGTGGAACTTGGAATACGGAGTTTTATGTTGATAGTAATATTTTGAAACAAGATTCTTGGTGTGAAATGACCGGAATGTTTGATGTTAGTCAGGGCACGGGTACGAATAATAAGGTGAATTGTGATACTTCTTGTTGGGCTTGTGAATTTCAGAATAATGGTACTGCATGGTCTAGTGTGTCTGATGCAGAGCTTGCGTGTGGGGCTTCTGCGTTGGGATACTGTAAGTGGACTAATAGTTCTAGTGCTTTTAATAGCAAGGGTTTTTGTGATTATCCTTCGGAAATGTCCGATAGTGGGGCTAAGGATTGTAATGTAGATTGTGGAGGATGTGATTTTGTAAATGATCCTGAAACTGCATGCACCGGAAGTATGGCTAATAATGGCTCGGGGTGTAATTGGGTAAGTGAAGGAGATAATAATTATTGTGTGCCTAAGACTAAAAAGATTTGTTCTACTGATTGTTTTTCTTGTTTTAATGTAGATGCTTGTCAGAATAGTTCAATTTCGTGTTCTTGGGATACTACCTTTGGGCTCTGTAGTCCTTCTGGGTTTACGGGGGAGATTTGTTTTGATATGATAGATAACGATGCAGATACTTTAGTTGATTGTTCAGATCCAGATTGTGGTTTTGATAATTTTTGTGGTGGAAGTTCTTTTGGTGGTGATTGTTTTGCCGAAACTACTGCGGTTGGTTGTAATGGAACCCTTGCTTTTGGGGCTTTAAATTGTACTTGGATAAATGATACATGGAATCCTACTGGCTGGTGTGATATGCCTGGTGCAAATTGTTGGAAGTTTGATAACGATTTAACAACTTGTGGCTTAACTTCCGGATGTACGAATGAAACTAGTTCAATGGGGAGTAATTCTTGGTGTGAAATGAATATGACTAAAGTGGATAATGCAAATTGTTGGGGTAATAATAATGAGACTGCCTGTAATTTAGGTCCTAATTGTAAGTGGCAAAATGATACCTGGTGTCAAGATAATCCAGCTGATACGTGGTGTATTGCCAATCCCAATGCGGGTTATTGTGATTATGCTCCTTTTGCTACATGTTATAATTTGAATGAAGCTCCTTGTACGGCCAATATAAATTGTACATGGAATAGTGATATATATTCTAATGCCGGTGGTTGGTGTGAGATAGCTTGTTTTAATTATACGCTTGATGAATCCGAATGTACTACTGCTGGCTTGAATGGACTTTGTGAATGGAGAGATGCTAGTGCTACTTGTCAGCCAGAAACTTTTATGATGTTTGGAACTTCTGGAGTTACTGGAAAAACGGGATGTTGGCAGTATGATGGTAATTATACTGATTGTAATTTGAAAAATGTAACTTGCACATATAAGAACGATAGCTATTCAAATAATAACGTTTCTGAGAATGAGCCCTCTGGTTGGTGTATGGATAAGGCAGAGTTTGAACATTTTGGTGAGATGGAAGGAGATATAATTGATTTAGCATTTGATCCAGATAATATTATGGGTGCTGCGGAAGCTGGGGTCTCTGGAGTTGTTGATATTATGGGAATGGGAATGAGAGTCACAGATTCTGGTTTTGATTTTGGAGCTGGAGTTTATAATATGACTTCTTCGATGATGTGTAATGGCTATGGTATTGGAAATCCAGAAAATCCTTTTGCGGTAAAAATTCCGGGAACTGGTAATGCTACGACTGAGTTTCATTGGTATTTAGATACTAATGGGGTTGAAAGTGGTGAATGTGTTGCGGTTCCAGCTTCGGGTACAAATTTAACTGGGTTTGATTTTTTAATTAGTTATGTTTCAAGAAATACCACCAATGGTGTTGTTGAAACTAAGCAACTTAAGAGATGTTTGAGTGGTTCTTGGGTTCCGACAAATGCATTGATTTCTACTAGTAAAAAGCTTAGTTGTGGTGATATTGGCGGAGTTATGGTTGCTGTTTCAAAACAAGACTTGGAAGGTTTTTCAGACTATAATAAATCTGCAAATATGAGAATTTTTATGTCTAGTGCTGGCGATGGTAACTCTAGACTTATTCCTTCTGATTCGGTCGGTTTGGGATATTATACTCAGGGTACAATTGATTTTGGTTTTGTTGATTGTTCTGATCCATCTATGGCAAAAGATTCTAAGTGTAAGAATTTTCAGAAGTTTGGGTTTAATGTTTTTGAGGAATGTAAAAATGGCGTAGATGATGATGAAAATGGACTTGTTGATTGTGATGATCCCTTTTGTTCATTTATTCCAGATTGTGCTTCTGGTGCTGCATTTAATTTTGTCGTTGATTCGAATGATGTTGTTGCCCCGGTTGTAGTCTTTAGTGATATTGAAAAGTTGTATGATTCTGCTTTTGTTAGAGTTGATACCAGTGAACCTTCTAATTTGAGCTTAGATTTTTATAGGAATGATTCGACTTGTATGACCTTGAATTTAAGTTTGGATGACCTTGGTGTTGATGCCTATCAAGCTAATTCTAATTATAAGCCGTTTCACTCTGTTGATTTATTTTCAGATACTTTAGGATATTCGTTGACTAATAATACAGTTTATTATTATAAAATAAGAGTTTGTGATCCTTCGAGTAATTGTGGAATTTCTGCGTGTTCCAATTTTACCACTAAAGCAACTAGCGGTGAAAAGTCTTTTATTTTTAAGGTTGATTTACCTGCGGGCTATACGATCGATATACCCGCATTAAATAAAACTGGTTATAATTTTAGTGAAAGTTTTGGTGGAACTTGGTATGATGTTGGAATAAAGACAAATACTTCGGTTACTAAAAATATGAATATGACAATACATTGTGGTGATATGTCTATTGGTTTCTTTGGTATGAATATACTTAGTCCGACTGGAATTGATTTAACTGATGCGTTTATTTGTAATGAGGTTTCTAATTTGATGGGTATGAATTCAAGTTTAAAGAAGTGGAATAGTTTGATTAATAATCTTCACTTAGGGGGTGCGACTGATTATATTGAAATAACGATTCCTATTGCATATAGTGCTAGTAATACTTTTAGTTGGACGAATGATATTGGGGCTAGTGGACAAGATGTTGATGACTATGTGTCTTGTTCTGATGGGGGAAGTTCTAATACTGTCTGCAAGGTTCCAGTTTCAATGGGCTTTTCGGCCTATACGGTGGTTACTCCTGCGGCTGATACTCCAGCTAGTAGTGATAGTGGTGGAGGAGGTGGGGGAGCTATGGCTGCTACACCTAGTAATAATACGGCTGAAAATAACGAGAGTGCATCTAATGAAGTTCCTGATGAAGATGATGGAGATAGTATAGGAGATGTTGCAAATAAGGTTGTTGATAAGATTAAAGAGATAGTTTCTGGTGATAAAAAGAATTGGGCCTTTGGGGTAATTGCGGTAGTTTTAATTGGAGTTATAGCAGGAGTGATATATTTTATTCGTAAGAGAAAGAGTGCTTAATTTTTTTAGGAATTTTCTTAGTCTAAATGTCTATCTAAATTAGTTGTCCTATAGCTTTTTTGTGGATGCTCTCTTTGCGCTCTTCTTGCCTTAGAAACTGCAACTTTTGCTCCATATGTAAGTTCTGAGAAATTTATTGCATTCTTGCTCCAGGTATATATCTTGAATCTATTTGGTTAGCATAATCGGGGTTCATTTTTAAATATATAGAGTTATTTATCTAACAAGGAATTTGAATATAACCTTGACTGTCTGCTTCGCTATGTGAGTCAAAACAGTTTATGTTTTCTGAATTTATCTGATTCGCGTAGCCACAATCACATGAATAATATTTATCTGAATTAATACTTCCTACATAAAGTGTGTCAGATGGGCACCCTAGATCAGTACAGCTACCAGTAGAAGATTCAAGCACCAATGGTGGAGGAGCTTTAACTGCTAAGATAATATAGTATATAATAATTATAGCTATTAAACATAGGGCTACAATTATTGCACCTATCATCACCTTTCTTTTTCTCATAATATAAATAAGAAATTAGAGTATTTAAGGTTTTTGTGGAACTGGCTTTTTCTTTACACAAAACTTTTATAAACAAGTCTCCCCACCTACTATTATGGCAAAAAAGAGTGTGACCGCTAAAAAGAAATCTATTAAATCTAAGTCTTCTAAGGCTAAGACCTCTTCGGGTGTAAGTAAAAATCTTGCAAAAAATTTTACTGATTTACAAAAGGTTATGGTGCTTCAGTCCCAAAAGATTGATAAGCTTACTACTCAGATATCTGGACTTCTTGATTTGTTTTCTGCTTCGGCTAGAGCGTTAGCTAAGAAAGAATTTGGTCCTGGAAATAGTGAAGAAATTTCTAGAATGAGTGATAGAATAGATGAACTGTTTGATCAAAATGCTCAAATATCTAAAAGTATAATGGAGAGTCAAACTCCTGAGCCTATGTATGCACCTAGTATGGATACTCTTGCTCCCGTTCCGTCTTCTACAACCTCTCCTCGTCAAATTCAATCTCAGTCTCCTCAGCCTGTTCCTGCTGCTGTTAATCCTATGGCAACAGGGGTACCAGCATCTTCAACTACACAACAGGTACCGGTACAGACTGCAAGTTCTGGGCAAGTGGTTAATAGTTCTGTGCCTCAAAAGGGAGCGGTTCAGGGTGCACAGGCTACTGGACAGTCGTCTGCTGTGAGGGCATAAAATGCAGGAGGATTTTGATGGTAGTTTTAAGGAATTTTTTTTATTAGAGTTTACAAAGTGTTTAGTTGAAGAGTTTATCAATATTACTGATGTCGTTAAGGTGTCTGATTCTATAGTATTGGCTGAGCGAAAGAAGGGACCTTTAACAAAAGCTGAGGTAAAAAAAGAGGTGAAAAGCGCTATGTCTAATTTGTCTCGAGAAAAAAGGGAGCGAAATTTAAAGGTATCATCTTTAAAAAAGTCTAGACTTGGAAAAATTGGCTCTGGAGTGGGCAAGGTTGTTAAAAAGATTACCAGAAAAAAATCTTTTTCACTTAAGGCTCCCTCTAGAAGAGTTGATGCGAGTCCCTCTGTTTCTGGTGGGTTGGTTATAAATGAACCAGAGTTTTCTCATAGGTTAAAATATATAAAGCCAAGACCTACATCCCAATACATAGATTTAGGAAAACTTAATTCTTTGATTAGTCCTCCTGTTGTTAGGCAAATTGATTGCAATGGTGCTGATACAGAAATTATTGTTAGAGAGGGGCGTGTAAAAAATACTAGAATGACTTTAAGTGAAAATGAAATTAATTTAATAATTAATAGTTTTTCTGTTGCTTCTCGTATTCCTGTTGATGAGGGAGTTTTTCGTGCTGCTGCTGGTAAGGTAGAAATCGTAGCAATGATTTCAGAAAGTGTTGGTAGTAAGTTTATTATTAGAAAAATAGTTCCCCCGGTTGGTGGTAGGGCTAGACGTAGACGGTAATGGCTAGTATATTGGGTGGTTGATAATTAATGCTATATTTATTACATAGAATCTTTATCTAAACCTTTTCGTGCTTGGTTTATCTCTGTTTCGTTTCCTAAAAATCCTTTTCTTTTTCTTTTCTTTATTCTTTCTAATGATTTTTGTAACCAGCTTTTTTTAAGTTGTTCTTTTGGTACAACTCTTTGTAGGCTGTGCATTATTGGAGGTGTATTTTGTGATAGCATGTTTATTCTTTTTGAGCTTGATTTCCTGAAGGGTAGCCTTAGATGTGTTCTTAAAAATAGTAGTATTTTTTCTTCTAATTCTGTTGCGCTTGGCGAATTTAATTTTGCATATTCAAGAATGAGTTTCGTTGTGTTTTTTATTTTTTCTTTACGTATGATGCTTATTAGTATCAAAAGTAGTATGAGGTTAAGCCATAATAATATTGTTGCATAAAGTGCCCAATCGATGTATTTTTTTGGATCTAAGCATTTAGGACAGGATGGTCCTCCACAGTCTGTACCTGTTTCGTCATAGTTTTTTGTTTTATCAAAACAATAGTCGCAATATCTTGAATAACTTGATAATTCGAAATTTATATCAACTCTTTTTAATTTTGACATTCCTAGAAATTCTTTTTGTTTTATTTTTCCGACTACTTCGTTTGTTGCTGGTTTAAAGAGTTCCACATATTCTTCGTTACATATTTCTACTGCTCTTGTTCCTATTGCATCATAGTCTGTACAAGAAGCTGTTTCTATTATGTATTTGTTTTTATTATATGGATCGACACATTTTCTTTCTTTGTGAGAATCTCCCAAAAATATTCCTCCAAGTATAACAGAGTTTGCATTTGTTATATTAATACATTCTCCCCACTCTTCACATCCTAAGCATTTTCCATCTTCGCACGAACCATAACATTTTTTTAGTGTAGAATTTCCCCATTCAAGACAGCTGTCTGAGTCAAAATCTCCGCAGTCTAGCATTTCTAGGGTGGTACTGTTTTTACAGATATCGTTTGTGGTGTTGAATACGCATTGATTGGAACAGCTGTTGCCACCTCCGCCACCTTCACCTCCGCCTGTACATGTATCTCCAGTTATAATTGCGATTGTACAACTTAAACTGCAGTAAGTACAGGTTGTTCCACATGCCGCGCTGCATGCTACTCCGTTTGAGGTTCCATCGTCACATTCTTCGGTTGGTTCGGTTAGTCCGTTTCCACAATAAGAACTAGTGTTTTTTAAGATTCCAAATCTTCCAAACCCGTCATCAAATAAATACATACCAACTAAAAAAGTTGTTCCAGAAGTTCTTGATGAGTAGCTTGATGAGGTCGTGGTGTTTATGCTACTTGCAAAGAATCCTGCACTATTTTCCGAAAAAAGTACGTTTGAGCTATTTCCAGTTATAGCAGAAATTGTAACTATTGATAGCACTAGAGAGAGGATACTAACGATTAAGTAAAAGTGTTTTTTTTGTACCATTCTCTTATGTTAAACTAGGGAAAATGGTTTATAAATATTCTTCTGATGTAAGTAAAAAATTTAATTTATTTCCTCTGGCCACTAAAGAGAAAAGATAAAATTATTATAAGATGGTGGAGATTATAGAGCTATATTGTGGGTTCTTCGAGTACGACTCTTGCCAGAGTAATTGTTTCTCCATTAGCGTTTTGTATTTGTACATATCCTTCTTGCTCTACTTGCATGAGTATAGTTTGAAGTACTATGTCTCTTGCTTCGTATTGTTTTTGTAGTGTATAGTTATTTATTGCTGGTTTTGCTATAAGTGCCCAAGCAATTATCCCCACTAAAATTAAAACAACAACGATAAGT
>Ga0233436_1002598_pt1 | contig 12714 bp, 10 predicted proteins | sample SI_122_August201_2_FD_182723 | JGI IMG/M metagenome (GOLD analysis project Ga0233436, IMG submission 182723) | Seawater microbial communities from Saanich Inlet, British Columbia, Canada - SI_122_August2016_150_MG | ecosystem: Environmental > Aquatic > Marine > Inlet | place: Canada: British... | reverse complement strand
GATACACAACGAGGCAGTAAGGGTTTTGGCTCATCAGGAGTTTAGAATATGACTGTGAAAATAACACAACCAATAGTGAAAGTAGAAGTAGTAAGCGACAACCCACCAATAGTGAAAAAAGAAAAAGAGATTAAATGCCAAACCCCTAAGCGACTTCGTCGCCCCGATGTTCTGCAAGGTACTACACTTAGAATTAAAGCCAATGGGTATAACATTTATGTCACTCTCAACTGTGACCCCAAAACAGGTAGACCGCTGGAGTTGTTTTTCTCAAGCTCCCACCTTGAGTCAATGGGGTGGGTGGCGCTCGCTACACGATTGAGCTCCTTGATTCTACAATCTTATGATGCTCATATAAACAATCTAAAAGTTTTAGCTAACGAATACATACAATGTGAAATACCCGAGCCAATGCTTAAAAAAGTGTGGGGTGAAACAAAGGGACGCAACCACAACGGAGTCATTCAATTCATCGGTCGTAATTTATTAGCTTTACATAAAGCTATCGAAAGTGACAACACCGAAATAATCAAAGACGCAATTACACCTACCGCAGAAGTTGACGAGTCTAACTTCCCACCCTGTAATGACTGTGGTGGTGAAGTTAGATTAATGGATGGTTGCCCAACTTGTATAGCCTGTGGCGCAAGTAAATGTAGCTAATCTTTAATATAAATAGGCTTACTCAGCGCCCCAGCTATCGCTTGCCAATGGGGCGGCTTAGCTAAATTAGATAGCGTAATAGGTACTACCTTATCTAATACCGCCTCTTTAACCGATTGCCCTTTAGATAAGTCGGCAACGGCGCGAGGTAAGAACGCAGATTTCCAATACGCACTATGTAATGGATCACCTGACATAACATAATACATTTCACGAGGCACCTCTGCTAACTGCTTAGACCATTCTATCCTTGTGTTAGGCCCTAGTTTAGGACGCATCCACCCCAATGGGAACGCATTGTCAAAGACAGAACCTTCACCTGATGATTGTTGGAGAGCTTCGGCAAATAATGCAAACATCACAGCACCACGCGCCATATAATATTGATAAAGCCTGCGTACATCTTTCTTACTATTCAAACCGGGGAAGGCTTTTGCTTGTATACGAATATTAGCAAGTGACCAGTCAGGAGCAAATACCATCATCTGCATCGCACGCCGACCTGACGGCGATGCGGCACCTGCCCCAATCTTATGTAGAATATTATTCTGCACATTACTCGCCATCCGCGCCCAGTTCAGCCCACCAAACGCATCGTTAGTAAACATAGCTGCTTCTGCCGCTAACTCATCTAACGAGCGGAGTGGTACGCCACCCTTCTCTGCCATCTTCGCATTGATACGAATTAACTCATCGAGATTTTTAGTAAACGCAATTAACTTACCACCCGTTGCAATCTTATCCCATAGTATTTTATCTAAGTTTTCATGGAATACACGCACACCTTTAGGTAATTGCGAAGCCACTTTACCAACATACGGAATTTGAGAAATCAATCCCTCTGCGGCGCTCATTGCGTTATAAAGCGCGTCACCCTTAATGTCGTCAATCCATCCTATTTGAAGACCATTCATCAAACCTAAGTCAATTAAGTCACCAAGTTCCCCCTCCTTTAACTGGTTCAATGCTCCTTTATATTCTCTCCCCATTTTTGTAGGATTAAGCCCTGCGTAGAGAGCAGACTCAAGTAACGCAACACCATGAAACATACTAAATGCTAGAACGGAACGCTTAACCAGATAAGTCAAATTCAATAGCAAACGCTGAGTAACGCCTGCGTCGCGGGTATCAAACAACATCTTTAACGTGGGTGCGATATCGGAATGGGCATAATAATAATCCCCATTTTTATCACGGAATGACGCATGCTTTATAACAGCATAGTGATCGGGTGCATCATCGCGACGCGTAATCATAGGTACATCATTGTTATCTACAATGTTACGCACTCGATCAATGAGCATCTTATTTGCTTCAACCCTGAAAATCCCTCGTAGATAACCAGACAACAAACCCCCTATATCCTCAAGAGGAGTGTACCCTGCCTCCATCGCATCCATCATTGTGTCAAATTCACGAGAGTAATAGTGAGTGGATTTAGTAGCTAAAGCTTTCTTTGGAGCGCCAAGTATTTGACTTAAGTAATCTTCAAAAGAGGTACCGAGGTGGTCGTTATAAAGATGGGGCACATAGTTCTTTCTAAACTTGACATTACGCCCACCGGGTTGTTTCCGAATCCAGCGATAGACTTCTGACAACATATTCTCAACCTGTTTAATTGCTATTAGGTCTTTAGATGTGAACTTAATAGCCGGTAAGCCTTTAGCAATTTGCATTGCATTAAACTCATCAAGATTCCCCTCAATATAATGTGCAACTGCCTTACGCGAATCAGGTGTAGGAAACTGTTCCATTACTGTATCAATAGACGCTCTAATGTGTCGCTCCATCACAGCAATCATACCGATGTGTTCTTTTGTATAATCGACAAAACGACTACCTTCGTCATGGCCTAATCTATACCGCGTTGTCTTCCGCGCTTCATTCATCAATTTACTTGGGTTACGAATGAAGTTATTCATACCCATCGCTGCGCTCTTAACCGTTTTATATACTTTAAAAACTTTAGCAGCCCCTCGATAAACGGAACCCACTAAATTAGGCTGCTCCGCACGAGCTCTGCGATGTGCCTCTTTATTAACAGACGCACTCTGCTCTCTAGTAACGGGAATGTGTGAGCCACTGTTCTTAGTTTTCTCTCGTTTGAATACTTCTCTTTGATTTCGCTTAAACGCTTTTTGATACGCTTTACCTTTAACACCCCCTACTCCCGGGACTCGTCCAATATCACGAGCTGCGCTTTTAACCCCTGCTTTTATCGCACTACCTGTACGAACCATTAATTCAGAGAAATCTATAGGGTCATCTGCGAATCGTATATTCCCATCGGCGTCGCGTGTTACCCGATCAAGTCCATCTTTATCTTTAGGAGGAGTGCGTAGTGTACTACCGTCTTCAGTTTTATTAAACGCTTCTTTACCTTTAGTGACTGCGCGCTCCGCTACTTTCTTTACAAATGGTACTGCTCTATCTGCAATCTCTCCTGCTTTTGCAAGCCCTTCTTGTAGATGTGCTTTACCTATCTCTTTTTTCAAATCAAAAGTGCGAGCCGCCTTCGAGTCCATATCCGCTTGTTTATAACCCACCCGCTTGAGCGCGTAGTCTATAGAGTTAATATGACGCTCTGTGTTACGAAGCCCTCTGACCTGAGAGGTAGAGGCTTTAGTTCCTTTTTTCAAAGAGGCACTAGTGGGTTTCTTACGAAGAGCATACCGCTTCTCTTTTTCTAATACAAACTTCAATAAATCAGCAGGATCTTTTAAATGATCGTTTAAAGATTGCCGATTTAAATTCATACGCTCAAGCGCATCATCTACCGATTTACCAAAGGCAGTATCCTTGTTAGGGTTGACAAGTTTCCGTTTGCTTTCAAAGAAATCCTTAACCGCTCTATCTACATCCACTTTCAAAACTTTATTAGTTCTATTGTATTCTATTAAATCACCAGCCCGCCCAGTGGTTTTACCTATTTCAATCTTCCAACCGGGCATAAAATCAGGTGCTTCAAATATATCACCTACTTTGCCTTTAAGTAAAGTCTCAATCCCATCTTTAGAAAAGTTTAAGACAGGGCGCGAAGCTCCATCGCTCTTACCATGCTTGTTGTCCATTTCCTCACGGGTCGCTTTAACCGCTTTAGCAGGATCGAGACCTTTATCAATATGTGTTTTGAGAGTGGTTACCAACTCTTCTGCGTCAGCACTTGCCCATTGACCATCTTGCATAGACTTCTGTAAGCCTTCAATATGAGCAACCTGATCTTCAAACTTACCGCCTGCTTTTAGCCAACCTGCTGTACGCCCTGCGCCTAATAATAACACGCCCCCTGCTGCACTAAGCCCCGCCATGTTTGCTACATTATGCTCAACAGGTGTACCGTGTGATAGGTTGACCCCTGCTTGATATGCGGCACCGATCATAGCTTCCTGAGCAGCAAAGGCGCTAAGCCCTGCCGTAGTTTTAATAATACGCTGCGCCACTACACCATTAGCACTCACTTCAGCAAGTTTTACAGCTAGTCGATCGGTCGTCCCCGCCCTGAGGAGTGGTATGAACATGGCTGCAAAAAACAAAGGGTCAGCGACCATTGCTTTTGCAAACGCAGCCCCTGTTTCGAGAGGTGCATTTATAATTGCCTCAGCAACTAGATCAGCCATCTCTTTAAATTCTACATCTTCAGGATCTACAATATGCTTAAAGCGTTGCTCTAACTCAGTAAGATATTGAGCCCCTTCTTTTGAGTGTTTATACTTATTAGGTAGTGTTCCAAATTCTTGGATAGCGTTCTGTAATTTCTCACCATCTTCTGTCGTCAACCCTGCTGAATTTACAAGCCAACGAAGTCCTAACCAAGGACTACCTCCCGCCCAGTGTTTAAGCACCTCGGCGGCACTCTCTTCATCCGTGCCAAACCACTCATCTGGTGCGGAGACATCCATCCACTCATAAGTTTCATCACGAAGCCTATCAAAATAATGAGTAGGCGCCTCGTCATCCAACATCGAGTCTAGCGCCTTCGCATCTAACTTATTTATATCATCTTCCGGCGCCATTTGCATCAGATCACTAAACGGTGAACGAGCTACCGAAGGTGCTACCGAAGGGGTTACCATTGATGATGGCGGGGGTACAGCGACAGGTGGAGCAGTAGTAGTTACAGGTGTAGGCACCGATGCAGCTTGAGCAGATGGTTCTGTTACTATAGAGTCATCTTCAAAAGGTAAATCGTCAATGACCCATCGAGGGTCATCTGCCAAAATAGCCTTCATTATCTAGTACCTTTCATTCGATCCATTAGCTGTATATAGGTCATAAATTTCTGTGTCTTTTGATCTCTATAGCCATACCCTTTTTCAGCACTGTGTTCCCAGACCAATGGATTTGGATGTTGGGTATTTACAAATGCAGTTATGTCACGAGGCTCAGGAATAAACTCATCAAATGAACTAACGCTAGGCGCCTGATTGTATGGTCCCCATTTATCAATACCACCTGATAGATTGGAAAGACCTGCCATCATAACCTCCTCTATCTCAGCATCACTCAGTTGATCGGTATTAGTCCCTTTCAAATCAGAAACATCACGAAGTTTCGCAGCTACATCGTTCATAAAGAGCTGCGCCTGAGCGGGATCTTCTTGTAGCAACTCGAACTGATCCTTAGTGAAGAAACCATCTTGCAATGCTCGATTCACCGGTTCGTAAGCCATGATATCTAACCAATCGAATTCCAACCATGAGTTATCCAAATCTTTACCGACCATGTCACCTAGATAATCCGCCATTATCCCGTAGTCACCTGTTGAAAAACGAGTATCAGTTTTAGCAGAACCCGGTAGCTCCCAGTTTATTCCTTTAATTCCGTCATTCACTCGTTTACCATACGCAGTAATTACATCAGTTTCCGAACCATCTTCTATATCTTTAATAGCTTGTGCTCTTGCATTTTCAATAATCTGAGCCTGTTCGGTTTTTGTAAGATCTGTCCACTTACCAGATGCACGTTCCCCTGTCATCACACCCTGCATTACTCTAACAATGGTATCCATCTCCCTGCTGTCATACCCACTAGGGTTTTTAAGATAAGCATTCATCCGCTCGTTCGCCATCGCTAATGATTTACTAGTCTCAGGGTCATTCTCAAAAACAGCGAAACCCGCATTTGAAGCGTGCATATCAGCAATAGTCTTCATCATATCTGGTTTCAATTTACTAGCGGCACTACTTGAACCACTCCCTGTTCCTTTACCTAATCCTTTAGTAGGCTTCTTAGGTTCTGGTCTTATCCATCGGCCTGGATGAAGATCATCAGGGATAGCCCCTTTGGTCCACTGCGGCACATCGCGATAAACCACATCTTGGCCAGTTTCCTCATTATAAATCGTTCGAGTTTTACCCTTCAAACTGGCTTCAGCTGCCTTATCCGCTTTAGCCTGTGCCTCTTTCAGTTTACGATCCCACTCTTTATCGTCCTTGAGCACTTCTTTAAATTCGTCATGTGTAACTTTACCAGCGTGGGTCATTGCCCCAATAACTGAACCGAAAGTACTACCGTCTTCACCCTTAGCGAGCGGTGCCATCATCTTCTCGGCAAACGCATGAGCATAAGTTGCCCAATCGGCAGTGGTCTGCTCTTCCTCAGGGATACCGGCTTCATCCAATAACTTAGTTTGTGCCTCAGCAGGTGGCTCACCCATTAATAATGTCTCAGTTAGCTCACCCGGTGTTAGCGGAGTGGCTTCGACTAAGGCGTCTACGTCCTGCGCTAAACTCTTACGGGGTTTGTAGATCTCAGCTATCCCGCCTAAAACTGGGTCGCTATTATCACTACCCTGTTCCATGATCGCATTTGCGGTAGAGTCTCTGTTAAACATTTTCCTAGTTAACGGGTTATTATCCCGAACCTTACTTACATCAGAGCTTGGAACTTCTTCCGTACCCTGTTGACGCTCTGCATATTCCGCTAGACGCTCTGCATATTCCGCTAATGACTGTCCCATAATAATTCCTTATTTCTTTGCTGCGCTAGATTCACCCCACCACCCGAAGTCCTTACCTGTGCCTGCAATACTTGCGATGCCACCGAGCATCTGACTGGTTGCGCTCTTAGTAGGCGCGGTCCTAGAGGTAAGTGTGGACTGAGAAGTAGGGACACCATGTAATACATCACCATAGAAACCCAATCTCTGATATGGCTGCATCTGTGCTTCTGTGAACCTAGTCTTATCAAGCGCCATTCCTTTCTGCAACTGCTGCTGCTGTAAACTACCAGCTTGACTAAGCATCTGCACATCACCAGATAAATACTGCTGACCCATACCGCCTAGTGCTGCGAGTTGCGAACTTGTGCGTAACCCTACATCTGCTCCCACTTGTCCTAACCCCGCCAGACCTGTAGCTGTGCCCATCTGCGCTGAGCGATCAGCCTGATGTGCCTGCATCCCTGCACCTAGCGCCTGTGTATAATTCTGTGCATTAAGTTTAGCAAGTGTCTCTGCCTGCACCTGACTTAAATTACGATTAGCTTCGGCCTGCGCAACTCCGTGCCTTGCTCCTCCGAACGCACCTGACTGTGCAGCCTGTGCGTTGAGCGACTGATTCTGAATTTGATGTTGGCGATTAAGCTCTGACATCGTAGTATCAATAACATCCTGCTGATACGGATTCATATAAGCTTGGGTCTGAGTCGTAGGGTCATACGCGGTTGTAGCGCCACGCATTAAACCTTGCGCTTCAGGGATCACTGCACCATACACATCAGGTGCTGTTTGTGCTTGAATACCAGCCGCGCCCATCCACGGAACATACGAGCCAATTCCTTGTCTTGTTAAATCAAACGCAGCGAGCTGGTCTGTACTAAATGGTGCTAACTCCTGACCCGCGTACTGCGTGTACGGCTGATCGGTTAGAGCTTTGGCCGATGCCAGTAAACCCTTGTTAGCCGCTTCTATATACGGAGCTTGCCTCGATATTTGGGTTTGATCTATTGTTTGAGTACTCATGTAGCTCGCCTCTCTAATCTGTCCATTAAGTCGTAAAGTTTCTTAGCGCCTCTCTGCACGCTCCCATTACCTGCGCCTCTAACCGCATCCGCAGTTAGCACGAACTCGTTATCACTTAGTCTAGCGGGGATAGAGTCACTTGTCTCAGTGCCTGCTCCGTTTATAAACCCACCGTCTGCCGCGAAGAACTGCTGTGACTGTTGGTACCACGGTTGTGATTCCATTGTGTTCTGTTGTGTAGGCTGTAATTCAGCAGTGACCTGACCCATATTGCCTGTGCCTGCGAGCATCGCGCTCTGTGGCACCGCGTCTAGTGACCCAGCATAACCTTTAGGATGCTGCGCTCTACACGCTTCAATACTATTACCCGATCCTAAACAGTCATTATACGCCCACCCTTCTGCAGTGGAGGTGATACCATCTTGCGGCGCAGTGGTTACGGGTTCTTCAGCCATCGCGCCTAGTGCCGTCGCTCCCAGCAGGCCAGCTTGTAACTTGTTATCCATTATCCAATCACCAGCTTGGCTCATCAGTGACGGAGTTGCCGCAGCACCTTCAGCGGCGATGGGTGTTACATCGGCTAAAACTGCCCCAGTGTTCGATGCTATTGTGGGCATCCCTATTGAGCTACCTAAGGTACCTTCGAATGCTGCGGGACCTGCATATTCAGCAGCCCCTGCCGCTAACTCAGCCGATGATAAACTCCCTAGTCCTGAGCTAGTTGCTGCGGCTGCTTCAGTAGCGCCTGCGAGACCAGCGGCACTCAACCCACCGCCCCCTGCCCAACTCGCAGCACCTGCTTGATAAACTGAACCGAACGCTCCTGATCCCGCTAGTAAACTACCGCCAGTATAAACCCCTACTCCCCACATCGCAGCTTCACCGAAGCTATCGCCATCGATTAACATACCGCCGGCTGTAGCACCGAGCCCTGCGCCCGCCCATGCTCCCGCTGGGCCACCGACTGCGAATCCAACTGCCGCCCCTAATACTTTACCGAGGAACCCGTACTCACGTAATCCAGTTTGGGGATTGACACGATTTCGCTCATTACCCACCGTATAATAACGGGGGTCGGCACCACTGCGTAACATAATATCTCCGAGCCCTTGTCGAAGACCGGGGTTCTGTGCAAATACACCCTTAGGAACAATCACCTCACCTGTGTCGACATGCGCTAAACTGTCATCACCGAAGCGACCTTGTTGAGCAAGTCCACCTTGTGCAAAGGATTGAGTAGGTTGTGACTGAGGAGGCGGCGTTGAACCACCTCGTACTGCTATCTCCTGCTCCATGATTTGAGGGGCTTCGTTCTGTAAGAAGCTCCCCATTTCAGCAGCAGCTTGCGGGTCTTGTTGAACCGCAGCTTGCTCTAACTCAGGGGGTACGCCATTGACAGTCCAATCCTGGAGTTGTGACTCAATCTGCTCAATTTTCTGAGCTAAAACCTCAGGTGGTAGTTCACATATTTGACGACAAGCATCTTCATTTTGTGGGTCTAAACAAAACTCTCCGAGCGCCTCTTTATACCGAGGGTCAATCTGTAAAGCATCAATTTGGCAAGTCATAATGTATACCTCTAATTAACCCATCTGGCGGTTAGGTGCGAACTGCCCACTCATATAAGGAGCTCGTGCAGTGTTAACTCGCCCTTGAGTAACTAAACTAGCAGGGTTAGTATAATGAAGTCCTGCGATACCTTGCGCTCCGCCAACTCTAATTAGTGGACTATCCATTACCCGAGGTTGTAAGTTAGCGAACGAACTGATCTGAGGCGTAGTTGATGCAGTATTTAATGCCGGAGCACCTGTGTCGCCTTGAGCACCTGCTTGACCTTGAGCACCTGTTAGACCCTGATACCCAGCCGGACCCGGTACACCTTGTGGGCCGATTGGACCAGCTGGTCCAATCTCACCCTCATAGTAATAGTTGTTAGTAACAGGAGCAGGAGCGGGGGACGAACCTCCACCTTTACATTCACTCACAACACCTTCGTGATTAAAAGACTCATCTGAAACTTTCACAAGTTTCCCATTAGTCCACTCGTAATTAACTTCCGTATAAATCTTCATAATTTCTTCCTTAATAATATGCAGTCTTCATTGTAATCTGTTAAGATTTTGAGCCATCCTCTTCGCCCATACATGTCCATATAAGAACATCCTAGGGACTTTGCCCACTCCTCAAGAGTGGTAATATGTTGTATCCATTCTGACATTTTACTACCGCCAATGGTTACAACCCTACAAACTTTATCGCGAGGATAGAGTACAAACTCTACCGTCATCGCTGTGATTATTTCCTTAGTGTCTGAGTCAATTGCCACCCATAATACATAAGTTCCGTCTTGTAAAAACTTTAACACATCCCGATCATTAAGTACAGCATCATTAGTCTTTGCGACTAAGTGCTTAACCTTATCCCAAACGAGGTCAACACCAAGTCTTGGGACTATTTCGATTACCATGTTGTTAAAGTTGCTCTTTTCCAAGTGTCTGTGTCAGTGCAGACGTATATATAGTCTGCATCATGTTTTATATCACCCACCACGCCAATAGCCGATGCCGTAGCTGGGGTCTCGTTACTCCCCAGTCGGTAGGTATCAAAATCTAACTTACGAAGCACAAAAGCTAGAATACGACTTAGTGTATTCATATGTTTTTGGTCATACTCTCTGGGTGCATTAGGGACTCGTTCTGATGTAATTAATGCCATTATTGCCGTCCATCAGGTTTAATGTCTAATCGTAACGCACCGTAACGCCAATCGCAGTCCGTAGTGTTACTCTCGATACGGATAGAAGCTTGGCGACCACGCACTCTAATGTCAACTTTCTCAGTGCTAGAAGTAATGCCTGTAAAAACTGTAGCGGTCTGAGTGGCGTTGGGGTACTTACGAGTTTTAAGCGTGAGGTCAAGACTACCCTGCATTGTGAAGTCAGGTATTATCCTTGTCATAAACATCAAAGAATCCCCCTCTGCGATGTCCAACTCCCCTGATTCTACATGAGCAACCATAGCCACACCGTCTGCATTATGGGTTTTCTCATGGTTGTAACCCTGTCCGTTCCCGTCAAAACCAACGGGGTATTTGAGTACACCTCGATCAACCCAAGATGTTCGATCCATAGTCCCAACTGTCCACACCTGCTCTACGAAATTATAAGTGACGTAGCGATCCACCTCAGTAGAAGCTGCCGAGCAGTAGAACCATATCACCTCGTTATATTCAGCAATAGTTGCTGCGTGGATCTTAGGAGCGTTTGTTAGGTTAATATCATCAAATACATAAGCATTGACAGTAGACGGTAACACTCGAAGTGACCCGTCATATATCCAGAAGTTACGAAGCCCCATCCACACAGTGACTCCGTTGAAGTTTACAAACGCTCTGGAGCTAACCACTGCACAGTTACTACCTACTTGCTGAAAACCGAAGGTGTAAGGTGGTCCAATGTACTGCATTGAGTGTAGGTCAGTATCCGTCCAGATGAGAGTTTGCCCCTCTGAGCGTGATGCTGCTATGATCGTAGAACCACCCGATAACAGCTGACTACCTGCTGTATTTGTGGCGGTAGGTGTCCAGTCGGTGTAATCTTCTTGGGAGCACCACTTCACTAACATAGTGTCGTGTTGCGTTCCGTCGTGAGCTCCGAAGGCGACTAAGTGGCGATCGGGAACAGTAACAGCACATAGATTATTAGCACTAGGTGCCTGAGTGATCTCAGTCGCTCTAACATTAACTCCCCCTGAAGCATCCCATGTGTAAATCTTACCGAAGTTATGTGTGAAGACCAAATCCTCACCCCAAAGATCGAAATACCAGAACCTTGAAGATGTAGTAACACCTCCTGTTCTAGCGGTGTTCCAAGTGCCTGCGTTCCAAGCACCTGCTCCCCATCCCGTTCCGTAAGTTGAGTCATCTAAACCAATAGCTAGTAAGTATTCACCTACACCTGACGCTCCGCCTGTATTACCTGTGGCTGTAGCCGCAGTAGTTACAACCACAGTATATGAGTCGTCGTTTATTTTGGTAAGTACATGTTCTGCGTTTACTTCAGAATCATCAAGCCCTGTGCAGACTAAGCCACTTAGGATTACATAATCCCCGTTCTGCGCTCCGTGCGCTGTCTCTGTGATCGTAATTGTAGTGTTGCCGTTTACAGTGGCAACAGGGTCAGTAGCCATTGCCGTTGTGGTTCTAATAGGGGTGATGTCGTTGTAATTACCACCCTGTTCAACATATACCTTTTTATGTGTACCGATGACCAGTGATATCTCACCATCATTAGTTTTCCAAGAGAGGATACCCCGTGCCTTTCCCTCTAAAGTGACGCCTGTAATATACTTATCCCAACCACCCATTTTCTCAGGCATCCCCGACCTAAAACGAATTTTATCAGAGTCATACCAGCCGCCTTCAGCGCCATAAGAAGTAACTTCTTTGTTAATACCTGGTTGAAATTGTAGTTTAGTAAGTGGCATAGTTATAGTATATCCTCAACGCTTCAAAATAGCAATAATTCTCCACCACTTAACACGCCAGCGGTTGAGCCAAGTGTCTTTGATAAACCTACCTCGTTTGTTTTTTAACTTCACGCTTTAACCTCAACATCAGTCTCTTTGTGTAGATCAGTCTTACTACCCATTACTCCACTACTACCTAAGACTCTAGCCTCGCTTATATATTTGACTGTATATTCGTAGCCGTTGTAGAAGAACTTATCATCCATCTTTAGTTCTTTAGCTTTAATTGTTTTTCTGTTCACGCTCTTCTCGCTAATGTTGCACCAAAATACATCTCGATAATTACGGTCATCCATTGGAATAGTTCTGCAAATGCTGGAATACCTTGTATCTTTATCCACTCTGTATGTTCACCGCCACCAAGTAATCCAAACAGATATGATGGCTCTTTGATTACCTGCTCTATGTAGATTGGCACTCCGAAGACTGCGTAACCGAGCATCGAGAGGCTGATAGCGAACATTAGAAACCATAATAGTAATCGTCTGCTTGCGTTAGAGGCAGGGGTGTCGTACTTTCTCGCACTATCAAATGATTGATTCTGTGCCGCTAGAGCTTTTATCA
>Ga0233436_1002584_pt1 | contig 12772 bp, 11 predicted proteins | sample SI_122_August201_2_FD_182723 | JGI IMG/M metagenome (GOLD analysis project Ga0233436, IMG submission 182723) | Seawater microbial communities from Saanich Inlet, British Columbia, Canada - SI_122_August2016_150_MG | ecosystem: Environmental > Aquatic > Marine > Inlet | place: Canada: British... | reverse complement strand
TATATAATGTATTAAAAGATAGTTCTATAGTGCCTATTTTTGTTTTACATAAAAAAGGCCCTTTATCTGATTTATTTGATAAGTTAAATATACAGTACAAGTATATACACATTGATCATTTAGCTGGAGATTCTCCTTCTTTGTTTAAAATATCCTTTTACATGGTATTTAATTTTTATCAAATTATTAAATTTATATACAAGAATAAGATAGACGCTGTTCATGGAAACGATTTAAGAATAAACCTTACATGGTCTTTGCCTACCAGGTTATCAGGTTCAATTTATATTTGGCATCAGAGGTCAATAATATCATCTTCACTATTGTGGAGAGTTATTCCAGTATTAGCTAATCACTTTATTTCAATTTCTAAATATGTTCATAATTCACTACCTATAAATATTTCAAATCACAATAAAACATTAGTTTTAAATCCATTTAATACAAAGAAAAAATATAAAAAATCAGAATCAAGAAGGTGGCTTAATGAGTTGTACGGTATACCAAGCAATTCTGTTTTATTGGGTTATATTGGACGCCTTGTAGATTGGAAAAATTTAGATTTTTTGATTAATTGTTTTGCTGAATATTCAAATAAGAGTGATAAAAGTCTGCATTTGATAATTGTAGGAACGGGTGGAGATGAGTATATTAGTTTTTTGACTGCATTAGTTGACAAATTAAATATAAATAATATTGTTACTTTTGCAGGATTTAATGCAGATCCTAGTAGGGTTATTGCCGCTTTTGATCTAATGGTGGCTCCAAGTAATAAAGAACCTTTTGGCAGAACTTTAGTTGAGTCAATGATACAGAAAACTCCTGTTTTAGCAGCTCGAGGAGGAGGGCACTCTGAAATTATCGATAATGGAGTGACAGGAAGATTTTATAATCATCTTGATATAGATGACTTTATAAGTCAATGCGATATTTGTATTAATAATGGGCCTGAAGTTAAAATAATAAATAATGCAAATATTATTGCCTATTCAAAGTATTCCTCAAGTCAACATGCTGAAAATATTATTCAAATATATCAAAAACACTATTCATATAGCATCACATGAAACACGCATGCTCAAAACGAAAGGTAATCGCACATTTTGTTGGTTTAACTGGAATTGGCGGAGTGCAATCAAATTTTGTTGAATATATGAAGTATATAGAGTTAAATCCTTCTAAATATCAACATAAAATATACACAGTTGGGAGTGTTGATCCGCACTACCGACTTGATATTGAGGTATTTGATATAAGGAAAATATTAAATTTGTTAAGACTAATGCTGGATATTGTATCTAGAGATACAATTACCCATTTTTATAATAATCTATCTAGTTTAAAATTAGCTTTTTTTTTAGTTTTATTACCTACTCGAAAGCTTATTGTTCATGAGCGTGGAACAATTTGGAATCAACGATCTTCTAGTTGGTTGGTGCCACGTTTTGTTGCTTGGAAAGCATCTATTATTCTATCAAATTCATTTGCAACAAAAGTAATGCTAGTAAAAAAATTTTCTATTCCTGAAAATAAAATAAAAGTGGTGCATAACGGTGTTAATATTTCAATAAAATATGATAGTGGTAATGATGATAAGAGAAATAGCTCTATATTTCGCATTGGATTTATTGGGCGTTTAGATTCGCCTAAAGGTGTGCATGTATTAATTGATGCTATGCATAATCTTGAAAATGAAAATATTGAATTGATTATTGCTGGTGAAGGCGTGTTGGGAAATTCACTTAGAAATAGTGCGCATGTATTAAGTAATGTAAAATTTATTGGGCGTGTTAAAAATCCTTATTTTTTTATGAATAAAATTGATTTGCTTGTGGTTCCATCTATTAGAGAGCCATTGGGGAATGTTTGTCTTGAGGCTGGTTTGTGCAAGACTCCAGTATTGGCCTCAAATATTGATGGAATACCGGAGATTATTGAACATAAGGTAACTGGGGAATTGATAAATGCTACTGATGAAATATTGGTTGATATGCCAGAAGGGGTTGTTCCATTACCTGAGTTTGTAGTTGATCCAATTAGTGAGCAACTTCAAATGCCAAAGCAAATTAACCCTTCTTTGTTGGCGATAAGAATATTAGAGCTTAGTAAAAACCCTGACCAGTTAAAAATATATGCTGATGAATTGCACAAAAAGGTTAATAAGTGTTTCGGAATTAACAAATATGGAGATAGAATGAATAATATTTATCAAAATCTATTTTCTTCTTGAATTTGTTATAAGATAGGTCGTACATTTATTGTATTAAATATAGTAATTATGAAATATGTAAAGTATATTATATTGGGTGCTGGAGTGTCAGGATTGTCATTTGCAGCAACTCTAAAGAGGAATAATGAAAATAATTTCATTATTATAGATCGTGAAAGTAATGTTGGTGGTTTATGCCGCAGTGAAGAAGTAGATGGTTCTCCACTAGACATAGGTGGAGGGCATTTTTTAGATGCAAACAATCAGGATGCGCTAAATTTTTTATTTAGTTTTCATTCTAAAAGCGAGTGGAATAAGTTCTCTAGAGTTTCCAAAATAGAATCAAAATATGGTGTTATTGATTATCCATACGAGTCAAATATATGGCAATTTTCGGTAAATACACAAATAGATTATTTAAAGTCAATTGCGAAAGCTGGCTCTAATAATAATATAAATATGCCAATTTCTTTTTCTGATTGGGTTAGATGGAAGTTGGGCGATAAAATTGCAGATGATTATATGCTTCCATATAACGAAAAAATATTTTCAATTAATCTTGATAAGTTAGGCACTTATTGGCTACATAAATTACCAAATGTTTCATTTGAAGATACATTAAGATCGTGTCTGGATAAAAGAACATATGGCTCGATTCCGGCACATGCATCTTTTTACTACCCTAAGTCTGGCGGTTATGGTGAGGTTTGGCGAAAAATTGGCAATTATTTAGAAGATCATTTGTACCTCAATACTTCATTAAAAACACTCGATTGTGATAATTTAGTGGTTAATGGGGTATTTAAGTCAAAATATATTATAAACACCGTACCATGGGTCGAGGTGGATAAAAGTAGTGCGCTTCCTTCTGTAATAAGCAAGAATATTCAATCTTTAAAGTATTCCGGAATAGATATTGACTACTATGCTGAAAATAAGAACACAGATGCACACTGGATTTATGTGCCAGATATTAAAACCTCTTACCATAGAAAACTTATTAGATGCAATTTTATAGATTCTGCTAAAGGATATTGGACAGAAACAAACTCTAAAAGAAGAGTTGATGGTGGAAAAAATACTATTAGATTTAAAAATAAATATGCTTATCCAATAAACACGACTCATAAGACAGAATCAATTATATATATATTGGAGTGGTTTAAAAAGAACAAAATATATGGTCTAGGGAGATGGGGCGCATGGGAGCATATGAACTCAGATATTGCCACAGTAAAGGCGATTGAATTAGCAAATTATTTATTAAAGGATAGTTAGTGGATAAAAAAGAAAATTTGTCAGTAGCACTTTGCCTCTTAACATGGAACGAGATAGACGGTTGTAAGATTGATTTACCGAAGATAGATATGGATAAATTTGATCAAGTTTATGCTGTTGATGGTGGAAGTAATGATGGCACTATAGAGTACATGAAAGAGTGTGGTATTAATGTGTTGATACAGCCAATTAAAGGTTACAATCAGGCCTATTTACATGCTTTTAAATATTGTAAGTGCGATGCATTGGTTTTATTTCACCCTAAAGGTACAACTTCTGTAGAGGATTTATATAAATTTAAAGGCTACTTTGAAGAGGGCTACAATCTTGTAATTGCAAGTAGACTATTAAAAGAGTCAACCAATGAAGAGGATTTATATTTATTTAAGCCTAGAAAATGGTTTGTTAAGGTAATTGCTTTATATTCTTATGTTATATGGGGTAAGGTTAAAAATAAAATATTATGGGATGTGTTGCATGGGTTTAGAGGGATGCTTGTGAAAGATTTTAATAAACTATCTGTCTTGAAAGAAGGTATTTCGGTGGATATTGAAATGGTTATTAGGTCTTATAAGGCTAATTTTAAATATATTGAATTCCCTACAAAAGAGAGAAAAAGGGTTTATGGAAAAACACACTTTCCTGCCACATCTTCAGGTTTGAGAATATTAAAGTACTTACTGTCTGAAATTGGTAGAAAATTTTAAATATGAATATAAGATTGTACATAGTGGGTTTGGTATATATAGCAATTAATTTATTGTTGCTTATTCTTGCGCCGTATGATGTTCATTTGTCACAAGGCGCAGATGCTAGTTCTTGGTACAATCCAGCACTGTCTCTATTAAAACACGGTGCATTTGTTACATTAGAAAACCCAACAATTGTACAAACTTATAGGCCACCACTTTATCCAATGTATGAGGCACTTATGCTGTTTATTGGAAATGGAAATATTATTTCAATTGTTATTGGTCAAATTATATTGTTATGGTTTACAGGTGTAATGACTTTTAAAATGGTTGAAAGTATTTTGCCTGGTAAAGGTAAGATTGGATTGATTTTAGTTATTTTTAATCCAAGCGCACTAGGGACTGCACATCTTGTTCAGAGTGATATTCTTTACATGTTCATGGTTTCAGCAACTTTGTACTATTTATTATCGTACATTAGCAATAGAAAGGGAGTTAAAATCACACTTTTGGTTGGTCTATTGTTTGGCCTGACTTGTTTGGTGCGACCATCTGGGCAATATTTGATTCCTTTACTTCCATTTATATATGTCATTATCGGCCTATTGAAAAAAAGTGGCCAATCATTAAGCATGCATTTTTTTCATGGTTTATTATCTGCAATTATTGCAGTGTCTGTTGTTTTTCCCTGGGCGCAACACAATGCAAGCGCAGGTTGGGGGTACAATTTGGCCACAGATAAAATTAAAGAAACCTATTTTAGAGACAATGTTATTTATTTAGAAAGTATTTTAAGTGACATATCTATAAACGATGCCACAAGAGTAATTAATAATGAGCAAAATTATATGCTTTCTTATACTGATAAATTATCACACACTAGTGAACAAGAAAAATCTATAATAGTGGCTTCTTACTATAAAAATAAACTTTTAACTTATGATTATAAAATAGTCGTTAAAGGTTTTATTGATAGCTGGATTGGGTTTTTTGGAGCTGGAGGCGCTACAAATTTACATAATATATTAGCGTTAGACGGTAACAGGTCTGTCCACATTATGGCAGAATCTGAAAAACACGTGAGTAGAGTGGATGCCACACTTGCTATTTTGTTGGAATCTAATTTAGCAACTATAGTAATTTCATTGTTGTCCTTTGTTTACGTGATAGTGTTGCGTGTTTTTGGGTTAATAGGGTTAATCAACATGATTAAAGACAGGGAGTATGGAGTGTTATTTATTCTTTCTGGAATTGTAACCTATTTTGTGTTTATAGCCTTATTTGTTGGAAATTCTAGATATCGATTACCTGTTGAACCTGCCTTAATTATTATGGCAGTGTATGGATTTAGTGCGGTTATTAAGAAGATGGTGTATGTTATCAAATAGAAAACTATTAATTCAACAACAGTCAGAAGAACTGGCAGAAAAACGAGATTCTTGGATAAGTAGAAATGGTTACTTTTATAATGATGATCATTCTTACATGCGTTTTTTGACGGGTGAGGGAAAACGAGTATTGGAGTTAGGGTGTGGTACGGGGCAACTCTTAAACCACTTAAACCCCTCTTATGGCGTAGGGGTAGACTTAAGTAATAACATGATTTCTATTGCTCGTAAAAATTATCCACATCTAGAGTTTATTCGTGGTGATTTAGAGGATAAGGATTTAATATCCTCTATTCAAGGTCCATTCGATTTTATTATCTTCTCAGATACTATTGGATATTTAGATGATTGTGAAGAGACTTTTTTGAATATCCATTCTTTGTGTACTACAAACACTCGTCTAATCATGGCATATTATTCGTGGTATTGGCAACCTATTCTTGCCTTGGGAGAAAGGATTGGTATAAAAATGCCATCAGTTGAAATGAACTGGTTGTCCACTGAGGATACTATAGGTTTTTTAAAGTTGGCTGATTTTGAAACAGTCAAGTGTGAATGGCGCCAACTGGTGCCACGTAGTTTGTTTGGCGTGGGTTCATTTATTAACCGTTTTATTGGTACCTTGCCATTAATCCGGCGCCTCTCTCTTAGGAATTATTTGGTTGCTCGCCCAATACGCGAGGTATGCTTAGAAAAGCCATCAACAACTATTCTTATTCCTTGTCGAAATGAAAAGGGTAATATAGAAAATGCGGTAAAGAGGATTCCAGATTTTTTCGAAGATCTGGAAATTATTTATGTAGAAGGAAATAGTCAAGATGGAACTTTGGGTGAAATTCATAGAGTAATTGAAGCTTACCCTGATAAAGACATTAAGGTTTTAGTTCAAGACGGAAAAGGCAAAGGTAATGCAGTTCGTAATGGGTTTGATTGCGCGCGCGGAGATATTTTAATGATTTTGGATGCTGATCTTACTGTTCCGCCAGAAGATTTGCCAAAGTTTTATAAAGCGATTGCTTCAGGTAAAGGTGAGTATATTAATGGCACGCGTCTTGTCTATCCTATGGATAATCAAGCGATGCGTTTTTTAAATTTTTGGGCTAATCGAACCTTTTCATTGCTTTTTACATGGTTGTTAAATCAAAGGATTACTGATACTCTTTGTGGTACTAAAGTATTAACCAAGGAGAATTATGAAAAAATTGTAGCAAATCGATCTTATTTTGGTGAATTCGATCCATTTGGAGATTTTGACCTTATATTTGGCGCTAACAAGATAAATCTTAAGATGGTGGAGGTTCCTATTAGATATGCATCAAGAGAGTATGGAGAAACTCAAATATCTCGCTTTCGTCACGGTTGGCTTTTGTTAAAGATGGTATTTTTTGCTTATAAGAAATTAAAAGTTATTTAATGAATTGTAATAATTTTTCATTGGAAGATATTGTTATTGGACAGGCAGTTGATCATGTTTGGAAAGTAACAGAAAGACAAATTGATCAATTTTCTTTGTTGAGCGGGGATTACAACCCTTTGCATGTATCCGCAAAATATGCTTTGGATAATGGGTATAAAGATCGTGTTGCTCATGGGTTTTTATTTGGCGCACAACTTTCTGGAATTATTGGTATGCTTTTACCGGGAAAACGATGTTTATTGTTGGAGGAAAATCTTGCTTTTCCAAGTCCTATATATCCAAAAGATACTATATTGATTAATTGCACTATTAAAGAAATTTGGAATGACCTTTCTTTAATAGAATTAGAAGTAAAAGCAAAAAAGGAAATGATAGGTAACACAAAAGGTCAAACAGTAGCAAGAGGAAAGGTGCAGTGCAAGATCCGGTCTTAATTTTAGGAGCGACTGGGGCTATTGGTGGTGCAATTGCCAATCGTTTATCGGTTACAAGTCCAATTATTGTACATGGAAGGAATAAAAGTAAACTAGCTTTATTAAAAGATGAGCTATCTATTGGTTCTAAATATAGAGTAGATACATATTCTGTAGATTTAAAGCGCGAGGATGAAGTGCAATCATTTTTTGATAAAATGGCAGTTGAGTGTAAAAGTCTTTCAGGTATTGTGTTTTCTGTAGCACAGCCGTTTGCTAATAAACTAACACACAATATACCCTGGAAAGATTTCTCTGATCAGATTGATAGTCAGCTAAAGTCATTACACTTTGTTGTTCAAAATGCACTACCATTACTAAAAAGATGTAAAGATGGAGCAAGATTAGTTATCTTGTCTACAGAATTTTTGATTGGTGCTCCTCCTATAAAAACCGCCCCTTATGTTTCTTCTAAAGCAGCTTTGACAGCATACTCTAGAGTTTTGTCGCAAGAATGGCTAAAGCATAACATTAGAGTGCATATTCTAGCTCCTGGAATGGTTAAGTCTTCATTAACATCTGACATGCCAGATCGTTACCTGGATGAAGTGGCAAAAAGTATGCCTGAAAAACAGTTAACAACAGTAGATGATGTGGCAGATATGGTGGAGTTTTTAATGACACCGAAAGCAGATATGCTGTATGGCAATATAATTCATGCAAGTAGATCGGTGCGTAGATGAGTAATTCAAAATGGGCTGATGAATTCTATGCTAATGACCTATTAAGCAAAACATCTAGCTCAATACAAAAATTAGCAAAACGTTACAATAGTTATTCTAGCAAAATACAGCAACCAAAAGAGAAGCTTAAAGTGGCGATTGTAGGCGGATTTACAGTTGATTTTTTAGTAGACATGTTGCCTCTTATGTTTTTTCAATATGGTTTTGGAGTAGATATTTATAAGGGTGGATATGGTGAAATTGCTAGTGAGCTCTTAATTCCAGATAGTGGCCTCCATACTTTCAAACCAGATTTAATAATCGTATTGCCAACTTATAGAGATCTTATTTTTTTTACCTCATTAGGGGTTGAAAATGATAAATATGTAAAGTCCTTACAAGAGGAGTTAATAATTTGGAAAGATATTTGGAGTTCAGTGTCGGTACCTATTGTACAATTAAGTTTTGATCCACCGCCAAGTCGCTCATTAGGTGAGTTGGATGGATTTATGAATGGAGGATTACTAAATTATGTGCGTCAAATAAATCAATTATTAGTAGATAATGCTCCAGCACACGTAGGGTTTATTGATGCAGAATACATTGCTTTTCGTGTTGGATTGGAAAAATGGCATGATGCCCATCTTTATCAAATGTCAAAACAACCTTTTTCATTTGATGTATTGCCTATTTTGAGTCATGCAATTGCAGCTCGCTCTCAAGGAATAATGTCAATAGGAAAAAAAGTACTTGTTGTGGATCTTGATAACACGTTGTGGGGTGGAGTAATAGGAGACGATGGTCTTGAGGGTATTATATTAGGTCCAGAAACAGCCGAAGGAGAGGCTTTTACAGTATTTCAACAGTACATTAAAGAGTTGGTGAATCGTGGAGTAGTTTTAGCTGTTTGTTCAAAGAATAATATAGATATTGCAATGCAAGTTTTTCATCATCATAGTGGTATGATATTGTCTGAAGACGATGTAGCACATTTTGAAGTTAATTTTAAAGATAAAGTAACTAATATCCGACGTATTGCCAAAGTATTAAATGTTGGATTGGATGCTTTGGTATTTGTAGATGATAATCCATTAGAGCGTTTTTGGGTTCAAGAGCAACTGACAGATGTTATGGTTGTTGATCTTCCACAAGATCCTGCTGATTATATCAGGGAATTGGATAAATTAAATGCATTTTGTGTACAAAGAATTACTAACGAGGATCTTGGAAGAAGTCAATCGTACCAAGCTAGAAAAAAAATAACTAAGCTAGAAAATACTGATGATGCTATGTCAGTTTTTTTACAAAACCTGCAATCTGAAATAGTTATTGAGCAATTTGGAGGCAGTACTTTGGATAGAGTTATTCAGTTGCTAGGCAAGACTAATCAATTCAATTTAACTCAAAAACGTTATAGTGCAGAAGAGCTAAAAGATAAGAGTATTGATGTAATAATTGCAAGATTACGAGACAGGGTTCAGGACTATGGTATTGTGTCAGTTGTAGTAACAAAACGCAATAAAGAATACCTTGAAATTGATAACTGGGTAATGAGCTGTAGAGTATTTTCACGTAGATTAGAATATGCAATTCAAGAAATTCTGATTAAAAAATCAAAACAGACAGGATGTCAATTTATTCATTTAGAACATAAAGTGACCGATAGAAACGGAATTTTGACAGATGTTATTCGTAATATTGGTTACGATGATTTGGGTGGTAATAAGTACGAGATGAGCATCAAAGGCACTTATAAACTGATAGAACATTATATAAAAATAACAACAATGGAGATAATATAATTATGGAAGATGAAGAAATTTTAAAAACTCTAAATAATGTTTTTAGAGATGTTTTTGACGATGAGTTGCTTGTGTTGACTTATGATACAACTGCAGATGATATTGAGGAATGGGATAGCCTTAATCAGATTAAGCTGATTGTTGAGAGTGAAAGGGCTTTCAATATTAGATTAAAATCCCGTGATATTAATATATTGGAGAATGTTGGAGAGATGGTGGGCCATCTTTCTAAAGTGATAGGATAGCATAAAAAAGCCATTACTGAGTTATGTTGTTTAACGACCCTATTTTCCTTTTCATCTTTCTTCCAATTGTGGTTTTTTCATTTCATTTGGTACGTAAAACTATTGGAGGAAAAGAATCAATGGTGCTGATGGTTGCAGCATCTATCTTATTTTATGGATGGTGGAACCCTCCTTATTTACTGTTATTATTAGGGTCAGTATTATTTAATTACACTGTTACCTATCAGCTTTTACAACACCCTTCTAGATTGTTGTTAACTACTGGAGTACTGGTTAATATAGGGGTGCTTGGCTATTTTAAATACCGTAATTTTTTCATGGAAAATATTGGGCTACTATTGGGAGAGAGTTGGCAATTTGAGGAAATATTCATTCCTTTGGCGATTTCATTTTTTACCTTTCAACAAGTTGCCTTATTGGTTGACGCTCAAGATGGTCAAATAAAGCGAGTGAAGTTTTTAGATTTTGCAACTTTTGTTATTCTATTTCCACAACTAATTGCTGGTCCAATTGTGCTTTATCGAGAGATGGATAAACAGTTCAATTTATTGCGCAATGGTGGTGGACCTGGATTGTCTTTATTTGGACTAGGTATTGTAATTTTTATATTAGGGCTATTTAAAAAAGTTGCACTTGCAGATGGTATTGCGCCATTTGCCAATAGTGTATTTAGTGTTTCGGATCAATTGACTATGTTAGAAGCATGGTCAGGAGTAACTGCATATACTTTGCAACTTTATTTTGATTTCTCTGGTTACTCTGATATGGCTGTTGGATTAGGGATGATGTTTGGTTTTATATTGCCTGTCAATTTCAACCTACCATATCGCGCGACATCAATGATTGATTTCTGGAAACGTTGGCATATTACAATGACTCGTTTTTTTATGATGTATTTATATTCTCCCATTACTTTGTCAATCATGCGAAAATCAATATTAAATAATTGGTCAAAACGTAGGCAATTTTTATTAGGAGTCCTGATACCTATAATTATTACCTTTCTTGCCTCAGGTTTATGGCATGGACCGGCATGGACTTTTGTAGCTTTTGGTGCGGTAAATGCCTTAGGTTTGGTTGTAAACCATGTGTGGAAAGAGTGGCGATTACCAAAACCGTATGCATTCATTGGTTGGTTGTTTACAATGTTAACAGTAATGATTTCTTTTGTTTATTTTCGCTCCGACAATATTACTAATGCAAACCTGATTGTTCTAGCAATGATAGATCCTGCATCTTTTATACTTCCAAATTGGCTCAGTTACTATGCGGATTATTTCGGCATACCATGGCATACTTTGTCGGTATTTTCATCAGGAACATATACAGTTCGTATGGTGGGATGGATTATTATCCTTATTTTATTTTCTTTACTATTAAAAAACAAACCATTGCAGTTGGATAAAACACAACCTGACATGGGTTTAGCAATATATTCATCGATAATGCTGTGGACAGCTATTGGCTGGTTAGATGAGCCTAGTACATTTATCTATTTTCAATTTTAGGTGACTTAGTGAATACCAGGTGGTTTAAATTTATCAGTGTGAAATTTCCAGTTGCGTTAATATTTATTGCACTATTTGCTGAGGTTTTTTCTTATATTTTTAAAGATGTTTCATTACGCAGACATGATTTAGATCGACTAGTTATTGCATTAAAGGAGGGTGAGTCAATAAATGCCCCAACAATCTTATTGGGTGATAGTATTACACAAGATGCTTTGAAAAGTTATCGTATTGCCCCAAAAAGAAAGGTTGCAAATCTAACAACAAATAAGGCAAGTGGTGTGGTTGGGTCAATGTTTTTATTGCAAAGGTACTTAGAGAAAAATACCTTACCTCAAAGAATAATATTTGCATCAACTCCAGAGTTTTTTGGATATGATCCAAAAGGGAAGACTGCTGAAATTTATTTAACCTCTGTTTTTAATAATACTGAAGAGCAGAAGTGGTTATTAAGTCATATGAGCAATGTATTTTATGATCAGAAAATTGAACCTGCAATCTTAAATATTGAAGGGGAGGTTGGGTATAAGGTGCTTACATTACTTGCATCTACACCAGATAGACTAATCGAAGGAAGCGAGGTCCCAAATAAAATACCAGTTTTAGAATCATCACCTGTTCATCCAGCTGTACAGAGAGATATAAATAGTCGTGGGAATAATCCTCTTGTATTGTCAAAAATCGCTGGAGCTGCATTGATTAATATATGCAAGATAGCTCCTAAAGCTGATTTATATATTATGATAGCGCCAATGCCAGAAACAACTTATTTAAAAAGAAAAAAGAAAGGTGAAATTGATAAATTAAAAGATGCATTAATTAGCCTCCTTAATAACAATTGTACGAAAATTAACTTTATAGATATAAATGAATATAGGGTTTTTCCAGATATTGCAATGCGAGATTCTGACCATTTAAGACGCCCAGGATGGACAGCTGAATATGCAAAGTTATTAAAACAAATTATCGTAAAGTTAGATTAATCTCTAATTAATTGGTGTAATTAGAAAGTCTTGAATTCGCACTATAACACCCCAACAAATTAAGACAACAATCTAAAATTTCTTATTTCGAACGAGTTAAACTTAACCCAACAAT
>Ga0233436_1002560_pt1 | contig 12865 bp, 11 predicted proteins | sample SI_122_August201_2_FD_182723 | JGI IMG/M metagenome (GOLD analysis project Ga0233436, IMG submission 182723) | Seawater microbial communities from Saanich Inlet, British Columbia, Canada - SI_122_August2016_150_MG | ecosystem: Environmental > Aquatic > Marine > Inlet | place: Canada: British... | reverse complement strand
CTACAAAAGGATTCATTCAGCGATCGGGTATATGACACCCGCTCAAAAGATGGCTGAATTGGAAAAAGTGGCTTGAAATGTGTCCAAGATTAACGGACCACTACAGATATACAATTGAATACCAAAGCTCTATTAGGGCGCTAAAGAAAAATTTATCCATTATTGAGTTTGCAACCAATGAAGGCAATAGGATAGATGATCAAAAAGGGTCTCCAAGTATTAAAACTGGTATAGAGTTTATAAGAATTTACCTTAAAGAGCTGCTTATTGGAAATAAATGGAAAATAACAGATCTTTAAAATACTTTTTAAAATTATTTTAGAGTTTTATAAGGAAGTTTAATGATACATGTTTCTCATTTTGTAGGTATTTCTGGTGTCGGTGGTGTACAGAGAAATTTTTCAGAATACATTAATAATAAAAGCAAATCAGAGTTAGACGATGGTTTGTCTCATAAAATTTATACACTCGGCACTGTTGATCAGTGTTATAAGTTCTTAGTTGAGGTTGATGTACACGATATAAGAAAACTTAAGAATTTATTTTCATTAATATTGGATATTGTTTCTAGAAAAAAAATTGTCCATTTCTATAATAATCTCACTAGTTTAAAAGTGGCAATATTACTATTATTTCTACCTGTTCACAAGATTATATTACACGAGAGAGGCGCAATTTGGAACTCTTCATCTGTTCGCATACCATTGTTACGATTTGTTGCTTGGAAGGCAAGTTTAATATTAGCTAACTCAAATGCAACTAAAATTATGCTAGAGAAGAGACTTAATATTTATAGTAAGAAGATAAGAGTATTGCATAATGGAATTGATACTACGATTAAATGTAAAGGCAAGTCAAAATATGATTACACTCAACTCTTTCGCGTTGGTTTTATTGGTCGTTTAGATACGCCAAAAGGCGTACATGTGTTAGTTGATGCAATGCGATATTTAGTTAACGATAATGTTGAATTGACTATAGTGGGTGATGGAGTTCTTAAAAATTTTTTAAAAGAGAGGGCAAAAGGTATTAATCATATCTCCTTCGTTGGTCGTGTAGAAAACCCATATAGTTTCTTGAATGATTTTGATTTATTAGTGGTGCCTTCAATACGTGAGCCACTTGGGAATGTTTGCCTTGAAGCGGGCCTATGTAAAGTCCCAGTATTAGCATCAAATGTTGATGGAATACCAGAAATAATTAAGGATGGAATAACTGGTGAGTTGATGGATGCAACTGAAGAAGTTTCAATTAATACACTAAGAGGTGCAGTACCTGTACCTGAATTTGTAGTCGATCCGGTAACTAGGGAACTTTGCATTCCAAAGCAAATTGATCCATCATTATTGGCTATAAAAATATTAGAATTAAGTGCAGATTCTGAAAAATTAAAATGCTATGCTGACAAACTGCACGATGAAGTTATTAAGTATTTTAATATTAATCGATATAGTACTGAGTTGCATATGATTTATCGTGAAATAATTTCTTTGTAAAGTTAAGATTTTGCTATAAAAATAATAATAGGTGGGCTAGTTGGAAAAAATAGAGAATTATATGGGTAAGAATCAGAATAGTAAAGCATTATGGGTTGTTCTTTTCATGTACAGCATAGTTAATATTGCACTTCTTTTATATGTTAAGCCAGGTATTCATTTAACTGAAGGTGCTGATGCAGGATCATGGTATGAGCCTGCACTTGCGTTGCTTAAATATGGCTCTTTTGTTGTGCTGGAATCACCAGAAACTCTAATGACCTACCGTGCACCTTTATATCCATTATATGAGGCAACAATGTTATGGATTAGTGGCGGTGAAATTTTATCAATTGTAGTTGGGCAAATTGTATTGCTGTGGGTTACAGGCGTATTTGCAGGTAAGGCCGTGGGATTGTTTATACCTAAATATCAAGTTATTGCATTATCACTTATTGTGTTCAATCCTAATGCATTGGGAATAGCTCATTTAATTCAGAGTGATACTCTATATGCGCTATTTATAGCACTCACTGTGTGGGGCTTGTTAAAATACATGTTAAGCAATAATAAACTTAAATGGAGCTTAATTACAAGCATATTCTTGAGTGTAAGTTGTTTAGTAAGGCCAACTGGTCAATACCTTATATTTCTTTTGCCTATTATTTTTCCTATGGTAAACATTCTTTATGGTCATAAAAATATTTTAAAGAAAAGTATTGTAAATGGAATAATTGGCCTTATTGTTTCTGGCGTCGTGTTATTTCCATGGATGTCTCATAATGAAGAGGCTGGATGGGGTTATGTATTAGTAACATCTCAAATTAAAACGATTTATTTACGCGACAGTGTGATTCATGCTGAAACTAAAGATAAGAATGTTTCTATGGATATTGCATCAAACATAATACTTAAAAATGAATTAAAATATATCCATTCTATGGGCAATAGATGGAACCACATGAGTAGTAAAGACAAGTCCGATGAATTAGTGATGTATTATGGGAAAAAACTCATAGCATATCCAATAACTGTATTTTTAGCAGGATATATTGATAGTTGGATTGATTTTTTTGGCGGTGGAGGTAGTGTGAATTTCCATAATTTATTGTCTATAGAACTGGTTAAGGCGATAGAAAAAAATAATACAGAGGCCTATTCTAGTAGGATAGGAGCAGTTTTTGACTCTCTAGCTGAAGCACCTATACAGGCTGTTTTAATATCAGTATTATCATATTTATATGTAATAACGTTAAGAGTGCTTGGGTTTTTTGGGATTATTGAATTAATTAAAAGAAAAGAGTACTCATTTCTTTTAATTATTATTGGGTTGATTACATATTTTGCCATTACTATTCTATTTGTCGGCAATTCACGCTATCGTTTACCGGTAGAGATTGGTTTTGTAATACTAGCACTGTATGGTGTATTATTTATTAAAAATACTAGAAAACAAAAAAGTGAATAAAAAAAATATTTTAATTTTTATTGTTGCATATAATGCTGAAGCGCATATTGAAGACGTTTTAGATCGAATTCCCAGAAATTTTCTAAGTAATAAAAAATACAATATAGAGATTTTAATTATTGATGATTCTTCTGTAGATAATACTGTCAATTTATCTAAAAAATATATTATAGAAAACTCTGAACTATCTATTACTATTTTTAAAAATCCTAAAAATCAAGGGTATGGTGGAAATCAAAAAATTGGTTACCTTTACATGTTAAAACAAAAGTTTGATATTGTAATACTGCTTCATGGTGACGGCCAATATGCGCCAGAATATATACCTAAATTAATAGAGCCTATTTTAACGAATGAGGCTGATGTTGTTTTTGGGTCGAGGATGATTAATAAAAAAGAAGCATTAAAAGGTGGCATGCCCCTGTATAAATATTTTGGTAATCAATTTTTAACAACTATACAAAATAAATTATTAGACTCTGAGTTGTATGAGTTTCATTCTGGCTATAGAGTTTATAGTAGAAAAGTAATTGAAAAAATCCCATTTCATTTTAATTCTAACGATTTTGATTTTGATACCGATATTATCATACAAATTATTGATAATGGATTTAGAATAAAAGAACTATCAATACCTACATTTTATGGCAATGAAATATGTAATGTTAACGGCATTAAATATGCATGGAACATTCTAAAAAGTACAATTTTGTCTCGTATGCAGCGTAAGATGCAATTATTTTATAGTCCTAAATTTGATTACGAAGACGATAACAATTTTTATACTGATAAAACATTATTTGATAGTAGCCATAAGTTCGCTATAGATCAAGTCAATAAGGGCTCTATAGTTATTGATATAGGTTCTGGGCCAGGAGTAGTTGCTAAGAAATTGTTTAAAAAATCATGTACTATCTATGGTATAGATGAGTATATTCAAGATAAATTAGTTGCATCATGTAAGAATACGCAGAAAGTAAATTTAGACTTTATTAGTGAAAATACTTTTGAGTTTAATGAAAGTAAGTTAGATGTCATACTACTGTTGGATATTATAGAGCACATAAGAGATGCTGATAATTTTTTGGCTGTATTGCGTAATAGATTTTCACCTTATAACCCTAAGGTTGTTGTAACTACAGCAAATATAGCTTTTTTTATCATGCGTATATCTTTACTATTTGGCACTTTTCAATATGGTAAAAAAGGAATTCTTGATAAAACTCATACTAGGCTGTACACTTTTTCATCTCTTAAAAGACTGTTAAAAGATGCAGGATATGTGATAGAAGACACGCGCGGTATTCCGATACCTTTTCCATTGATATTTGGAGAGAATATATTTTCACATTTCTTACTATCATTAAACAATTTTTTAATCAGGATAAGCAAAGGGCTGTTTTCATATCAAATTGCTATAATAACTAATATGACTCCATCATTAGACTTCTTATTGGAGCAATCACGCTTAGAGGGAAAAATTAATAGCAAAAAATCATATACAGATGTATAGAATATTATGACAATTTTAGTGACAGGAGGCGCTGGATTTATAGGTAGTAATTTTGTTATTGAATGGCTATTAAAGAATAAAGAGTCAGTTATAAATTTAGATAAATTAACTTATGCTGGAAATATATCCAACCTAGATGGTTTAAAAAACAGTCCGAACCATATCTTTGTACATGGAGATATTGGGGATTCAAAATTGACTAATCGGTTACTTAACGAGTATCAACCAAGGTGTATCATAAATTTTGCAGCAGAATCTCATGTTGATCGTTCTATTCATGGACCAGAGGAATTTATCCAAACAAATATTGTATCAACATTTCATTTACTAGAGTCTGCACGAAAATATTGGGATAATCTTAAAAGCAAAAAAAAAAACAATTTTCGTTTTCTTCATGTTTCCACAGATGAGGTGTATGGATCACTTAAACATAAAGCTCCGGCTTTCACAGAAGAGCATTGTTATAAGCCAAATAGTCCATATTCAGCGAGCAAAGCGGCATCTGATCATTTAGTGCGTTCATACTATCATACTTATGGCCTTCCAACACTTACTACTAACTGCTCTAACAACTATGGCCCTTATCAGTTTCCAGAAAAATTAATTCCCCTAGTTATACACAATGCATTGGAAGGAAAGAATATACCTATCTACGGAGATGGTCTTCAGATTCGTGATTGGCTATATGTTAGTGACCATTGTAGTGCTATTTGTCGCGTACTTGAAGCAGGATTGGTAGGTGAAATGTATAATATTGGTGGCCTTAATGAAAAAACTAATCAAGAAATTGTAAATACAATTTGTGAGATACTCGATAAATTCTGCCCAAGAAAAGACTGTCAATCGTATAAATCTCAGATAATATACGTGAAAGATAGAGAGGGTCATGACAGGCGTTATGCTATTAATGCCGCTAAGATTGAAAACAGCTTAGGGTGGCACCCAAAAGAGACATTTGAGACAGGCATTAAAAAAACTGTTCAATGGTATCTTGATCAACCAGAGTGGATTGAAAATGTAACTAGTGGTGTTTACCAAGATTGGGTAAAAAAACAGTACTGATGAGAATATTATTATTAGGTGCAAATGGTCAAGTTGGTTGGGAGCTTCAGAGGTCTTTAATGCCTTTGGGGCAATTAAAATCTTGTGATCGATATACAGCAAATCTAGAAGATTTAGCGGGACTACAGAAGATTATTCGTGAGTATGAGCCGAATATAATTGTTAATGCTGCAGCATATACATCTGTGGATAAAGCTGAATCTGAAAAAAAAAAGGCTTACTGTATAAATTATGAAGCTGTTGCTTTTCTTGCAGAAGAATCTAAGAATATTAATGCCTGGTTGATTCATTATTCTTCGGACTATATTTTTGATGGAAAAAAGATAGGTGCTTATACTGAATTTGATGAGCCAAATCCATTGTCAGTATATGGTATGAGCAAACTGAAAGGCGAGAAATCAATTATAAAAAGTGGTTGCAAGTATATGATTTTTCGGACTAGCTGGGTATATTCGACACGCGGTAATAATTTTGTTAAGACTATGATTCGCCTCGGTAAAGAACAGAGTAACATGAGGATAGTGTCTGACCAAATTGGTGCCCCAACAAGTGCAGAATTAATTGCTGATATTTCAGCTATTTGTTTGCGCAATGCACTTTACGATAAGTGTTCTAAAAAAAATAAAAGTGGTATTTACCATCTTTCACCTAAGGGAAAAACAAGCTGGTATTGTTTGGCAAAACATATCATTGAGGAGTTGACAAAAGTTGGCGATACTTTTTGCGTTAATCTTGAAGACATTTATCCGATAAATACTGCAGAATATCCTGTTTTAGCAAAGAGGCCACATAATTCCTTACTTGAAACACAAAAAATACAAAGCATGTTTAATGTATACTTGCCACACTGGAAGATAGTTCTTAGTAAGACTTTACAAGATATTTACCCTCATAAAATATAATGAAAAGAAAAGGCATTATTCTTGCTGGCGGGTCTGGCACACGACTGTATCCAGCTACTTATGTTGTGTCAAAACAACTATTGCCAGTATTTGATAAGCCGATGATTTACTATCCTTTAACTACCCTTATGCTGGCCGATATAAGAGAAATTCTTATAATATCCACTCCTAAAGATACTCCTCAATTTGAGGAGTTGTTTGGAGATGGTTCTCAATGGGGTTTAAAAATTAGCTATGCAATACAACCGTCACCGGATGGACTTGCACAAGCTTTTATTATTGGTGAAGATTTTTTGTCTGGATCACCATCTGCTCTAATTCTTGGAGATAATATTTTTTATGGTCATTTATTGCCCGAACTACTTAAAGCGGCAAACCAGCGTGACCATGGATCTACTATATTTGCATATCATGTTAGTGACCCTGAAAGATATGGTGTAATAGAATTTAATCAGAAAGGTGCTGCAATTAGCTTAGAAGAGAAGCCAGAAAAGCCTAAATCAAATTTTGCAGTTACAGGACTCTATTTTTATGATGATAAGGCTGTAGAATATGCAAAAAAAATAAAACCTTCATCTAGAGGAGAGCTAGAAATTACCGACTTGAATCGAATATATTTAGAGCAATCTTCTTTATCGGTTGAAAGTATGGGCAGAGGATATGCATGGCTAGATACGGGTACAAATAAGAGTATGCTTGAGGCTCATCATTTTGTCCAAACTATTGAGAATAGGCAAGGATTAAAGATTGCTTGTCCTGAAGAGATATCGTATCGAAAAAAATGGATTGATGTGACTCAACTTGAAAAATTAGCGTTACCATTGATGAAAAGTGGTTATGGGCAATATTTAAAAAAAATTATTAAAGGAAGTGATTAGTGAAAGCTGTAAATTTGTCTATTCCTGATATATTATTAGTAGAGCCACAAGTGTATGAAGATGAGCGCGGTTTATTTTTTGAAAGTTTTAATCAGAAAGAGTTCGAAAAAATTACAGGAAGAGACGTAAATTTTGTGCAAGATAATCAATCACATTCAACTAAAAATGTTTTAAGGGGTTTGCACTATCAAGTGCACCCAATGTCACAAGCTAAATTAGTACGCGTAGTTTATGGGGAAGTGTTTGATGTAGCTGTTGATATTAGAAAAGATTCCCCAACATATAAGCAATGGGTTGGTCAAAAACTTTCTGCAGAAAATAAAAGACAATTGTGGATTCCTGAAGGGTTTGCACATGGATTTTTAACTTTAACTGATTCTGCTTCACTGCTTTATAAAGTAACAAACTATTATTCAAAGAGCTGTGAAAGAAGTATATCGTGGAGAGATTCTGATATAAATATTGATTGGAAAAATATAGATAAGCCACTATTATCTAGTAAAGACATTAAGGCTAAACCTTTGAGTGAAGTGTAATTTATAGGATTTTATTAATGGTTAATAATAGAAAGGAAATAATAGAAAGAACTTTAGATTCATTAGCTCCTAGTCGCGATAAGTGGATTAAGAAAAATAGTTATTTTTATAATAATGACTATTCTTATATGAAATTCTTAGTAGGAGATGGGAAGCGCGTATTAGAATTAGGTTGTGGCACAGGATCGCTCTTAAATGCTTTAAGGCCATCTTATGGCGTAGGAGTGGACCTAAGCTCTAATATGGTTAGTATTGCGCAGAAAAATTACCCAAATTTTGAATTTATTAAAGGAGATCTGGAGGATAAAGACTTTATTGATTCTCTTCAAGGGCCTTTTGATTTTATCATTCTTTCTGATACAATTGGCTATCTGAACGATTGTGAAGAGGCATTTACAGGGCTTCATTCTCTCTGTACCACAGATACACGCCTAATCATAGCTTATTATTCATGGCGTTGGCAACCTATATTGACTTTAGGGGAAAAGCTTGGCCTAAACATGCCGTCAATTGAAGTAAATTGGCTTTCAACCGAGGATACTATGGGATTTTTACAGTTAGCAGATTTTGAAATGGTTAAGAGAGACTGGCGTCAGCTGGTACCACGTAGTCTATTTGGTTTAGGTTCGATAATTAATCGTTTTATTGGAACTTTGCCATTAATTCGTCGACTTTCTCTTAGAAATTATTTAGTTGCTCGCCCAATGCATGATGTGGGCTTAAAGCAGCCATCAACTACTGTAATTATACCATGTCGTAATGAAAAAGGGAATATTGAGAATGCAATAAAGAGACTTCCAAGTTTTTGTGAGGATATTGAAGTTTTATATGTAGAAGGCAATAGCCAAGATGGAACTTTAGATGAGATACACCGTGTAATAAACGCCTATCCAAATAAAGATATCAAAGTTTTAGTGCAAGATGGAAAAGGAAAAGGTGATGCAGTACGAAAAGGGTTCGACCATGCACGTGGAGACATTCTAATGATTTTAGATGCAGACCTTACCGTTCCTCCAGAGGACCTTCCAAAGTTTTATAAGGCAATTGTTTCTGGTAAAGGAGAATACATTAATGGAACGCGTTTGGTTTATCCTATGGACAACCAAGCAATGCGTTTTTTAAATTTTTGGGCTAATCGAACCTTCTCAATGCTATTTACTTGGTTGTTGAATCAAAGGATTACTGATACCTTGTGTGGAACCAAGGTACTCACTAAGAGAAACTATGAAAAAATTGTAGCTAATCGTTCGTATTTTGGTGAGTTCGATCCTTTCGGCGACTTTGATCTTATTTTTGGCGCTTCCAAAATTAACTTAAAGATGGTAGAGGTGCCAATACGTTATACAGCTAGAGAGTATGGGGAAACTCAAATATCGCGCTTCCAACACGGCTGGCTATTGTTAAAAATGGTACTTTTTGCTTATAAAAAATTGAAAATTATTTAGTAAATATTGATAATATGTTGTTGTAGGTCAAAAACTACTTTTGTTTTTAATTATATGAATTAGAGTATTAGAATTATTTCCCACTTCATTTATATTAAGCGCATAAGATTGTAAAATAAAAAAAAGGATACTTTATATTATGTCTATACCATTTTTTTCAATTGATTTTACCTTTGTAGAATGGAAAGCTTTTATTAAAGGCCATTGGAAGCCGTTTAATACTAGTGAAAGTAATGGAAAAGAACTTAATACAATTCTTAAAAATAGATTTCCAGATAAAAAGATAACACTATTTCCCTCTGCGAGGATGGCTTTTTATTTTGTTCTGAAAAATACATTTAATAAAGGTGATGAAGTTATTTTTCCCGCAATGGGGTTTCCTCTGTATGTAAAAATTGCACTGCAACTAGGACTTAAGCCAAAGTTAGTTGATGTTGAGGATGGGCACTACACTATAGACCACAGTGTACTTAAAAAAACAATCACCCCTGAAACTAAGGGTATAGTAATAACTCATTTATTTGGACATCCATGCCAAATGGATGAAATAATGAAAATGGCAGACGAAAAAAATTTAAAGGTTGTGGAGGATGCAGCGCAATCATTTGACTCATTTTATAAAGGGAAAGAAACAGGAACATTTGGATATGCAGGGATATTTAGTTGTAGTTTAATGAAGGTACCAACAACATTGGGAGGTGGAATTTTACTAACTGATGATTTTTTATTGCATAAAAAAATAGAAGTTGAATTAACCTCATTAAAATATTCGAAAAAAGTTAAAGATGCATTAATTTTTTACATTAAAAATATCATAAGTATCCTCAATTCATTTCCATTAATTTACACATCATTAACGCATCATATTTTTGGTCTTGTTAAAAATAGGAATCCTATTTTATTAAGAAAAGTACTGTATTCTGGAATGGGATTAATGTCAAATAAATTTGATCCGTGGGAAAGGCCGATGTTGGCAAAATATCAACTTTATGTTGGGAATGCTCAGTTTAATCGTACTAGAGAAATGACCAAAAAAAGAATAGAATACTCAGCTATATTTGACAACATATTAAGTAAATCGAGTGCAATAACTATACTACCATGCTCTGAACATTGCTTCTGGAATAGGCAGTATCACGTAATAAAACTAAAAACTAAAGAACATATGAATTTTATTTTTGATGATATGTTTAAAAAAGGTTTTCACCTAATGAAAGAAGATGTTTGGGACTGCACAAGTTATGATTTTTCAAATGATATTGCATCAGATTGTATTGTTTCACAAACACATACACCTGCTTTGATAAGAATACCAAATAATTCACTCCTTACTAGTGCGACTATTGAGCAGATTGCAATAGAATTAGTAAAATCATCTGATAAATATTTTATAGATAATAATGATTAAAGAATTTACAAGTGCCGATCTATATTCATCGTCAAACTGTGATTTAAAACGTTGTAAATATGAAAATATCAAACACTGCGTGCTTGACAAAAATAAATATTCCATTATGGGTTCAGGATCTTCTATTGTAGGTGCTTTTTTTTCTAATAATGGCAATGTTGTCAAGTTTGAATCCAACAAGGAAGTTTTAAATTTTAGAAAAGAAGATGGTCAGATTGATATTTTTTCTTCTATAACATTGGATAAATTATATAACTATCTAATGACTTATGGATATTATATTAAATCAGTACCATCATATCCGGGCGCTTCTATTGGTGGCTGTGTTGCTGCAAATGTACATGGTCAGAATCATTACAAAGAAGGTTGCTTTGGTAATCATGTTGTTAAAATCAAAATATTCCATCCTGACAAGGGAATTATTTTATTAAGTCGCAATGAAAATAAAGAAATTTTTTTTCTTACAATTGGAGGATATGGGGTGACAGGTGTAATACTAGAAGTAACATTAAAAGTGTACGCCGTTCAATCTGATATGGTTGAAGTTACAAATGTAAGTTTTAATTCTATTTTAGAGTCATATGAAATCTTAATAAGTGAAAAAGAAAATTATGATTATTTTCATGGATGGTGTGGCATATCTCCATCTGGTAAGCAAAAGGGGATAATGTCTTTAGGGAGAATATCTGATAAGGGATTTAAATCTAACAACAAGCTTAAATCGTATAATATTTCCCCATTTCATAACACTAAAAAAATAAATTTATTCGGCACTTTTATTATGGATTGGATTAATTTCATATATTTTATTTCGAATAAATATTTTTATCAAAAAACTAAAACTCTCTATGATTTTTTGTTCCCGTCTGCAAAAAATTTTTTCTATTTTAGTATGTTTGGTGGTAAAGGAATTATTGAACATCAAGTTATTGTCCCTCACAATAATGTATTGTTATATATACGTGAGTTAGAAAGGATTATTTCTAAAAATAGACCTAGAATTTCCTTGTGTCATATGAAGTTATTCAATGGAAAACCTCACTATGTAAATTTTGATGGAGACGGATTTTGCTTAGCGCTACATTTCTATAATAACAATATTTCTAGTGCTACATTGAAAGAAATTGATATGATTGACATTAAGTATGATTGCATTGTTAATTTAGTTAAAGATTCTAGAATACCGGCAAAATTAATTAGTAAGCAGTACCCAAATTATAAAGAATATATTGATTCTACAAAAGAGTATGACCCAACATTGAGATTTTCAAATTTAATTACAGAGAAAATTTTTAATCATGCTTCTCAATTGGATAGTTGCAAATGAGCGCCAATTATTCTGCTTTTCAAAGAATAGATAAGGTAGAACTCTTAAGAGTCTGTTTAATTATTTTTTTGACAGCTATAGCAGTTCGTTTTAGTTACGTATTTTTTTTTGTGAGACCAGAGTATTTGTTGTTGGAAGATCAAGGACAGTATATTAAATTGGCACTAGATTTTTCTAATACAGGTTTTCTGGGTATTACCCCTGAGCGTGTTCCAGGTTATCCATCATTTCTATCGTTGTTGTATTCTATTTTTGGAGAAAAACAGCAATACATTATTATAATTCAAGCGATTATAGACAGTGTTAGTTGTGTATTTATTGGCTTATTGGCTCAACTAATCTTCTCAAGAGGCTTATTAATATCGGGCATTATTTCTGCACTAAATCTAAATATGGTCATACTTTCAGCAACAATTTTGACAGATACATTGTTTTTATTTATTTTTATAATATTTTTGTTGTCATTGGTTAATTACTTACAAAAAGAGACGTGGACATGGTTATTTTTATCAATTTTATTAATATCAGTGGCTACATTGGTACGACCAGTTTCGTATTATTTATTGCCTGTACTGTTGGTTGTATTAGTCATATGGAGGCTATTGAAGAGAGATAATTTTGTAAAAATTAGTATGGTAGTTATTTTGTGTGTATCTATTGTTGCCTCTATATTAGGGGGGGTACAACATCGAAATTATACAAAATATAATGCAGCTGTACTTGTTTCTGATACAGGCACACATTTGTTAGGTTGGGTTGTTCCTGCAACATATCAATATTCAGGTATGGGGACATATCAGGAAGGGCAGCTATTGGCTCGTGAAAAATTTAATTTAGCACAAAAAAGAGAC
>Ga0233436_1002558_pt1 | contig 12878 bp, 11 predicted proteins | sample SI_122_August201_2_FD_182723 | JGI IMG/M metagenome (GOLD analysis project Ga0233436, IMG submission 182723) | Seawater microbial communities from Saanich Inlet, British Columbia, Canada - SI_122_August2016_150_MG | ecosystem: Environmental > Aquatic > Marine > Inlet | place: Canada: British... | reverse complement strand
GTCTCCATTTGTGCTTTTGGTGCGATTGAGGCGATGATACTGCCTTTGAGGGCTGTCTCCGGTCATTTTATCGTTCTCAGGCAGTTTCATGTTTTTGACCTTTTTGCTGGCATCCTGGACTGGACTGCATGCATCTTGGCACTTATAGTGTGCTATCGCATGACTCCAGAGCGATTGAGCGTGGCTGCCATGTCGGTCTGCGCCTTTTTGGTCGGTCTCTTTCACGTATTTGCCATTTATCAGCTTTTCCTTTATTTCCCGGATGATGCCGCTACTTCGGCCCTCTTGCCTCTTTCTATCACTTATTTTGGTGGACTTTTGGTGATCTCTGCCGCTCTGTGCTTTATCTACGAGCACACTCACATGCGTTTGCAAATAGATCGGCAAAAGCGCATGGCTGCTCTTGCCGGTCCTTCGGCGTATGCTCAGGCACTCGAGCAGGCCGGTATTATCGGTGAGCGCAAAAAGACCGGCTTTGAGCCACCACTTATGGTGCCGGATGCGGTGCCCAATCTTAGCTCTTATCTCGATTTTGATCTAGTCCTGCTGGAGGACGAGCTGCTCAAGATGCGCCCCAATCGCGCGGCTTATATAGCTGCTCTCAGGCTGGGCATGGCGATCGAAAAAGACAGGCTCTATGTCAATTGCCGTGCTCGTACAGCGCACTTTGCCGACTTGATGGTGGATATAGCCATGCGACTCAATCATAACGATCAGTCTGGTGTGAGTATGGATGCTGCCATATGGCTTGATCTCATCTCAGGATTCAGAGACTATCAAAACCTCAGCCATCAAGACAGGGTGAGACGCATAGACTTTTATCAAGATATACTCTCGCGGCCGATCAATATTGATATCGAGATCGAGCAAGTACAAGAGTTGGCTTTAAATAATATTTAGGCCTGAGGAGCTCCGGCTTGCTCTGCTGCCACTTTTTCGAGTAGCGAGATAAATTGGTTGCGAAATGTAGCAATGATGCGCCTTAACTCGCCCTTGTCGGTGACGCAGACTACGCCACCACCACCGGGAGCCATAAAATTGGTCAGCTCGGCGACTTCGACATAGGAGACCTCTCCTGGCCAAGTCGTAAACTCCTCTATCCAGCTAATGGGAGCGCTCAAAAAGATCTCATTGCGCCTGGCATAGGGATGGTTTAGATCTTGGACATTGCCATCAGGCGTCATCAATTTGAGTTGGCCGGGGACGATGCGATAAGCCGGCAGTCCGTGATGCTCGGTTTGAAAATAAGCGATGGCCTCGTTGTAACCCGACAACTCGCTGGCAAGCCAGAGGAGCTTGTCATCGCTGACCTTGCCTCTGAGCTCGGGTAGAGCCTGAGGGAGAGCCTCATTGAAGCTTATTTGTCCTTGCACCAATTTGTTGCGTAAATCGTGAAACAAATCATGACCTCACTTTCTCAATTTCAATGTGCCCAGAGTAGCAAAAATTAAGCACATATCAGGGATTTCATCAAGAAATCTCCATATGAGACGTATCTACGGGAAATATCATGGCAAGCCTGAGATAATCAGCGTTGGGATCAATATCAGAGGGCGCATGACAACTTGCGGTCAGAGTGTAGAAATATCCGACTTGATCAAACCGGTCAAGGACGAGATGGCACAGGTAGAGACCTGGCTCAACACCAATCTAATCGACGATAGCGCCTCGATATCATCCTTGCTCGGCATGCTTTTTAAAGCTGGCGGCAAGCGCATCCGTCCTCTAGTCACTTTGCTTGCAAGCAAAGCCTCACTGAGACCCAATTCTCCTGCGCACAGTCAGATGTCTCGCCTGCATATTATTTTGGCAGTCCTTACCGAGTTGATACATAGTGCATCCCTGGTGCACGATGATGTTATCGATCAGGCCGCTACCAGACGTGGCAAAGAGACTATCAACAGCAAGTACAGCCCCAAGCTTGCCGTGCTTATGGGCGATTTGCTCTTTGCCCAGGCCTCCATCTGCCTGGCCCGCATCATGAATCCAATCGTTGTAGGCATTTACGGTCAAGTCCTTGGGGATCTCTGCTCGGGCGAGATCAAACAAATGAACCAGCAATTTAGCACCACAGTAGATTGGGATGCTTATATCCAAAAATCTGTGGGCAAGACCGCATCGCTGATCGCCGCAGGTGCGCATGCCGGTGCAATACTAAACGGCCAGTCCGACCAAGTGGTGCAGGCGCTCAAAGACTACGGCACCAACCTCGGTATCGTTTTTCAGATCGTCGACGATATGCTAGATATCACGGGTGATCCGGCAATCACCGGCAAGCCTGCTTGTGGCGATCTCAGCAATGGCGTCATCACGGCTCCTTTTCTCTATGTCCTCGAAAGTGGAGATAGCGCATCGCTGGAGCTTAGCGAGTTGATACAGTCCAAGGCCGTCCAATCAAAGCAAGGCTTGGATCGTGCTCTCCAACTAATGACCTTTTCCAAGGGCCTTGAAAAATCACGGGCGCTTGCTCAATCGTACGCCGATAAGGCTCGATCATCGTTGGCTATCCTGCCGCCATCCGACAGCAAGACAGCATTGTCCGGCCTCATTGATTACATCCTGATCCGCAATAACTAAGATGCATTATCATCCAACGGCAATCAATCTGAAAGGCGAAAGAGTCCTGGTACTTGGAGCTCTGAATGACATTGCCCCAGAGATAGAAAGACTTTTGGACAGTCAGGCCAGACTGACTCTAGTATCACAGATAGTGCCGGACGATATAGCCGTACTCTTGCCTGTCTATGGCGAACGGTTAGAGATAGTCAAGCAAAACTCGGTTGATTATCTCAGGAGCCTTCCTCCGGCCGGGCAGAGCGATCCGCAAAGCTCATACAAAATGGCTGTTATCTTTAAGCTAGCCGCTGGCAAGACCAAGGGTGATCTGGCAGAGTTGCACTCGCTGCTCGGTCGTGCCGGAATCGCAGTTTTTGATACCAACGAGCCTTGCGTCCTCAAGCGCGGTCATCTCAAGATCGCGGTCTTTTCTGATGGATTATTGAAACCTCTAGAAAAGGCGATCATGGCAAAAATAGAAGAGGCATTGCTGGTCGATTTGGATCATTACGCTCATCTACTCGATGATGTGGCCGATTTACAAGACTCCGTTCAGGGGCGTGATCCTCAAGCCTGGCGCACTATCAAAGACGACTTGGCGTCTAGCGAGCAGATTTTCCAGGCTATTGATCGCGGCAACTTTAAAGAAGCTCAAAAGCTGATCAATGAGTTTGATGCGACGAGTTTTGGCCAGGAGCACTAAATGGAACCCACTATCATCACTAAGCCAAATTTAGAGCCAGAATTAGAAATAGATCCTGTTGCAGAAAAAAAAGCTGTTCGTGGGGGGCGCAAAATCTCTCCTTTCGCCTCGGTGCAGCTTTCGGTATTTCTTATGGTGTTGATGGCGATTACCGTGCTATTGGGTGCATGGTGCCCACAGGAAGGCCAGGTCGGTCAAGATAAGGTCTTTGAGGCTTTCAACCCGGAGATGGCTCAGTGGATGATCAAGCTGGGCATATCCGACATTTTTCATACGCCGTGGTTTCTTGCCCTGACAGCGATGATGACACTAAACATGATTGTCGTCAGCTTTCAGAGAGTTTTTCCAAAAATCAAAACCATCAACGAGCAACTGCCTTTCTTTGGCATGAGAGAAATAAATCGTTTGCCGGTGCATCACCTTGTGTCGATCGCCGATCCAGACCAAAAGACTGCCATCATGGCGGATCTTACCTCAAGGCTTACTCGTATGGGTTATAAGGTGGAGGTCGAAGGTCATCGTCTCCGCGCACAATCCGGTAAATATGGCCGACTCGCAGCATCCGTCACCCACGTTGGTCTTTTGAGCTTATTGGCTGGAGTGAGCATTACTTCTTGGACGGGATTCAACGGTTTCAAGCCTGTCCTCATGCGCGAGAGTTTAGATTTTAAAGATGCCAGCCACGCCAAGCTCTGGGTGGGTAAGATCCCTGACTGGACGGCTAGAGTGCAATCTACGAGACGTGAAAACTACCCTTCTGGTGAAGCAAAGCAATGGTATTCGCTTTTATCCGTGCGTGACGCAAAGGGCAAGGAAATCACCCAGGGTGAAATCTCGGTCAACAATCCCCTTTCTTATGATGGCGTGGACATCTACCAGAGCAGCTGGGGCCTCGATAAACTGGTGGTGGCGTTCAATGGCAAGGAAAGAAAATTTGACCTGAATTCGATGGGTAATCGCTATGCAGCAATGCTGCCTTTGACCAGCGATATGATCTTGATCATGTCTTTACCGACTGATGGCAGCGAAATGCGCTTATTTGCAAAGATACCTCAGGTGGAGCAACCACGCCTTTTGACGACGGTGGCAAAAGGTCAAACCGTAGATCTGGGCGATGTCAAATTTACTTTTAAAGAAGCGATCCCGATAACTGGCCTCCAATACAAATGTGATCCAGGCCTGCCGGTCACATATGCTGCATTTTTCATCATCATGGCGGGTGTGATGCTTGCAGCCGTACCGCACAGGCATGTGTGGGCGTCCATCGAAAATGGTGGCTTGTACTTCGGTGGAGCTTCGCGCAAGGCGAAAGTCGGGTTTGAGATTGCACTCAAAGATTTGGCTGCAAAATTGGGAGAGAGGAAATAATCGTGTCTGAAATCCAAATGTATCTGACCAATACGGCGGGCATTTCTTCGATGGCTTCTTTCTGGGCCTTTGTGATTTCCGGAGGGCTGAGGCCAAATGCTGATTTTCGCAAGACCTTGCTCAAGATAGCTACATTTGTCATGGCCGTCGGCTTCATTGCCCTGACTCTGGCGATTGTTGCGCGTGGCATCGAAGCTCAGAGATTTCCCTTGTCCAATCTTTGGGAAAGTCTTTTGTGGTTTGCCTGGGCCACCATGGGTGGTTATCTCTATATAGCTCGCGCGTATGGCATCCAGCAACTTGGCTGGCTGGCCAGTCTCACGGCAGCGACCATGTTTCTCTATGGCAGTTGGCTACCCCAGAGCCAGCATGAGATCCAACCCCTTGTACCTGCCCTGGTCAGCTATTGGCGTCAAATTCACGTGCCTCCTCTGATCATTTCATATGCGATGTTTTTTCTCGCAGGTTTGGCTGGCTTTATCAATCTCTTTTTTTGCGGGCGCTATGTTTCTCTTGCTTGTAGCGCATTGGCCGTCATTCTCGCTTGCACAGCCATTCAGCTAGGTACACATTCCAAGACGGACGCGCATATCTTGCAGGCTCTGTTTGTTGGCGCCACGGTTTTTGGGCCCCTAGCTTCATTCTTGACCTTCAGGATTTATTCAGCCAGGAGGATGGCAGACGAAAAGTCTCAAAAATTGGCCGCTGTCTATGATGATGTTGGTAATCGTTGTGTGGCGATAGGCTTTCCCCTTTTGACCATCGGTATTATCACTGGCGGGCTTTGGGCAAACCATGCCTGGGGATCATATTGGTCCTGGGATCCAAAAGAGTCTATGGCTTTAGTTACCTGGCTGGGCTATGCCGCTTATATCCATTTGCGCATACAGCAAAATCTTTCCCAAGAAAAACTCTCTGTAGTCCTGATCATTGGGCTGCTCCTGACGCTTTTGACCTATCTGGGCTTCAACTCCCTGGGCTTTGGCGGTCTCCACAGCTACGGACAATTTAAATAATCTGGGGTTTACCCGGTTACCAAGAGACCCCTCGGAACATTTTAATGGGGGTGTCGTCCACTTTTCCATGCGCAATGCCCTTTGCGAAGGGCGACGATCTTGATCGTGCTTGCGTCTCAAGGAAACCAGCCAGCGGTAAGGCCGCGATAAAATATGGGAAGAAAAGCAACTAAGTCGTATTCGGCCGATTATCTCGACGGCGAAGATCTTGCGGGGCAAAATTTTGCTGGTCAGAGTCTAGATTTCGATTTTGACTTTCAGGATAGTTCTGCAGAAAGCGAAGGCGACGAGGGTCAAAATCCAGACCGCGGTCGTCTCATATCTACCCAGGGTGAAGATCCGGTTCAGTTTTATTTGCGGTCCATCGGCCGCATCAAATTGCTCAATGCAAAAGAAGAAATTGAAATTGCCCGAAGAGTGCAGCGTGGCGACGAATTTGCCAAAAAAAGATTGATCCAAGCCAATTTGAGGCTGGTGGTCAGCATTGCAAAAAAATACCAGGGCCGTGGTCTACCCCTGCTCGATTTGATCCAGGAAGGCAATCTCGGTCTTATACGTGCTGCAGAAAAATTTGATGTAGAAAAAGGCTACAAGTTTTCGACCTACGCTACCTGGTGGATTCGTCAGGGCATTACCAGATCCATAGCCGACAAGTCTCGTACCATTCGAGTGCCGGTGCATATGGTCGAGACCATCAACAATCTGCGCAAGGTCACTCGCAAGCTTTCGCAAGAGCTGGATCGTAGGCCCTCGCTCGAAGAGTTGGCCAAAGAGATGAATATCACTCTCGACAAGGTGCGCGATATCCTTGCGGCCAATCGCTCACCACTCTCGCTCGATACTCCTTATGGCGAAGAAGACGACAATTCTCTGGCTGAGGTCGTCGAGGACGAAAATCATCAGTCTCCAGAGAGTTCGGTCGCTCAATCGCTTTTGACTCAGGATATACGGGGTGTGCTCAAGATGCTCACTCCTCGCGAACGCGAGATAATCATCTTGCGATTTGGTCTCAATGATGGCAAACCGCGCACTCTCGAGCAGGTGGGCAAGCTCGTTGGCATCACCAGAGAGCGCACCAGGCAGATCGAGATCAAGGCCTTGCGGTTTTTGCGGCAGTCGGACGAAGGATCGCAGCTAAAGGATTATCTATTTGAGTAGGTCTTTGAGTAGGTCTTTGAGTAGGTCTTTGAGTAGGTCTCATATTTTTATAAAGACCAGTTTAAAGTCCAGATTAAAGCTCAGTATAAATCCCAGAACATTGTCAATGCAATAAAATAAGGCGGGCGTCATGCCCGCCTTTATTGTCTGGAGTCAATATTTTGTATGAGCGAGCGTGCCGAAGTCATCTCTAAAGCAAAGAGGATTGTAGTAAAACTTGGCACTGCGACTTTGATGAATGACGATGGGGACATTGCTCTTTCTCGCTTTTTTGGTTTTGTCGAGCAATTGGTACGTCTTAAAAAAAGTGGCAAAGAAGTGCTATTGGTGACTTCTGGTGCGGTAGGACTTGGACGCAAGACTCTGCAAAATGTACTGGACCCGCGAGATAGTCAGGCTTTGCCAATCAAGCAAGCTTGCGCAGCTATAGGCCAGGGTCGATTGATGTCTCTATATTGCGATGCCTTTGAGAGACTGGGAGTCGTGGCTGCGCAGGTACTTTTGACCGAGAGTGATTTTACCAATCGCAGACGCTATCTCAATCTCCGCACTACTCTCAACAAATTGATCGAGCTAGGAGCTCTGCCGATCATCAACGAAAACGACACAGTCTCGACTGATGAATTAGAGATGCTGAAGAATGCACCCGATCTCAAAGTCAATTTTGGGGATAACGACAAATTGTCAGCGCTTGTAGCCAGCAAGATCGAGGCCGACCTCTTGATCATCCTCACTGATGTGGATGGCATTTATGATGCCGATCCTACTCTCCCTGGAGCTGGAGCTAAGTTGTATGCCAGGCTCGATGCCGGTGGTACTGAGATAGATGATTTGCTGAGGGATAGTACTGAGACCTCGTCCAGCCTCATCTCTGGTGTAAAAAAACCAGGACGTGGTGGCATCAAGACAAAATTGTCCGCTGCACGGGTGGCTGCATCTACAGGTTGTGCCACCATTATTGCTTGTGGCAAGCAGATCGACATACTGGATCGTTTGCTGTCTCAGCAAGAGCAATATAATCTGGGCACACTGATCATGCCCAACCGATCTCTCAAGGGCAAGGCTCGATGGATTGCTTTTGCCACCACCACCAGAGCCGTTCTTGTCGTCAATGCTGGTGCCCGTAGTGCTCTTGTCGAGGGCAAAAAAAGCCTCTTGCCTGCAGGGGTAATCGAAGTGAGGGGAGATTTTGACCGTGGCGATGTGGTCGTCGTCCACGATCAAAATGGTGTCGAAATCGGTAGGGGCATGGTTAATTACAGCAGCGATGAGGCACGCAAGATCTCGGGCAAGCATAGCGACGAGATCGCTCTCTATGTAGCCGATCATCATTATGATGCCTTGATCACTCGAGACAACTTTGTTTCTTTTCTAGGAGAAAAACAACAGTGACGCTCCCAAAAGCACGAATGGCAAAAAATGCGGCAAGTCGTCTGAGCAGTGCGAGTAGCGATGTGCGCAATGCTGCGCTTGATCATTTTGTAAAAAATCTACAAGATGGACGAGCAAAAATCCTTGCAGCCAATCAAGTCGATCTGGATGCAGCAAAGCGAGACTGCATAGCAGATAGCTTGATCGGACGTCTAAAACTGGATGACAAAAAATTTGACGATCTGCTCAAGGGGTTGGGAGTCGTGATGGCATTACCAGACCCGGTGGGCAAATGTCTTATGCATCGAGCAATCGATGACGATCTCATCCTCCAAAAGATCACTTGCCCCATTGGAGTGGTGGCGGTGATCTTTGAATCCAGACCAGATGCATTGCCCCAGATTGCAGCTCTTGCAATCAAGTCAGGCAATGCAATCATTTTAAAGGGGGGGCGCGAGGCAATCCACACCAATACTGCATTGTTTGACTGTCTAGAGCGGGCTGTAATAAAAGCCGGCCTACCACAGGACTGCGTTCAACTACTCATGGATCGTAAGGATGTGGATGCTCTGCTTGCTGCAGACGATTGTATCGACCTCATCATACCGAGAGGGTCGAGCGATCTAGTACGTTATATCCAAAAAAACACTGATATCCAGGTCCTTGGCCACGCCGAGGGGATCTGTCACGCTTATGTAGATGCCAGTGCCGATCTTGATCTGGCAGCCAAGGTCCTGATCGATGCCAAATGCAATTACCCAGCTGCTTGCAATGCTATAGAAACAATCTTGTTTGATCAGTCATTGCCCATTGAGGCAATGCAATCCATAGTGGCTGCGCTTAAGGAAAGGGGAGTGGAGGTCAGAGCGCCGGAGGAGGAGGATCTAGCTCGGCAGGTCGGCGCCGATGTTTTGCCGCCGCAAGGCGCTTATGTGACCGAATACGGCGACCTTATCGTCGCCCTTGCCATAGTGGCTGGAGTCGATGGAGCCATCGAGCATGTAAGACAGTATGGATCGGGACATACTGAGATTGTTATTGCGCAAGACCAAAAGATTTTTGATAAGTTTTTTGCAGCCGTCAATGCTGCTGGCATCTATTTAAATGCCTCGAGTCGTTTTGCTGATGGTTTCCGTTACGGATTCGGCGCCGAAGTCGGCATCTCTACCGGCAAATTTCACCCACGTGGACCTGTAGGCATCGAAGGCCTGGTATCTTACAAATACAAGATCATCGGAAAAGGAAATACCGTCGGCGAATACGCCGACGGTACCAAAACCTATAAGCACAAAGATCTTTAAATCTAGATCCTGATTTCCTGAATTACGCCGTCCTTGACCAGGATTTCTCCACCTTCCAATCTTTGAAAGATGTTTTCGCCGATGCGAACTTCGACGGGATTTTCGACTGTAAATTGGGTGACGACGGAGCCGACGGGCAATTCGGTTAGAGCCTGAGCCTGACCCTGCATTTCTTCTTTCAATTGCAGGAGGCGTACTTTTTCTTGTTCTACTTGGGAACGGATCGTATCGATCTGTACGCGGGCATCAGCCGAAACCATGCCGCCGGTTTTCTTTTCGATGTCAGCGATAGCTCGCTTGCCCTTGAATTCTAGTTGTTGCAATTCGGCATCGATCTGCTGGATATTGCGAGTGATTTCGTTAGAAACCTGGGTCTTAAAATTGTCAGTAACTATTGCCCTGACGGCAATCTGACGAATAAGGCTAATGGACTCAGCCATTTATCCTCCAAGGGAAGAAATGGGATACGAATGCAAATTTTAGCAGATTGACATGCTATTGCAGTCTAAGTGAAACGCCGAGCCGCTTTTTGGGCGGCTCGGCATTTGTACGAAGCACTAAAACCTTTCGGCCACTGACTTTGCTTGAGTAAACAACATGAGATAGTCGCGTCCGCCAGCCTTAGAATCAGTACCTGACATATTAAAGCCGCCAAAAGGGTGTACTCCTACCAGGGCTCCGGTACATTTGCGATTGATATACAGGTTGCCGACATGAAACTCACGGCGTGCCCTCTCCAGCTTGGACCGATTGCGCGAATAGATAGCACCTGTCAAGCCAAACTCTGTATTGTTGGCGATCTCGATGGCATGATCAAAATCCCTGGCTTTGATGAAGGCAAGGACGGGACCAAAGATTTCTTCTTGCGAAATACGTGCCATAGGATCGATGCCGGAAAAAATAGTGGGCTCGATGAAGAAGCCACCATCTATGGTGCCACCTCCGTGTTCGAGCTTGCCTTCTTTCTTGCCGATTTCGATGTATTCGTTGATGCTCTTGAAGGCTGATTTGGAAGCCACTGGACCAAAATTATTTTCGAGATGCTCGGCCGGTCCGATTTTGAGTTTTTTGGTTTTTTCGACGACTTTTTGCAGTACCTCGTCATAGACGGATGCATCGACAATGGCACGCGAGCATGCGGAACATTTTTGCCCCTGGAAACCAAATGCAGCCTGCACTATGCCTTCGGCTGCCAATTCGAGGTCGGCCTCAGCGTCGACTATGATCGAGTCCTTGCCGCCCATCTCGGCGATGACACGCTTGATCCACAACTGACCTTTTTGTGGCTTTGCTGCCAATTCGTTAATGCGCAAGCCGACTTCTTTTGAGCCGGTAAAGGCAATAAATCTAGTCTTAGGATGCGAGACCAGATAGTCGCCGACCGACGCGCCTGGACCTGGCAAAAAGTTGAGGACGCCCTTTGGCAGACCTGCTTCTTCCATTACTTCAAAAAACTTGTAAGCGATGGCCGGGGTTTCAGAACTCGGTTTGAGGATAACAGTATTGCCTGCGACGATCGAGGCTGTAGTCATGCCTGCAAGGATAGCTAGAGGAAAATTCCAGGGAGGAATGACAAGGCCGACGCCGAGTGGAATGTAATACAGTTCATTTTCTTCCATGCCATTGACGGTGAGCGGTTGTGGACCACCAAGTCTCATCATTTCGCGGCCGTAAAAGTCGAGAAAGTCTATAGCTTCAGCGACGTCGCCGTCGGCTTCGGCGTAGCTCTTGCCGATCTCGAGCACCATCCAGGCCGTGAGCTCGGCCTTGCGCGCACGCATGATCGCTGCGCCTTTGAGTAGATATCTTGCGCGCTCGGTGGGACAAACGGTCTTCCATGATTCAAAGGCTTTCAAAGCTGCGCTCATCGCTTTTTCGGCTAGCTCTGTGTCGGCCTTGGAAAAGCGTCCGATGACTTCTTTGGGATTTGAGGGATTGGTCGATACGAGCACATCGTCTCGATCGATCTTTTCGCCATCGATCACGAGAGGATATTTTTTGTCCAGCTGGGCCCGGACTTTTTCGATCGCTTGTTTGATTGTCTTTTCGTTTTGAGCCTGGCTAAAATCAGTAAAAGGCTCGTTGACGAATTCTCTGATCATTATTAAGGTTCCTCGCCAAAGTGTGACCTTTGAGCATAGAACCTTTGACGACCGATCGAGCCAGTCATAAGCTTCCTTAAAGAAATAGGCAATGTATAATTGAGATCTTTCTGCAGCGGAGTCAGACGTGAAGCAATATCTGGACCTTATCAAGTACGTGATGGAGAACGGCGAGCGTCGTGACGATCGTACAGGGACCGGCACGATTTCGGTTTTCGGCATGCAGACCAAATACGACCTGCGTCAGGGCTTTCCGCTTTTGACAACAAAAAAGGTCAACTTCAACGCAGTCGTGCGCGAGTTGATATGGTTTCTCAAGGGTTCCACCAATATCCATGATGATTTGCACGAACACACTGCTATCTGGGATGCATGGGCACGCGAAGACGGATCGCTAGGTCCCATCTATGGCTATCAATGGCGCCAATGGCCCAAATACACTCTGGATCCGGCGACAGGTCTATATACAAAAGGGCATATCGATCAGCTCGGCAATATCATCAATGAGATCAAGACAAACCCGGATTCTAGACGTTTGATCGTGACAGCCTGGAATGTTTCTGATCTCGACCAGATGGCTTTGCCACCTTGCCACATGATGTATCAGTTTTATGTCATCAATGGTCGGCTTGATTGCCAGCTCTATCAGCGTTCGGCGGATCTTGCCGTGGGCGTGCCGTTCAATATAGCCAGTTATGCTCTATTGATGATGATGGTGGCCCAGGAATGCAACTTAATTCCAGGCATTCTCACTCATACTTTTGGTGATGCTCATATTTATATGGACCATCTAGATGGGCTCAAACAACAACTCAAAAGAGAACCAGGCACGCTGCCTTCGGTAAGCATGGCCAAAAAGCCTGTGTTCGAGATGACCTTCGAAGACATTCAACTCTCCAATTACGTGCACCAGGGATTCATCAAGTTTCCCGTGGCTGTGTAGAAAAGATATCCTGCTTCAAAAAGATGCGAGATCGTTTTGACATAGTTTTAGCTTGTGACCTGGCCGGTGGGATTGGCAAGGACAATGCCTTGCCCTGGAAGCTCTCCACCGACCTCAAGTACTTTCGCGATCTGACCACATCCACTCCAGTGCCCAATGTCCTCAATGCTGTAGTGATGGGACGCAAGACCTGGGAGTCACTGCCTCCTGCAGCCAGGCCTCTCAAGGGGCGCATCAATGTGGTGATTACGCGCAATCCTGATTATGTGATGCCTGAGGGGCATTTTGCCGTTGACTCTCTCGATGCTGCTCTCGATCTATTGGTGCAAGGACCTGTCGATCGAGTTTTTGTCATTGGTG
>Ga0233436_1002557_pt1 | contig 12881 bp, 13 predicted proteins | sample SI_122_August201_2_FD_182723 | JGI IMG/M metagenome (GOLD analysis project Ga0233436, IMG submission 182723) | Seawater microbial communities from Saanich Inlet, British Columbia, Canada - SI_122_August2016_150_MG | ecosystem: Environmental > Aquatic > Marine > Inlet | place: Canada: British... | reverse complement strand
TGAGTCACTACCAGAGCCAATTATCATCACTTTATCCATAAGTACGCTCCCTTCTGACAAATTTCACAACATCAATCATGGAATTCAGTTCAGCCTTCTTAAATTCTATTGAGTTTGAAAATTCAGGAAAATGCTTTTGTCCACTTGGATTTTGAATTCCTGGAAATCCATATTGTTTTATAAAATTAATAATCCACTCTTTAACATTGCTAGAGTGGAATAAATCTCTATTTAGAAGTGTGTGTATATCCAAGTCAATCGAATATTCATAAGTATTTGGACATCCAAGATACCATGGCTTTCCAAATATTAACGCCTTCTTTCCAGATAGAGCCGCTTCAATCGCAGTTGTTCCAGTTAATGTCACGCAAAATTCCGATTTTTTCAACATATTTTCACTTGAAATTGAGTGATGTAGCACAGTTACACCCTTCATAGAGTTTATAGCACTATAAAGAAAGGTACTCCTCCCAAGATATCCGATTCTAGCTCGGTACGTTTGAGATGGATGCTCTTTAAGGTAGATATGAATATCTTCTGGTAATAATGCACGCAGAATCGCTACTACATTAAATTGATCACCGTACTCTCCACCATCTGGACATGAAGTTCTCTCTGGCTCATAGTGTAAAGGAAAGTAAACAAATTTCTTATGTAGGTTATTATCAGACTTTTGAAGAGGGTATCTTTCTAATTCCTTGAACATCCTCTCCTCAATAGAGTGAACTGCATTCAGGCTTAATCCTGCCCTGCTAAACAAGACCTTGTCGAGCCATAATCTCTGCCGTGGAAGTTTGTTTATAATTCTACCGTTTGCATGTCCAAAAGAAATAACATCAATAATTTTCTTACAAAATTCAACCATAAATCTTTTAAATTTGTATCCAGGACTTATCATAAGAAGATGAAGTTGCTTCTGATCGCCAATTATTTGCTTTTCAATTAAATTGCCATCGTTAGAATTTTGAACTTTAGAGTTAAGAAACTTTTTTGCCTCATCGATCAGTCTTATATCAAGTTTTTTTGAGTATTTTTTTTCTAAAACTTTTATTTTTTCACCACTGATTCCTCTTCTTAAATACATAATTGGTGATATAGCGGTAATCACCCCAAAGCTGTAACTATCAATACCTTTAAACTCACAAAGCTCATAAAATAAATACTGAAGATACGAATGTGGAGATTCAGACAAAAGAATAAAATCAGGTTTAACCTCCTCAATAATTGATGTGGCATATGTACACCATTTATGAAATAGGGCCTCTCGCTCAACCATTCTAAGTAAACCTACCCTGTCCACTCTATCCATCATCTTAAAACAAAGATCTTTCACTTTATTGTATCTTGCAGAGTGTGTAAAATTAACCAACAATTCATTTGAATTAATATTGTATTGCCCAGGCCAATATTGCTCATGAAATTCAAGAGTCTTACAATTAGGAAATCTATCAGTAATTTTATCGATCCAGTCATCGTACCCTAAATAAAAAACAGGCTTTGCAATTCTTTCTTCTTCAACTTCAACCATTAAGTCCCACCAAATATCACGACTAGAACTTATATATATATATTTTTCCAAACGATCTCCTTTTTTTATAATAGATTATTAATTTAATTTACGTAACAACATAAATGCCTCAGCATAATCAACTCCAACAGAGCTACCTCTTAATGCATTTAAACGAAGCGCATTATCAATACTTCTACTATGTGGTGGTTGTCGCATTTCCTTAGAATAAGCCTCAAGAACTTGTTTTTTAATATTAATATAGTTTGTTATATCTATAAATACGTTGGGGCAAAAAGGCTCGATCTCTGGGGTCTGCCATTCTGTACTAGAAAGAACTTCAAATGCGTAGATTTCTTTTACACAGAAATTAGGCTGTGGTCTGCACGCAGTTATTACAGCTTTGTGTGTTATTTGATGATCAATATTTAAATCACCAGCATGATGTGTATAAATAATTTCTGGTTGCAATTTTTCAATCACCTCTTCAATTAATTGAACTACATCTAATAAAGCAACTGTATCCATTTTATTGTCTGGAAAATCAAATTGCTGAGTCGAGGAGACACCTAGGATATTAGCTGCATTTTTTGCAGCCTGTTGCCTTTCTTGAATCTCTTTAGAGGATGTATTGCGAGAGCCTACGCCGTTAGTCATAAATACCACGTGTACTTTATCACCTTTATTGATATGCTTGGCAATTGTCCCGCCACAGCCTAATACCTCATCATCTGGATGGGCAGCCACTATCAAAACTATATTATTCATTTTTTTCTTGCCACTATATTCCATGATGCAAATTTATGATTATTCTTTAAATTAAAATTAGTTACTATTTTCTCTTCAAGAGAGATTATGTCAAATTTTTTAAAGAGAGATCTCAGGTGCTCTTCATTAGAAAAATGAACTTTTCCAACATTGGCAAACTGACCTTCTTGAATGTCAGTTCTAGTGTATTTATCACCACTGACCCCCTTCCCCTTTGAAAAGTCATCATGATTAGTAGAAAACCAATCCACACCGATAAAATACCCGCCACTTTTCAACGCGGCATAACTACAATCCAAAGCCTGACTTACACTGGTAAAATCATTGTGAGTCACCGCCGCCCTATCTATTACGATATCAATTTTTGGCAACGATATAAACTGATCAATACTAGTAAAATCACCAGCCACTACCTGGCTATTTAATTCTGGAAATTTTTCATGCAAACTATCGACAATAGCTTTACTACCTTCAATGCCATAATAAACCATACCCAATGACTTTATAAAGGGTATATTTGGTCCGGCACCACAGCCTAATTCAAGTACCACCCCATTTTTATACTCTATCGTATCTTTGCAATAACGATAAACTAAAGAAATTAAGTCAGTCCATGGCCAAGATGTTAATTGAGACCTTTTTTTATACACATTCTCCCATTCAGGTGAAAATCCTTTATTTTTTTCTAGCATAACGTCTTACCTCCATTATTGGTAAATTATTTTTCATAATGATATTTTCTATTTCATTATTATCGTAATTCATTATCAAGTCTAGTATTGATAAATGAGAAGTAAAATTATCCTTATTCCTGTATTGCTTGTAAACGGGATGATTATAGTTTTGAAATATTAAGTCAATATTAGAATCCTTAAAGGCATCTTTATTTGCATAGCCCTCTCCCTCGCCGCCAAATATATAAACAGAAGCCTCTAATTGTTGACACATGTCCAACACTAAATCGCTCTTTTGACCTTGAAAATTATAATCACTTGCCATTACAATTGGAATATCTATATTTAATAACTTGAAAATATACTTGTAAAAATAAACATTTAAATCAACTAGTCTATCCCACTTCTGATTGAGATACATATCTTCCAGGAAGAGTCTATGATTTTCAAAAAAAGGATGTTTTTTGTAATTTAAGAAAATTGACATATAATGCCTCTCTGCCCAATTTGTCTCATTGTTTATTTCTATTTCTCCAACAGTTTTATCAAAATGTTTTTGCGACTTAGTTGGAGCGCTTAGCATCAGCTCTCCATTATGGGTATAGATTTTATTTCTATTGTCCCATTCTTTTTTTTGATATTGTGCAATATCAAAAAAACAAAACATGTCTGCTAATAGAATTTTATGGAATGTCCCTAGCCAAGGCAAGTAAGTTGGCTGGTGTGCAGTTAAGATCATTTAATTCCCTTATTTAGTTGGTTAATAATATATACAACATCTTTATTTGTTAATGAGGGGTAAATTGGCAAAGATAGAGTTGTTTGAGTTAAATTGTAGGCATTTTTATATTTAGAGCCATTGTCTAGCAACTCCCAATCCTCAATAGGTATTATTGTTTTAATACCTTGCTTTAATAACTTGTCTTTAACTTCTAACGGATTATTAATTCTAATTATGGAGCGATAGTTCACAGCTGTGTTGTTTTTACTTTCTATTAAATCTAAAGCCGACTCTTTATACATCGTAAATATTTTTTTTCTCCTTTCTAAAAATACAGGTAATCGTTTTAACTGCACCCTGCCAATAGATGCCTGGACATCCGTCATCTGAAAGTTGAATCTATGTTTTTTATCCCTTCGACAATCAAAATCACGGTAATCTCTGACCCTCTCAACCAGTCTCTTGTCTTTTGAAACAAACATTCCACCTTGGCCGCCAGATGTCATTAATTTTGTAGCATAAAAAGAAAATATTCCAACTTTGCCAATTAATCCTGTTTTTTTCTGGCCAATTAAAGCGCCTAATGATTGAGCACAGTCTTCGATAATATCTATATTTTCGATATTTTCGATATTACTTGGTAAGCCAAACATATGAGGCACAATAGCAATGTCAGCACCACTCTTTTGTATTTCCTCTAAACAAATATTAGGGCTATTCACTGCATTATCTATTAATATTTCTTTTGCTTGAGCCATTGCTACAGCATTACGCAATGCTGAACAGGCGTATACTGGTATTGCAATAGATTTGTTTTTGGCATTTAAAGACCAGAGCGCCATAAATAATGCTGATGTACCGCTAGATAAAGCAACTGCATGCTGCTCTGGTAGACCTAAAAAATCACAGAACTCATTTTCAAACTTTTCGACTTCCAAACCTTGGGAGATATAACCAGACTCAAGTACTTTAGAAACTGCCTGTTGCTCTTGCTTACCTAAAGTAGGTTTATTATGTTCTATCACTTTTTATAATAATCTTTTTTAACAACCATTGGATTGCCAACAACTAAAGAGTAATCTGGTATGTCAACACCTTCAACAATTGTTCCCGCTCCAATAACGCAGTGATTTCCAATATTTGCACCACCCTTTACAACACTATGGGATCCTATAAATACATTATTGCCAATAATAATGTCCTTTCTCTCTATCTTATCTGACAATCCAATACATCTCATATGAGAATCTGCCGCATTAATTGCAACAAAAGAAGCAATATCGCAATTATCACCAATAATAACATTAGCATGTTTGGCATTTATTTCAGAAAATCCTGAGATAACGACATTTTTTCCTATTTTTGGATTGCCATTTATCCACACCAAAGGATGGTATGGGTTTTCTTTAAACGTCGTAAACTTAGTAAATATTTTTTGAATTATTTTATTGAACATTTTTTAATTCTAGTAAATTACCTTCAGATAAATCTTGTGAAGCGTAAGCCCCTAACATGTCTTTCATAAGGACGGGTGCCAACCCATTTCCCGCCCTTCTAAGGCCGATATTCCCTTCAGTTAATTCCTCTCCCTGCTTAATATTTTTTAAAATAACAATGCTACGTCTTGCTAATTTTCGCATTTCCAACTCTTTTGTAGTCGGCCGAACCAAAGCATTTCCCATCATTTGATAAGACTGATGAATTGATTCAACCCAAGTCTTTAAGTTTTCAGGATTCTCAGAAAACCAATGGTCAGGTCCTGCTAAATTATTATCCAATGTAAAGTGTTTTTCAAAGAAAACAGCTCCAAATCCAACCGCTAAAGACGAGGCTAAGCTCCCTTTTGTATGATCAGAGAATCCTAAAACCAAATCAGGAAAAGTGCTTGCTAATGTTTTAAGTTTTAATAAATTTACATCCTCTGGTGGCGTCGGATATTGTGAAGTGCAAAGCAATAAAATTGTTGGATAACCTTCAAATGTTCCAATAACATCCAATGCTTGATAAACTTCTGCTAAATCAGACATTCCACAAGAAACAATCATTGGTAGCTTTGTTGTGGAATAATCTTCCAGCAATGGTAAATTAGTAAAATCGTCAGAACCCACTTTGATTACAGGTAACCCCAGCTCTAACAACAAGTCTAAATCAGAGCGATTTTGTGGTGTTGATAAAAATAAAATATTTTCATCGTCACACTTTTGTTTGATTTGTAGCCATTCATCATAATCAAATTCATAGCGGTGGAACATTTCAAACATAGATTCTGTTATTTCTTTACCTTGTGACTGATAAGTAAACATTTGGTTTTTATCGCCGCAAAATTCTTCCGCTTTAAAAGTTTGAAACTTCACTGCGTCCGCGCCTGATTGTTTGGCAACTTCTATCATTTCAAAAGCCTTTGAAATCTCGCCATTATGATTTATTCCAGCTTCTGCGACAACAAAAGGTTTGCCAAAATTTTCTAGTTTCTGATTATTTATTTCAATCATATTTTTATCCGTTTAACACCAATTCCATCACAAACAGTTTGCGCCCTTTCTGACATAACCTGCCAAATAGAAAAATTATTTAAAATATTTTGTAAATCTACCTTCAGGTTGCTAACAATTTTAACTGCCCCTATCTGCTCTAAATTTTCCGCTATTTTTCTTTGATTTTCTGCCAAAACATATAATAATGTTGGCAAGCCCAAACAACATCTCTCCCAAGATGTAGAGCCCCCAGCGCCAATCGATATATCAGCATTAAACATTAACTCTGATATATTGTTAGCATCAACAATAACCTTAATATTTTCTTTATTCTTAGTATATTTTTTAATCATTTCATTATATGGTGACCCCCCTCCTAAAACAACTACAATGTGCAAATTATCAGAAATTTCTTTCAAAATATCATAAGTTCTATTTTGTGTATCAATACCACCTAAACTAATTAAAATACTTTTAACTTCCGTGGTATTTTTTCTTTTTTTTAACGCCACTTCTCTTAAATTTGGAAACTCCGGCCTTAATAAAGCATAATCACAACCCAATAACAGTTCGCAATCGTTTCGAACTTTACCTTTGTAATCTTTTATCTGAGTACCTAAATTTTGATTAAGTAAAGTATCACAGTCGAAACTTCTATCAGCTAAATCATCAATCACCATTATTTTTTCTGTAAATTTTCGTAATCTTTGATGCCAAACCTCATCTAAGGCATAACTATCAACAATTAATAGGTCTACATTTTTAGGTAACACTCTAATAGTTTGCTCTGCATCGTATTCCTGTGTCGCACCTAACCATTCTAAATAAATATTATTGGTTGTAAAATTTCTAACTATTGGGATGGTTATAATTTTATATTTTTTTTGCTTTATTAAAACAATTTGATTTCCCGTCAAGTTTCGACAAATAAAGGTAATTTGATGATTTTGACTGTTCAATTCATCAGCTAGAGTTAGGCAACGCATTACATGTCCTACCCCCATTTTTATTGAAGAATCTGTTCTAAAAACGATCTGCATATTTTTTTATCAATCTTTTATAGTCTTCTTCAGTATCTATATCACACACTTCGTTTTCTGGTACATCAAATACATTTAAATGTTCAGAATAAAAAGTTTTTTCTTTTATAAAATTTTGTTTTTTTGCCCAATACAACGAACCATTACTTACACGTAATTTTGGATGATATTGTGATTGAACTCCTCTATACTCTTCAATTAGCAAACTAGCGCTGCCATTATTGTCTACCGTCAAAGCTTGAACTGGTGAGTAATTGTAACTTGAAACCCCCATTAAAATACTAGGCTTTCTTGTATAAAAATCTCTATAACTTTCTTTTAGAGTTGTAACGCTTAATAGTGCAGAAGTTGCATATAAGCAACAAAACTCATCGACTTGATACTCTCTTAAAACATCCAAACATACCTCAACAACAGTAGAAGAGTCTTGCGCTAATTCACTATTTCTTATAAAAATATCGGCTCCAAATTTACCTGCAACCCCTGCTATCTCTTCATCTTCGGTGGATACTATAACTTTTTCAAAGATATTTGAATTTAACGCTGTTTCAATAATATGGGCTAATAAAGGCTTACCAGCCAGCGGTAAAATATTTTTCCTAGCTAGCCTTTTTGACCCTCCTCTAGCAGGGATTATTGCAATAGGTTTTTTCATTCAAGATCTGTAGTTTTTATTGGTGAGCCTTTTTTTATATTATTAGCTAATATCTTTCTTTCTTCTATTAGCTTTTCATATGCATCTGGCTGAATATAATTTCCTGGTCTTTTGAATTCAACCTTTATATCTGATAAAAGTGTACCCTTTTTAATATCCTCAGAAGAGAATGCACTTCTACGAAGAGCATCTCGCTTATTATTTTCATCTGAGGACATTTCCCTAACACCACTTCCAAGTGCCTTTTCTAAATTTCGAATAATTTTAACAAATTCATTCATTTCACTTGGCTCAATCGACATCATATGCTCTACACCGGGAAATTCTCTATCTTCTGTAATAGTTTTTTCGATTAAATTTACACCTAAAGCGACAGCAGCAATGTCCATATCCCAACCTGGAGAATGATCAGAAAATGCTATTGGATAACCTAATTCCTTCTTTAATATAGGTATGATATTTAAATTAATACTGTCGAGATAAGCAGGGTAACCTGAAGGGCAATGATGGATAATAATTTTCTGATTCCCTTCACTCTCTATGACAGCAATAGCCCTTTTAATTTCATCAATAGTTGACATTCCTGTATCTAACTGAATAACCATCCCAGTTTGTGCTGCGCGACGTATAAGTGGAAAATGATTAACATCGGCCGAAGCTATTTTAATTGAATCACATCCGATCTCTTCTAATAATTTAATATCTTCATCAAAACCAACTGTTGACATGAATTCAATACCAAAACTATCACAATATTTTTTTATCTCTTCCCATTCTGCAGATGTAAAACAACGTCCTTTTAAGATATTATAAAGAGGCTCTTCTACCGTCCTTTTTTCTCCCGTCTGTTTATTAACTAGTATTTCATAACTAAATAATTGCTTCTTATCTGATATTAATTTATCAAGATCAAAAGTTTGAAATTTAACCGCATTTGCTCCAGCATTAGCTGAGTACTTGATAAGTCTCTTTGCTGATTCCATTCCATGATGAGTCGGCCCTATCTCAAAAGTTATATATGTTTTTTCATTACACTCAGTTGTTAAATTATCTATTTTAAAGTTATTCACATTTACATCCTATAAAATTTATTTTTCTGCGACCATGACTATAAAAGTACCCCTGCTTGCCGGACATCTAAATGCATTAAAAAATCTTAGCAGGCGCCTCTTTAACCAAAACCCCCTCTTGCGATTAAATATAAATTTTAATATAGGAATTTGGGCCAATACTGGAATATCATGTCGGATAGTCCAAAATTGAGGAGATAAAAATTTTGATTCTAATAATTCACGTCGCATATCTAATGGATTAATTGGATATTCATTAGGTGTTAATTTTCCTCTCAAATCAGCAACACACCATTCCATACGTTCAAAAATATCTAATTGGTTTGGCTCAATAGCAACAAACTTCCCTCCTGGTTTTAAAATACGGTATGCCTCTGAATAAACCTTGTCCAAAAGAGGTATGTGATGTAAAACACCGCCATAAAATATAGCATCAATACTAGAGTCTGGAATATCTAATTTTTCAGCATCCCCCACTTCAAAGCTAATTCTATCCTCATACTCTTTCCATAAGTCTTTTGCCTGAGAAACAAGATCCGGAGCAATTTCAATTCCAATAACTTTAGCTCCACGTGCAGCAAATAATGCTGCGGAAACCCCTGAAGCGGACCCTATATCAGCAATAGTAATCCCAGACATATCTCCATTCCAAACTTCATCAATTATTGAATCGTACTCATCATCATCGAAAGCGGCATATGTTCGTTGCTTTGAAACCTTATCCCAGAACTTGGTTTCAGCAAATTTATCTTGCTTACTCATCTTAATATCCTTATAGTTAAAAAGTTATCTTGTGTTTTTTATTTGTTTATATAGCAAAATATTATAGTAATGTTTTTTAAGGTATTACGCACCTTATCCTGCTGTTCAAAAGTCATGTCGCTAAAAATAGGGTATAAATGCAGTGCTGAATAGCTATCTTTATCTTGATAAGGCTTAATAATATTTAAGTCATTTAATTCTTACACTGGTCATTTATTTTACTTAAGCTATTAATAACCGTATCTTGTTCTTTCATTGTCAAATCAACATATATCGGTAAACTTAAACACTCCTTATAATAATTTTTACTATTCTCTAAAGCTATTCCTTCATAATATGGCTGCTTGTTTACTGGAATATAGTGAACTTGACTCATAACCCCTCGTTTCTTTAATTCATTGAAAACTTTTTTCCTATTCTTAACCTTTATTACGAATAAATGCCATGATGATTTAGTATCCGGATGCTGATAAGGTAGTTCAACATTTTTCAATTTTTTTAAATATTGCTTGGCAATTTCCCGCCTTCCCATTACAAAACTATCTAGCCTTTTCAATTGACTAATGCCTAATGCTGCCTGGATATCTGTCAATCGATAATTAAATCCAAGTGTCTGTTGTTCATAATACCAGTCACCGTCATCCTTATTTTTAAAATTATTTTTAACAATGCCATGACTTCTTAATAATGCCACCTTATCATCTAAAGTTTTATTATTAGTCATAATTGCACCACCTTCTCCAGTAGTTATCATCTTAACAGGATGAAAGCTAAATACTGCCATATCACTATATTCGCAATTACCAATTTTTTTTTCTAAATATTCACCACCCAAAGCATGGCTCGCGTCTTCAATTATTTTAAAGCCATACTCTTTGGATAGATTCCAAATGTCTTTCATTTCACAACTTTGCCCTGAAAAATGAACTGGAACAACTAGCTTGGGAAGCTTGTTATCTTTTTTTGCCTGTATCAACTTTTTCTTCAAAGAATTAATAGATAAGTTGTAAGTTCTATTATCTATATCAATAAAATCAACTTCAGCGCCACAATATAAAGCGGCATTCGCCGTTGCAACAAAAGTATTAGGCACTGTCCATACAATATCATTTCGCCCTAAACCGATAGCCAAATAAGCTAAATGTAAAGCTGATGTTGCGTTAGAGACTGCTTTTGCATATTTAACTCCACAATAGCGTGCTAAATCATTTTCAAATTCAATAACTTTAGGGCCTTGAGTAAGGAGGTCTGATTTTAAAACATCAACAACCGCATTTATATCATCCTGATTAATACTTTGCTTGCCGTAATAAATCACGTTTAAATGTTTCCAATCTTATTTCTATTTTTTTCAATCCACTCTTGAAGCTCTGAAATTTCCATCCATTCTTTATTGGTATCAGAGCAATACATAAACTCTGAGTCAACCTTTTTACCATTTCCTATTCTTTCAGGATCTTTACTCCATTCATTAATAGAAGGAAGGATTTTAAAATGTCCTGGGTATTCATAAGTGTAAAGAGCATCTTCTGGTCCAATCATCTGCTCATGTAATTTTTCACCTGGCCTAATGCCCACCTCTTCTTGCTTTGCTTTATCATTAACTGCCAATGCAACATCTGTCACTTTCATGGATGGAATTTTTTTAACATAAATTTCACCCCCCTTCATGTCATCAAAAGCATGCCAAACTAGTTCGACACCCTCTTCTAATGAAATCATAAATCTCGTCATACGATTATCTGTAATTGGCAATATTCCATCTTTTAGTATCGACATAAAAAATGGAATAACAGACCCCCTGGAGCCCATTACATTGCCATATCTTACAACTGAAAAGGTTGTTTCATGCCCTTTGCCACTATATGAGTTTCCAGATACAAACAACCTATCTGATGTTAACTTTGTCGCGCCATATAAATTCGCTGGACTACTGGCTTTATCCGTGGAAAGTGCGATAATTTTTTTAACACCTTTATCAATGCATGCATCAATAAGATTCATTGCTCCAATTACGTTAGTTTTAACGCATTCAAATGGATCATATTCAGCTGTAGGAACAATCTTTGTAGCTGCAGCATGAACCACGTAATCAATACCATCCAATACACGATATAATCGATCTCTATCACGCACATCACCAATCATAAAGCGAACGCGGGGGTCGTTTTTATACAGTTTAGCCATTTCCCATTGCTTCATTTCATCACGTGAGAAAATAACAATCTTCTTAGGATTGTATTTTTCTAATGTCATAGGGATAAAAGTATGACCAAATGACCCTGTACCTCCTGTGATCAATATATTTGAATTTTTTAACATTTTTTTTGTGTCCTATTATGAAATTGAATATTTTTTAATGATAGCCAATAATTTCTTTTGGTGTTCCGCATTCTACGATTTTTCCATTTTCTAATTTATAGATCAAATCACAAGACTGCAAAGTAGTTAGTCTATGTGCTATTATTAGCAACGTCACCTTGCCTTTAAGCATCTTAATTTCATCAATAATCTCCCTTTCAGTATCCGAGTCTAAAGCGCTCGTCGCCTCATCCATTACCAGAACATCCCTTTTGTGATAAAAAGCTCTAGCAAGAGAAATTCTCTGCCTTTGGCCTCCTGACAATCTAATCCCTCTTTCCCCAAGCATTGTTTCAACTCCTTTTGAAAGGCTAGATACTGTTTCAGACAAGCATGCCATTTTAATTGACTCTATCAGCCTTTCATGATCGATCTTTTTTTCCTCCACTCCTAATGCAATATTTTGCTTCAATGTATCGTCAATAATAAACACCTGTTGCGGTATATAAGCAATACTATCCCACCACAATCCCACATTGCCTTCTACAAGTAGATTGTTATTAATCATAATTTTTCCAGATTGTGGAATTAAAAGTCCTAAAATTATATCTATTAACGTTGTTTTTCCCGAGCCCGAGGACCCAATAAATCCAATTGATTGACCTGAAGAAAAATTTATGTCTAAATTGGATATAACATCAACCCCTGTATTTGGATATTTAAAAGAAACTTTTTTCATTGAAAAATCTTTAAATTCCACGACATTGGCCTTATTTCTCTCTATGAAATGAAAGGTGTTTTCTTTAGCTTTTTTAATATCCTTAAGTAATCTATGAACACCGTCTTTATTAAACCTAAATTGCGAAATCCCATTAGAAAGACTATTTATAGCAGGTAGTAACCTAATAG
>Ga0233436_1002548_pt1 | contig 12926 bp, 12 predicted proteins | sample SI_122_August201_2_FD_182723 | JGI IMG/M metagenome (GOLD analysis project Ga0233436, IMG submission 182723) | Seawater microbial communities from Saanich Inlet, British Columbia, Canada - SI_122_August2016_150_MG | ecosystem: Environmental > Aquatic > Marine > Inlet | place: Canada: British... | reverse complement strand
GATCCCTTCTTCTTCGAGGATCGATCTCAACCAGCGGCCAAATGCGTCATCGGAGATGCGGCCGAGAAAGGCAGTCGGTACTTTTTGTCTGGCCAGGCCAACTGCGGTATTGGCGGGGGCTCCGCCAGCAGCCTTGGTAAATTGTTGAGCCTTATCTAGCTCGGCGCCGACGGTTGTGCATACCCAGTCGACCAATATTTCTCCAAGACAAAGTACGTCGGCCATAATCTTTTAAAGCTCCAGATGAAAATCTATCTCTGATGAATATCAGTTTTGGGATTATAAGGTTGCGAGGCTCTATCCAACCGTCAATTGTCACCAGCCTTAAAGGATGTTAAATTTCTTTCGGTCTCATATTTGACCGCCTTAATATCTTGGCTTCCCCCATCATAAACGAGTATCCACAATGGCGGACTATAAATACGGCTCTAGTCTTTCAGAAACACTCTCGCGCGGCGAGTCCAGACCTAGGGTTACTCTGGATAAGCTCAAACCGACTGTCGAAAATCAATATATGACTCGCGAGGAGTTGCAGGCTCGGATCAATGCAATCGAGGCTCGCGAGCGCGCCGCCAAACCTTCGTGCTTAAAATGCGGAGCAAAAAACGATGCCGACAGACTCGCTTGTTTTGCTTGCGGTGCCTATCGCTCGGATGTCTCGCAGACCGACAGTCTTTCCAAGATCGCCCTGGATGCCAGTCCCCTCTCGATCTATCTGTGGCGTCGGCTTGCAGCCAAGATTATCGACACCACTATCATTGCCGCGATTTTGCTCTGCCAATACCTTGGCTATCTTGCTCTGCACAAAGTCGTAGATGCAATCTCCATGCCATTTCTCACCTGTCTCTATGACTTTGTATCCTTTGGACTGATGGCCGCCTCGGTGCTTGCCTATCGTGCAGTCTTTGAGTCTTCGCTCTCGCAGGCCACGCCCGGCAAACTCATGCTTGGTTTGATGGTAAAGGACGAAGATGGGCAATCAGTATCGTTTGCCAAGTCTCTGCTCAAAGGAGCATTTGAACAATTGCCGGCGATCATTTTTGGCGTATCGGCGCTGGCGATTTTTATATCCAAGCCGGTGCATCTGCAATCTCTTGAACCTGTCTCGCTGGCAGTGCTGGCGCTAGTCGGCCTGTGCTGCGGCATTGCTTATCTATCGATGCAGATCCCGATCGGTCGCGAAAATAGATGGCGTACAGTTTTGGATACCCTTGCCGGGTGTCAAGTCGAGGTACGCTCTATTAAGTAGTTTAGTAGATCGCGGCTTTTAAAAAAATCAGTGTTTAAAAGAAATGCCGGGCGAGCGAAATACAGGCAATGACCTGTAAATCGCTCGCCCGGACATTTAGAGGCTTATCGAGAGATTGCGATCAGGCCACGGCAGCGTCGTAGAGCTGTCGCGTCTGATCGGCGATCGAGGCCCAGCTGTACTTGGCCACGACCTTTTCGCGTGCGGCCTTTTGCAGCCGATCAGCGAGGGCCGGATCGTCAAGCACCTTAAGAATGCCCCAGGCGAGACTGTCGCTTTTGCCGGCAAAAGTGGTGATGCCGTCGACCTCGTGTTCGACGATATCCATCAAGCCGCCGGAATCGGAGGTGACGATCGGAGTGCCGGTGGCCATGCCCTCCAGGGCCACGATACCAAAGGGCTCGTAAAGGCTGGGCACGACCAGAACGTCGGCCATGAGATAGAGCCGGCGGAGGTCGTCGTCGTTTGCCCGACCAAAGAATCGCACCCGGTCGCTGATACCATTGGCGGTGGCGATGGCCGCGAGTTCGGCGCGGTAATAGCCTTCGCCGGCGAGGACAAAGGTTGCTTGCGGATGCCGCTCGAGGACTTCGCGTGCAGCATCGAGGAGGACTTGAACGCCCTTCTCGTGCACGAGCCGACCGACAAAGAGCATCATCGGACCGTCGAGTCCAAAGTCGGCCCGCAATCGATCGCGAACCGTGGCTGTGTCGACATCGGTATCCACTGTGGAGAGCAGACGGTCGGGCTCGATGCCGTTGGGGATGATGGCGATTTTTTGGGCCGGAGCGCGAAAGTGATCGACGAGCTCGCTCAGCATGTGATTGCTGTTGACGATAACGCTTTTGGCTTCGTAAATCAGGCGCCATTCGACCTGGTCGATGTAGCGGCTGTCCTCGTTGTGGATGCCGTTGTTGCGACCGTATTCGGTGGCATGGATGGAGGCGACGACTGGGATACCCATGGACTTGAGCACCCAGGCGGCGTCGGCGACGAGCCAGTCATGCGCATGCACGACGTCAAAGGGCGCCTCGGCGTGCAGGGCGAGTGCGTACTGCAGGATGCCAAAATTGAGACGAGCAGCCCAGGTGATGAAGTTTGGCGTGCTCCAGTCGCGACCGAGCATGTCCGTCTGCGTCTTGACGCGATGTACATGCACGCCGTATTCGTCGATCTGGTGCTCGGGCAGGTCGGACAGCGCTGCGTTGTCGACAGCGTTGGAAGTAATGACATGAACCTCGAGCCCTTGCTCGACGAGTTCTTTGGAAACAGCACAGACGACGCGGGCGAGTCCACCGACGATGTGCGGCGGGTATTCCCAGGCCAGCATCAAAATACGTTTAGCTGCCAAATTTGCTCTCCGATTAAAAGTTTGCATTGGATCACGCACCGTGCGAAACCCTCATCACCTCAGACAAAAAGCCGCAATCGATCCCAGATCGCTGATCCAGGTGAAATGGCGGTGATAGATGCTTGCTTGTCTGGTCTTGGTACTGGGTTCTTTTGGACTTGATGAAATGAAGGTGATGATTTTTTGGTAGCAAGAATGCAGTGGTTCGTTCAACAAATGTTGGTCATATGTTGCGAGAATGGCGCCTCAATTGAGGTTACGAATCTTCAAGAGCTTAGTGCTAATTGCGTGAAGGAGATGAGAGAGGCATTTGTGAGCAAATGTGTATGGCAGAGAGCAAAGAGCAGAGAGCAAAGAGCAGAGAGCAAAGAGCAGAGAGCAAAGAGCACCTGTATTTATGGGTAATGGTGCATACCAATGATCGCCGCCCCGGTGCTTCGCAAAGGGCGTCTCATCATTGGCATGCACCATTTAGACTCATAAAAACTGTTTCTGATTTTTGTTATGCACAGCCCCTAAAATGCCAGCTCTGACTTCTCGCGCTAGCAGCGCTAGCCCGTCAAATGCTCATGCTGCTTTGTAAATGCATCACATTATTGAGCAGTGAATTTCTCAATTATATTGGCTCAGTAGATCAGCAAAAAATGTTGCCTTCTCTCTGTCAATTTCAGCATCTCTGCGCGTGAGGCTCATTTGCATTGACCAGATAGGCCAGTCATAAAAGTGTGGGCAATGATGAGAATGACTGTGAGCAGGTGGGGCAAATTGTGTAGGCCGCCTTGCGTAGCACCAGCGGCCGGCAATTTGTCCTGCCTGCTGACCATCTCTGATTCACTTAAAAAGTATTGCCTTCTCTCTGTCAATTTCAGCATCTCTGCGTGTGAGGCTCATTTGCATTGACCAGATAGGCCAGTCATAAAAGTGTGGGCTATGATGAGAATGACCGTGGGCAGGTGGGGCAGATTATCCTGCCGGGCATGCGATCTTCGATCTTTTTTTGCGCTCCCCTGTAATCCTTTGCGATTTCCCATCACTCTCAATGTACACATTGCAGCTTTGGCAATACTGAGCGGATGATGGCAAATTGTGTAGGCCGCCTTGCGTAGCACCAGCGGCCAGCAATTTGTCTCATCCGCTCTCATCACAAAAACAATGTCATACCATATAAAGTAATAGAAAGAGGAAAAAAGAGAAGGGGCGCGCACGCCCCATTCTCCAAAACCCTGCAAAGCAGGATTTTATTGTCTTACTTCTTGCGCCCACGCCCCTTGCCGAGAGCTTCTTCGCGCAAGCCGAGTTCGCGGCGGCGGATCAGGCGATTGATCGCACGCTGTTCGACTTCGCGCCAGTTGCTGGCATGGAAGGTCTCGAAGCCGGTGTTCTGGGGAAGAGCGTCGCCGCTTTTGGCCAGGGAGGATTCGAGAGGCAGATAGACAAAGTTGGTCTCCTTGAGGCATACGCCGTCGGAGCGCACGCTGTTGCCGATGAAGGCCGAGTAGCGCGGATCGATGTTGTAGTCCTGGATCGCTTCGCGAACCAGTTCGTCCTTGCCCTCCTGCAGCGTGATGATGCGACCATCAAAGAGCTTGTCCAGACCGCCCTGGCGGATCTTGAACTGCTGCACCTCGTAGTCGCCGACCGTGACAGCGATCAGCAGAAACTGATCGTGCGCGCGGCTCAGCACCTGGTGGACATCGGCAAAGACCTTGGGACGGCGAAACACCGAAGCGCTGCCGACCCCCTTGAGGATGGAGCGGACATGCTCGACGTCTTCGGCATCGATGGTGAGATTGTGCATGCTCGAAAGCAGCTCGAAGCATTCGATCAGGGCTTCGGGAAAACGTTCGCGCTCAAAGCCACGATGCGGCATGGAGCCGTTGTAGACCTTGCGCAGGGTATCGCGGGCCTCGTCCTTGGGCACTCCCAGAAACTTCATCAGAGTGGCAAACTCTTCGAAAGCTTCGTCGAAGTAAGGCTGGCAGACCATGATGGTCCCGTCGATATCCAGAAACAGGGCAGCGAGTTTGCCGCCAGGAACGCGCAGCTGGCGCTGATCCAAGAGACTCACGGAATTTTGCAGGTTAGTCGCCATATGACTCCTATCGGGTTTTTATGGTTAATGGAGGCGCAAAGCCACCTCCGACACTGAAAACCGGGTATGTGCATCGCCAGACGCCAACCGATCGACTGCCGCACATCAGGACACTCTCCTAGAGTTGCTGCGAAAGCAAGATCTTGGGAAGAGAGAGATGCTGGCAAGCGGTTTGTTGGAGTTTGGGAGGGTTTCCGGAAAGATTTAAAGAGTGAAGATACTTCCTTCCTAAAAGAAAGAAGCGATCTGAGTAAATGCCTAGAAAGCTTGATAGACCTTTCATGAGCAAGTATTTAAAAGCTATATGGCCCACGGGGCATGTTTGAGGTTAGCTCAGCTATCGCAAGTCGAAAGATGCATTGCTGCCTGACAATCATGGTATCCTTGATGCCTGCCAGAGGATAGACCAATGAAACGTGCTTTCGAGCGGTGTCTCTCAATTTTTGTCGGCAGCTTTTTTGCAATCTCACCCGCTCTGGCCGCTGGGGTTGCTCCCCCTCCTGTCGCCCCAGCATCCACACCGTATCAGGGTGCACACAGCCAGACAGCCGCCAAAATGCCTCTCAAAGTCGAGTGGTTTAGTAATCCAAGGGTCAAGAGTGATCACTGGCTGGATTTTTGCGCCTATCTAGCCAACAATCCCCACCTCATTCGCCGCGACTACCTTTCATGTTTTCTCGGCAAGGACAATCTCCAAAACTGGGCCAATTATGGCGGTCACACCAGTTGGCAAATCGATCCCGATCTAGCCTTCGAAATAGACGAGGCAGCCTCGCACAGGCAAGCGGTTTTTCGCATGCGCATGCGGCCTTCCTACAACCTCAAACGCTCAGATGTCCTCTCTGTTTGGGGCACCCCACACTCCCGCCATTTCAACCAGCAAGCCGAGCCCCAGGACCTCTACCACCTCCAAAACGGCTGCACCGTGGCTGTTACAGAACCTCACAACACCTTTGCCGTTACCGAATTAGAGATACATACAAGTTTGCATGGCAATGCCTTTAGCGGCCCTTCTTTTGCCGAATGGGAAATGGCAAAACAGGTACGCATCGCCAGGGCCCGCATGCTTTTTCGCCAGGGACGGGTCGATCAAGGCATGGTGCTCCTGGACAGCCACATCGCTCAGTTTCCCGATGACCTTGGCGCCAAGCTAGCCAAAGCCCACATAATGTTTAAAATGCACGAAGTCAGCCAGTCCGCAGACCTGTATAAAGAGATTCGCAATAAGGCCAATATGTCCGGCAATTACACTGCCCGTGCCGAGGCAGAGACTGCCTTGGCGAGCATGGGTTTTCCGCTCTGAAACTTTGCACTATTAAATGTGCTTGACAATGAATATACCTGTGGTCTAATTAGCTATGACTTACTAGTTTTCGGTTGAGTACTCCCACTGGTTTCACGGGTTACACAGACTTATGTCTATCGATAACACCACCGAGCAATTTAAGACCCAGGACGGATCGTCACAAAATGACCACGTCCAAAAAAAGGCGAGCGCCAATCTTTTTGATGCTGCTTATGATGTAGTCGCCTATGACATGGTGCTTAATGGCTCCTACAACAATATCTTCAACGGCACTACTGCTCAACGCAAAGATCAGGTAGACGACAAGGCCGATGGTCAAAAAGACGCCGCTAAAAACATGGACCTGGCCAATCTCCAGATGACCGATGCCTTCATGACCCAAAAAGAGTTGGGTCAGAGACAGTTTGGTGATGGAGCAGCCCAAGACGAGGAGCGCAAGCTGGCCCAGTCTGCCGAGCATCAGCACGCCAATAGCAAGGAGCCTGGCGAGATTTCCTTCGATGACATCTACGCTAGCACCGTCAAGGTCAAGGCTGATCAGAGCTTCGACAATATGGTCAACAACCCGCACAGGTTCCAAGACAATCACTATCGGGCCGCCTGAGGAGCATATCTTAGGCTCTGGCTTACAAAAGCTCGACGATCTTTTTTAGATGATCGCATCGATATTGCTTGCACATCAATGGCTTGATGTCGTGCACGCTACAAAGCATGTTTTGGTCTAAAAAACGACAGGGAAACCTGCCCTCGCTGTCGATCTTGACACGCAAGGCAGGAAAGTTTTTTGGGTTTTGCCAGCAGGATTTGTCCGGAAATAGTTTTTTGCCCTCTTTGTATTCGATGAAAACTTCGTCAAATGAATACTTGCGGCCATATCTCGCCTTGAGGCGCATCAAGAAAGCCTCGGTATCCTTGACCGGTCCCATGATAAAGTCGCGATGCATCAGCATGCAGCAACCCGAGGCCTGGCCAGCATTGCCATAACAATTTTTGAGGCAAGTGTAGAGCGTCACCTGATCGATGGCTTCGGTTTTATCCGGTATGTGCAAATCGGCAGGTGTATCGCCATTCTCGGTCATTGTACAAATCTCCGCTGATTGGAATGCATCCTCGTTATTGAAGATACCCAATCCACGCAGTCTTCAGGCACGCTCGACAGGCCTACCGTCAAGCACAGTCGCAACCTGTGCTCCGCTATCTCCGGTGACAAAGGCTTGGACATCAGGGCACTGATCGCTCGTCCAGCAAAGGATTTGACCCCCTGTGAATTGGTCTGCGGCAGGAGCAGAGCCAGATGCTCGCCTTGATAGTGCGCTAGTATGTCCGCTTTGCGCTTGGTCGTGATCAATCTTTCGATCAACTCTCTACGTGCATTATTGGGTAGGATTATTTCTTGCTGTGGAGCATCTGCAGGCGGCAAGAGTCTGGCTCTGACAAAGACAAGACTATAGGGGCTCTGAAAGCATTCATATCGATAGCTCTCTTGCTCCACAAAATATAAAAAGGCCAAATAGCTCATCACGCCTGGCTCGCTATAGATATGCGCGCGAGTGAATGACTCGAAGGCCGCTTGATCAAAGGCACTGCCTTGACTGCCTGGTGGCTGTCCCGCAATATCTGCCTTTATTGGTGTCGAATGCGGGAGAGCAGGCTCGTTCGGTAAGAGGAAGGATGCCATCGCCGATGGTGTCGGCGCCGCTGGTGGCCTTTCGCTTTGTCTTTCCGATCTTTGCGCCTCGGAGAGAAGGCCTTGCGGAGCTTGAGGTGCTTCACCAAGCGCCTGGATCAAACCGCCTTGTTTCCAGGCAAATACGACTGGCACCCACTGCATGCGTGATACGGGCAGTTCTTGCTTTGCTACGGCAATAGTGTTTTTCGATCCAGTCTTGTTCAGGATTTCCCACAGTCTACGCGAGATATCTAGATCAAAATTGCAATGCATCCTCAATTCGTCGAGGACTTCTTTTGTCATTTGCTCCGGCGCTTCGGCCGTCTTTTTGAGGATGGTATTTTCGCCGATACGATCCGATTGTAATTGGCTCAAACAGTCCTTGTAGCCCACAGCAATCATAAGCAGCGACTCCAGTCGCTTGTGTATTGTTTTAAGCACATTGACTTGCTCGGGAAAGAAGGCAAAACTACCCTCCGACCATGTCGCCAATTCGATCAAGGCTTCTTCACCAGCGACCTCTCCATGCGGCGATTTTAGTTCACCGTCAAATGGCTGTCCTGCCACCAGATATAGTGTGGCTGACTGATCGCCCCGATTGCAGACCAGACGGCCTGTCATCTTGCCTGATACGACCGATTGCAACAAGGCCTCGATGGGCAGTCTGGTCAGATCGCCTTCAAAGACGCCCTGACCCGGTTTTGTCAATTTGCTGCGCATCTGAAATGACCCGGTGGCCACATCTCTATTTGGCGCAGGCTGCACTGGATTGGCGCCACTCTCGTCGTTGTTGCGATTGTAGCCATACCTGAACGAAGGCCTCGCCTCCGCCTTTGGCTGAGCTGTCACATCGCTCTGCCCACCATTTTTTATGCTTTCATCTATTGCATTTTTCACCTGGTCCACATCATCCAATTGATGTATCCACTCCAGACGCGCGGCAGGTCCGCCTCCGCGATAGAGATACCAGGTGGGCGTCGGCTCTCCGGCACGTCTACCGACAACTGTTTGCACGCGAAAATAATCCTGATCAACGCGAAAAGGTAGTTCGAAAATTTCGCCCTTGCCAGTGTGAGCAAGCGAAACCAGGGTATCCAGATCGTCACGCTCCGGAATGCGCGGCAAGGCGGCAAGCACCCGGCGCTTTTCGCTCGGAAATCCAGTCTGCTCAGTCGACAAGCAAGGCCCTCACGCTCTCGCGAAAAACCTCAGTATGCCGATCTATGTCCTGTTCGCAAGCTGAAGGCGCTATCAGAGCCATATTATGAAATGGGGTCATCAAAATGCCACGATTGAGGGCCGCTAGATGCATATAGCGATCTAGATCATAATCGGCAGCACCAGCAGCTTCCGAACCATTTTTAGGTGCGGTTGGTCTAAACCAATATTCGGCCCGACAACCCAACTGCTTGACGATCCAGGGCAATTGGTATTCGGCTATGACTTGCTCCACACCTTGAGTAAAGCGCTCAGCCAGGGGGATTGTCTTATCAAAAGCTTGTTGAGTGAGCACCGACTCCAGCGTTGCCTTTATCGCTGCCAAAGACAGTGTATTGCCTGCCAGGGTACCGCCGATGCCGCCAGTGTCGCACTCATCTACTTTGATCGCTGCCTTGATCTTGTCGGCCACTTGTGCTGTAAATCCGTAGGCCGATGCTGGTATGCCCGAAGCGATTGGTTTGCCGATAGTGACAAAGTCAGGCTCCAGACCATGCGCCGCGGTGTAGCCACCAGGGCCGGTGCAGATCGTATGCGTCTCGTCGATCACTAGATAGGTGCCCGTCTCTCTCGTCAGGCGACGGAGCGCCTCATGAAAGCCGGGATCAGGATGAATGATGCCTATATTGGTCATCACCGGCTCGGCCAATACGCAAGCTACTTGCTTGTCGGCGAGAGCTTTTTGCAGGGCGTCGATATCGTTAAACTCGACCACTCTCGTGGTCAGGGCCGGATCGACAGGCGCGCCTATATTGCCGCTGCGCGCCACTACCTTGCCATCCTTGAGAGTAGCAAACGATTCGTCGACAGAGCCGTGGTAACACCAATTAAAGACCAGGACATAAGGACGGCCACTGATCTGTCTGGCCAGTCTGATGACAAAGCGATTGGCATCGGTCGCGGTCAAGGCAGTCTGCCAGAATGGCAGACCAAAGCGCTTTTGCAATTGCTCGCCAACATCGATAGCGTCTTGCGAGGGCAGCATAAAAGTGGTGCCTTTGTGCAAACGAGCGACAATGGCTGCGATCGAGGCCTCGGGGGCGTGGCCTGTCATAGCGCCAGTATCGCCCAGACAAAAATCGATGTAGCGATGCCCGTCGACATCCTCAAAATGGGATCCCTTGCCTTCTTTGACAAAGAGCGGATAAGGCGATGCCCATTTGACCATCCAGTTCATCGGCACTCCGCCGAGCATGGTCTGTCTGGCCTTTTCAAACAATTCTTTGGACTTGGGATGATGCTTTTCGAAAGCCGTGATTTCGTCTTGCAGCTTTTTTTGCAAAAGGCCGCGGTCTATCTGTTTTTTGCTCATAAGTCTCTAGTTTTTGCGTGGAGGCATGATGGACAGTTTTTTGAGATTGCATCCCGCAGCAGCGTCCATGACCACTACCACATTTTTTTGCAAGGCATCTTCGTCACTGTTGAGGATAAGAGGCAGATCCTGCACTCCAGTTTTGTTTTGCTCGGCCTTGATCGCATTCATGATGGCAAGCGTGTCGCTTTGAACGGGTTGGTTGTTGATCTTGATTTCGCCGGTTTTACTCACGTCAACGTTGAGCTTGGGCTCGTCCTTGGGCTTTTCTTGTTGTTGATTGGGACCGGATTGAGGTGGGTCGACCTTTAGTACTGCCTGGTTTACCAGGGGCGCGATGAGGATCATGATTACCAGCAAGACGAGAAAAACGTCCGTAAGCGGTGTGACGTTGATTTCGGTGAAGGACTCACCGGCTCTGCCGCCGATTGCCATGATACTTAACCCTCTTGTTTGTACAGAATGGGTATTGTATCGCGTCCTCCGCCCATTTACCGGGGTACAAGCCCGTGCTTTACAGCAAGGTTTGATTTTTAGGCTCGTGCTAGCTGCGAAAGGTCGCGCTAGATTGGCGCTACATAGATTTAAGGTACTGTATTGAGTTTATAGCTATGTTCTTACGATCTCTAAACTTTAAAGCAGTGTTTATAGCTTGCTCTTGGCAAGTGTGTCTATATAGTCTCTTGGGGTCCTTCCTTTTTCACACAATCACAGAGAACGTGCCAGGCCCATAAAGCCTATCAAGCTGCAATCGATCTATCCTCAAGCAAGCATTTAGCGACTAAAATGTCGTTGGAGGCAAGCCGCAGTGGTAGACCAGTTGCTCCGCCGTGCTCTGCCGATATGGTGCGAAACAGGTCGGTTAGGACAAAGACTCAAGCAACCTGAAACCAAAACAAAACGGAAGGTAGCCTATGACATCAAACAAGTCTGTTGCCACCAGTCGCCGAGACTCTGTGTGGCGTCGTCTCCCCAAGATGCAGATCCACGAGCACATCGACTGCTCGCTGCGTCCTCGAACCTGCCTCGATCTCTGGTCCCAGCGCGACTTTGAGATCGATCAAGCTGGCAAGGCTGCCGGCGTTGCTTTTCCCGACGAGATCGTCTCGCTCTGGAAGGCCGAAGGCAAGCAAGACGTGCCCGCCAACAAGCGTGGCGCCTACGTCGCAGCCTGCCGCCGGGAAGCCACCCGCCTCTATAGCGACTGGGTTTCGTCGTTTGCTCGGCAGAGCCTCGACAATTACCTCGCCGCTATCGTCTGGCACGTGCTCCCTCTGATGCATGACATGGACAACCTTACGCGCATCGTACGTGAGCGCATCGAAGATGCTGTCCATGACGGCCACGTAGCCATCGAACTGCGTTTTGCCCCGCAGTTGCATCTGGGCGCCGACGGCAAGACCAATACCCTCGACGACGTCATGAAGGCCACCATTAAGGGGCTCAAGGGCTCGCCGATCCCGGTCAAGCTTATCGTCTGCGCTTTGCGGCACGAGGACGGTGATCTCGCCGTGCGCCTCGCCAATCTCTCGGTCAAATACCGTCAGTACGTCGGCGTCTTCGATCTCGCTGCCAGCGAGACGATGTTTCCCGGCGTCCTGCCCTGGTGGATGCCGGCTGCCGAGATCATCCGCAAGGCTGGTCTCAAGCTCACCATCCACCTGTGGGAGACCAACGAGCCGACGGATGAAGACATCCGCCTCCTCGACCAGCTGGGCATCGGGCGCGTCGGACACGGTGTGCGCGGTGATCGGCAGGGCGATCGCGTCATCGAGGTCTGCCCGACCTCCAATGTCGTCACCGGCCAGTACGCCGACTTTGCCGATCATCCGGTCGACAGGCTCTACCGTGCGGGTCGCAAGGTGACGATCAACACCGACGGGACTCTCTTTACCCAGGTCACCCTGTCGGACGAGTATCGTCAGTTGGCAGAAAACTTCGGCTGGACCAAGGCCGATTTTCTCAAGGTCAATCTGACGGCTCTCGAGGCCTCGTCTTTCTCGGCCTCGACCAAGGCACGTCTGGCACGGGTTTTTGCCCGCGGTCTGGCTGCCTAGAGTAGCAGTAGTAATCACCACGAGACGCTGATCCGATAATCAATCGATCGTGACCGCGCTATTACCCTCTTTGGGCGATGGCGCGGTCTTGTCACGGCGTTTCATCGGTTTTTTTTTCACCAACAAACGAAAGAGAAAACATCATGAAACTCGTATCTCCCCTCGCTCTTCTGTGCAGCCCCGAAACCGTGCTGCAGATCGACAACTCTCCTCTCGCTTCCGACGGCAAGGCGAACATCCTGGCCGATGGCTCGGTGATCTGCATCACCGACAACAAGATCTATGCCCCCGAGGCCATCGACGGCGAACTCTGGGCCATGCGCCAGCGTTTCGACCGCGACAACGGCATCAACGCCTCCGACCGTATCGTGCTGCCGGCCATCCTGAAAGCCGCTGCTTAAGGAGAGTCTATATGAAGAAAGCTCCCAAACTGCCCGAGCCGATAGTGCTTTCGGGACGTGTCTATCTCGACGGCTTCCTCGCTGAGGAAGCCGGTTTTGCTCTGGCTCTCCGACTCCTCGTCGGCGACATCAAGCTGCACAAGGTCAACAAGGGCGGATCGCGCGAGCGTTTTGGCCAGACCTACAAGTACGAAGGCTTTTTTGCTGCCGGCATCTGGGACGGCAAGCGCTGGCGTCGGCTCTTGCTGCGTCGCAAGGCCGCTGTCGACGC
>Ga0233436_1002517_pt1 | contig 13017 bp, 10 predicted proteins | sample SI_122_August201_2_FD_182723 | JGI IMG/M metagenome (GOLD analysis project Ga0233436, IMG submission 182723) | Seawater microbial communities from Saanich Inlet, British Columbia, Canada - SI_122_August2016_150_MG | ecosystem: Environmental > Aquatic > Marine > Inlet | place: Canada: British... | reverse complement strand
CATGGAATAATGGTTGGCCAACAACAGCAGCCTGTGAATGGACTTGTGATGCATGAACACAAGCTGATAATGGATGATGTAGTAGTTTTGAATGAAAATCATTAAGATTCAATGATGATGACAGTGCATATTTGAGTAGAACACCAACAGAGGCAGGTGATAGGAAAACTTGGACATGGAGTTGATGGGTTAAGAGGGGGGAATTGGGAATAGAGCAATGAATTTTTTCTATTGATTCTTCAAAAACTTCAATATTTTTCTGAAGTTGAGATGATATACGTGTATGGACTAATAATTGAAATGGATCAATTTATACATCAGCGAAATATAGAGATCCTTCAGCTTGGTATCATATTACTTTAAAATCTTCTAATTCTGCTCCTTATTTTGAATTATTTGTTAACTGAAGTAAAATTATAAATTTTTCTTATGATAATCGTTCAACTTATCCATGAACTTCAGATACTGAAGTTGGTAGTTTAACAGAATATATAGTTGGATGATGGAATAATTGAGGTTATAAATGATTTGATGGGTATATGTCAGACGTAAATTTCATAGACTGACAAGCTTTAACTGCTGATGATTTTGGTAGTTTTAATGCTGAGACTGGGCAATGGATAGCTAAGGATTATAGTGGTACTTATGGAATAAATGGTTTTCACTTAGACTTTGGTAATGAAGCTGTATTATGAGCTGATACTTCAGGTAATTGAAATAATTGGACAGTTAATAACATAGATGCAACAGACCAAATGCTAGATATGCCAGATAATAACTTTGCTACATGGAATTCTTTAGATAAAATGGACGCTATATTGTCAGATTGAAATTTGAAATTAACTTCTTTAGCTGCATATGATATGGTGTTATGAACAATGGCATTTTCTAGTGGTAAGTATTATTGGGAGCATACAGTATGAGATAATGAAGTAAGTTTAGCTTGAATAGCGAATACAAGTGTGCCACTATCTATGCGTTCTAAAAATTTAGGTGTTGATTGAAATTCTATATGATGTTATCAAGATTGAAGATGTTTCAAGGATAATGCAGTATATAGTAATGATACACCAACTTTTTCTAATTGAGATGTTATTTCTATAGCTGCAGATATGGATACAAAAACAATAAAATGGTTTAAAAATAATGTATTAATGAAAACTATTATTGTTGAATGGGAAGATATGATTCCTGCATGGACTATATGATCTTGAGTAGCATGAAAAAGTGATATATATAACTTTGGTCAATGATGACAAGCGGGTTTACAAGACTGTGCTGCTGCATGAGGTAAATTCAAATACTGTCCACCAGCAGGATTTAAGGCATTGAGTACGAAAAATCTACCAGATGCATATACATATAAAACAGAATGAGCAACAATATCAGCGGTTACAAGTCTAACAAGTGGACTTGTATGATACTGGCCAATGGATGGAAACTTTGACGATGCTTCAGGGAATTGAAATAATGGTACAGCAAATGGAGGAGTATCTGTAAATGTAGGATGAGTATTTGGTAATTGAGCAAGTTTTGATGGAGTTGATGATGAAGTTGAAGTATCAAATTTTAGTACTTTTTCAAATTGATTATCTGAATTAACAGCTTCTGCTTGGGTAAAAAGAACAGCAGATCTTACAACATATACATATCCTTCAATAGTTGATGTTTTTCATGCTAATGCTTCATACAGGCAGTTTAAAGTTGGTTTTATATGAAATACAGTAAATTGATCTATTTATACAGATAGTACAAATGTAGATGTTACAGATTCTTTATGAGATATTGAAGAAAATGTTTGGTATTTATTTACTCTTACTTATGATGATAATAATGTAAAATTATATCGTAATGGTATTGAAGTTTGATCTACTCCTTTTTCATGATCATTAAGAAATGTTTGAACACAACCATTAAGAATTGGTTACTATGAAAGAGGTTTTGGATCACCTTGGTTAAAATGAAATATAGACGATGTAGCAATCTGGAACAGAGCATTAACATCTACTGAAATATCTCAATTATATAATTGAGGTTTTACAACTCATACAAAAAATATAATTAAAGATCCAAGTAAACATTTTGATGTGGTGACATATACAGGAACAAGTGCAGCTCGTAGTATTACTGGTATAAATTTCCAACCTGACTTATTATGGGGAAAACAACGTTCATGAACAAGACCACATTGCATATATGATAGTGTTAGGGGAGTATCTAATAGGTTATTTAGTAACTTAACTAATGCAGAAGATATTGGTAATATTAGTTCTTTTGATTCAAATGGTTTTTCTTTTAGTTGAGGAGATCATTTAAATAATGAAGGTAATTATGTATCTTGGTTATGGAAAGCAGGATGAACTGCAGTTACAAATACTGATTGAAGTATAACGAGTCAGGTTAGTGCTAATGTTGATGCTGGGTTTAGTATTGTTGGGTATACAGGGAATTGAGTAAATGGTCAAACAATAGGTCATTGATTAAATAAAGCACCAGAACTTATATTATTAAAAAATAGAAATCGTTCTACTTGAACAAATTGGAATGTTTATAATAAGACTATATGAGCAGATTATTGGCTAAGGTTAAATACATCAGATGTTCCAATCTCAGATTGAACATATCATAATCGTTGGTGAGATTGAACAAAAGGTGTCTATCCTACAGATACAGTTTTTACTATATGATTAGATGGTTATGTTAATTTTGCATGAACTGAACATATTGCCTACGCATTCCATTCAGTACCATGATATTCTAAAGTATGAAGTTATACAGGTAATGGTAGTGCTGATGGTCCATTTGTTCATACTGGATTTAAGCCTAGGTATGTGATGATTAAGAGGACTGATTGAAATTTTTCTTGGAATATTTTAGATACATGAAGAGATTCTACTAATCCTAATTCATCTATTTTACAAGCAGATCTAACTAATACAGAAGTCACACATGCTGACTTATTGGATTTTACCTCGAATTGATTTAAATTTAGACTTGCAAGTCAAGCTGCTAATTATTCATGATGAAAATACATCTACATAGCATTTGCTGAAGCACCATTTAAGTATGCTAATGCGAGATAGTAAAAAATAAAAACACAATTTTGTGTTTTTATTTTTTTGTTGTTTTAAAGAGGATGAATAATTAACCCATCCCCCTCTCGGGACCTTCCCTTAAATCTAAGGGAAGGATATCTGAAAAGGCTTCCCCGTCTTTAGCTGGGACAGATGGGTTAATTAAAATAGAGGATTATTAAGATTGGTATATTTATAATCTTGCAAAAAATAATAAAAATAATATAATGAAATTATAAATATCTAATAAAAATATTTATTAAATCTAGTAAAATATTATTAGAAATAAAAAAACTAGAAAAAATTTAACTTAAGTATATTTTTAAAATAAAAAATTATGAAAAAAACATATTGATTAGCATTGTGATGATGAGCAGCAAGAGGATTTGCTCATATATGAGTTATTAAATATATAGAAGAACAAAAAATAAAAATAGATGAGATATCTTGAACCTCAATGGGGGCAATAATAGCATCACTATATGCTATAGGAAAGAGCTCTGAAGAAATAAGAAATATAGCTAAGAATATAAATTATTTAAAATTAATAGATTTAGATTTTAAAGAATGACTATTAAAATGAAATAAAGTATTAAAATATTTAGAAACATTATTTTTAGATATAAAAATAGAAGATCTACCAATAAGTCTAAAAATTGTAGCAACAAATGTAGAAAATTGAAATAAAAAAGTATTCAAAAAAGGTAAGTTAGTAAATGCAATAAGAGCAAGTATAAGTTTACCCTGAGTTTTTAAACCACACATTATTTGAAAACATAGTTATATGGATTGATGAATAGTAAATAATTTACCCATAGAAGTTTTAGATTCAAAAAATGTAATAGCAGTCTCAGCACTTAAGAAAGTAAATAAAGATTTACAAAGAACTAAGAAATTCTTATGAATGAATTTTAATGTATGATTTATAAATTTGAACTTTCAAATACTACAAAGATCTATAATATTAATGATGAAACAAAATGAAGATAGATCGATAATTGATTCTAAAAAAAATATAATCTTAGTTGAACCAGATTATGGTGATCTTGATTTTTTTCATTTTAAAAAAATAGATGATTTTATAAAAGTATGATATAAAAAAATAAAAAAATGTAATAGTTAACTATTACATTTTTTTATTTATCTAATATTTTTATAATAATATTATCATTTATCTTAGATATTTTCTTAATGAAAAATGGTCTTATATTTATATCCACATCACTTATTTTTGAGTTATTTAATAATAATTTTGATGCTTGATCTTTAGTTAATCAATTAATATTATTTTTAATTTTTTCTATATACTTATTTTTATCTCAAGAAAAATTATGTATATAAAATGCTTCAATTCATACAGTAGCTTTTATTTCTAAAGGATCTATTTCCTTACTAATTATATTTGATATTCTTAATGATTTCTCATTTAAAAATAATAATTTTTCTACATTCTCTAATATACTTAATTTAATAGTAGTTGATAATTCACTTAGAAGTTTTTTTGTATTATAAGTATAACTAGTAACCTCTATCGTTCAAGATAACTCAAAATTATCTATATTTTGTCATATCTCTAGTTTTTCTAATCAAGTTATGTTGAAGTTAGAATATTTAATTATATCATCTACTCAAAGTATTTTATAGTTTAAATTGTTTATTTTATTACTTTCTTCTACCTCTTTTTTCAATTCATCTGCAGCTTTTTGTTTTAAATTTGATTCCAGTGATGCTTTTGCAGATTCTATATCCTTTTTGGTTAATTGTTTTATTATAGTATTGTTTGCTCAACTTATTTTTGAATAAGTTTTAGCATATATTTTATCTTTATAGTTTTTTAATCAAGGAATTTCTAGCAAGGTATTTCTTTTTATATTAGCTTTATTTCACGCAATTTTTCAATTTATATCACGAAGTAGCGAGTCTACTTCTATAATTTGTGTTCAAGGTATTACTTCTCAATTAGAACCAACACTAGCTTTTGGAATATTAACAGGAGTTTTAGTTGCAAATAGAATTCAATCTTCAGTCTGTAGTCTAGTATTTCATAGTAATTCAATTTTTTCACTTAAATAATTATAAAACCTAACTTTTCAATTACTTTTTTTAACCTTACTGTTATCTATTCAGCTTGTTCAATATGTATTTGAAAAAATTACTAGCTTAGAAACTTTATTTAATTTAATTATATTACTTTTAGATATTTCATCTTTTTCAAATTCTCTAAAAATAAAATTCTTTCACTTTGTTTTAATTGATATTTCTGGAGTTATTTCTATGTAAGTTTTATTTACTGCAAAGTAGAATATAAAAATTAATAAACAAAGTGATAATATAACTAATACCATAAATATTCATATATTTGAATTATTAGTTTTGTATTTTTGCTTGTATTCAGATTTTATATTATATGTTTTACCAGAAATAAATCTAGTAAATTCAAGTAAATAATATTTGATTAAATATTTTGTATACTCTCAAAAACTATAATTGTATTCTAAAATATTATCATCATCATTTTGAGTAAATTTTATTCAAAGATTTATTAATATATTTTGACAAGTTTTATCGTTTGTAATAATTATTAACTCTTTTTTTCAAGATTTATTTTTTAATATTTTTAACGATGTAGAATTGTGTAATATAGGGTGAGTAAAAGGTATATCAAGAATAATTTCTTTTTCTTTAGAATTCTTGATTTTTATTATTATATCAATTATGGAATCTTTTTTATGTATTTTTATCATTATTTTTTTTATAGCTAGTAATTTAATTCTATGTATAGAATAATTAAATTATTAAAAAATACAATATTTCTTTACAAAAAAAATCTTATAGATAATATATGTTAAATATATTTTGTAAATTAATGATAGTGGAAAAAATAAAAAACATAATTAATTTGATTGATGAAGCTATAAAAGTAGATGCTGAAGCAAATATAATGTGATGAGAAATTATTGCTGATGATTATGATGAAGAGGTTGATAAATATAGGTGATTAATAAATAATTCTAAAGATTGGTTAACTACTTATCAATCAAAGATATCTAGTGACTATGGAATAACTTGATTGAAGATAAAATATACAAATGCATCATGATATTTTATAGAGATATCAAAAAGCCAAGTTTCAAAAATACCAGATGATTTTGTACATAAACAAACATTAGTTAATGCATCCAGGTATATTACATCTGAATTAAAAGAATTTGAATCATCAATTTTGGATGCTGAGTGAAAAAAAGCAGAAAGAGAGTATAAGATATTTTTAGATATAAGAGAAAAAATATTAGATAGCTTTAATGTAATTACCAAAGTTTCAGATAATATTTCATATATAGATTTTATTTCAAATATGGCTGAAGTTGCATATATTTACGATTATGTAAAGCCAGAAGTTGACAATATGTGTAATTATGAGGTTTTATGATGAAGGCATCCTATAATAGAACAAGTAGAAAAAGATTTTATAAGTAATGATTTATCTTTAAATGATAAGAAATATATTCATATTATTACTTGACCAAATATGGGTTGAAAATCTACTTTTTTACGACAAAATGCTTTAATTATACTGTTAGCTCATATTTGAAGCTTTATACCAGTCAAAAAAGCTAAAATTCCACTTACGGATAAGATATTTAGTAGAGTATGAGCTTGAGATAATTTGTTTTTTGGACAATCCACTTTTATGGTCGAAATGCAAGAAGTAGCTAATATTTTAAATAATTCAACTGAAAAATCATTTGTTATTATTGATGAAGTAGGTAGATGAACGTCTACTTATGATTGAATGAGTTTGGCTTGGGCTATATTAAAAGAAAATCATGATAATATAAAAGCTAAAACTTTGTTTGCTACTCATTATCATGAATTAATAGATGAATCAGTAAAACTTAAATGAGTTGAAAATTTCTCTGTAGCTGTTTGAGAAGAATGAGAAAATTTAGTATTTTTAAGAAAAATAATTAAATGATGAATTAAAAAATCATTTTGATTACATGTAGCTAAACTTGCATGATTGTCTAAGTCTACTATTACAGAAGCTGAAAAAATGTTGAAAAGATTAGAAATTGAACATAATATAGATTGATGAGTTCAAATGTCATTTTGATCTGTAGAACCTGAAATAAAAATTGTTGAAAAAGAGGTTGTTTGTGAAAGTGTAGTGGAACAAGAATTAAATAAAATAGATATTAATAATTTAACACCCATAGATGCCTTAACTAAGTTAAGTGAATTAAAGAATAATTTAAAATAAAAAAATGGAACAAAATATTATTATATGATGATGTTCAAGAGTTTGAAAAAGTATTTTAGCTAGTTCTATTTCTGATGATTTTTGACATAGAATTCATTCATGAGATGAAATCAGGGAAAAACTGTATAATTCTTTATGAGTATCAGATAAACAAAAATTCATGCAATTGATGTATTATTTAAGAGAGTATAAGGATTGGGAAACTAAGAAATGAAATGATTCTTTTGAAAAGCTTATACTAGAAAAAAATATATATCATTATTTAGCATTAGAGCAACGTACTAATAGATATGTTTTTTCTGAAAAAATATCAAGAATATTAACTTCTAAATATAAAGTACTAACTGAATGAGTACAAAATACACCAAAATGAGTTTATGAATTTTTAAATAATGTAAAAAATCCTGAAAAATATAAAGTTATTTTTTTAGTAAAATCAGATATAGATTCTATACTTGAAGGTTTTAAAACAGATCCTTGATCATTTTTAAATAGAGATGCTAAAATGGTATTTGATTTTTTACAATGTTATTCTGATTTAATTTTAAAACAATCTAATAGGTATTGATTTGATTGTATTGATACTTCATGAGATTTCTTCTCTAGAATTTTAGAAGCAAAGCAATTATTAGTAAATAGATAAAACATTAAAAAACTCATCAATGATTTGATGAGTTTTAAGGTTAAGGCTATTTTTATGATAAAGCTTCAATAGCTTCATCTATAGTTTTTGTCATTGGTATATATTCTCACATTCATACCATATCAAGTATTTCTGCTACATTTTCATTATTATTACAAATATACATATTTCAATCATTTTCTGCAATATCTTCATAAATACTTGAAATATATCCTATTGATTTTGAATTCATATAACTTATTCAGCTTAAGTTAAGTATTAATTTATTTCAATTTAATTCTCATATTTGTTCTTGAATAGATTTAAATGTTGTATCTGCATTAGTTTCATCTAATTCTCAATTAAGTTCAAAAATAGTTATATTATCTATTTCTTTTTTTGTTAAATTTATTATTGTTTCCATTTGTTTTAGATTAGTTATTAATTATTATTTTATAGATTCTATTGCTTCTTCTTCAGTATTAACTGCTGAAATTATACCAGTTATACCAACTATATCTAATATATCTTTTACTTGTTCATTACAATTTGATATATATAAGTTTCAGTTGTTATCTTCTAGGTTTGAGAAAATATCTGCTATATATCATATAGATTTAGAATTAAGATAGGTAAGTCATTTAAAATTAAATATAATTTTTCTGCCATTGTAATCTCAAATTTCAGATATTAAGCTTTCAAAAGTATTGTCTGCATTTGTTTCATCTAATTCTCAAGTGAATTCGAATATAGCTATTGAGTCAATATCTTTTCTATTTATTTCTATTAAAGTTTCCATAAATTTAATTATTAGTTATAATTAAGTAAAATACAATTTAATTATATAATATTTTTTTTTAAAAAGCAAATTTTTAACACTAATTTTTTATTTATGAATAATATTTACACTATTGAGTCTTTAAATAATTTAGACTTAAAAATAAAAACACCATGTTTAATATTTTTGAACTGAGATTTAGGTTCATGAAAAACTACTTTAACAAAACATATTTTAAATGATATTTTATGAGTTAATAAGCAAATTACTTCACCTACTTATACTTATTATAATAAGTATAATGATATATATCATTTTGATTTGTATAGATTAAAATCTTATGATGAGTTTTTTTCAATTTGAGGAGAGGATATATTAGATAATAATGATTGAGTTGTAATAGTTGAATGGCCTGATTTAATCAAAGCATATTATAAGCCTGATATAGAGATTAACATAAATAAGGCTGAAAATGATTTAGAAAGAGAGTTTATTATAAAAAATATTGCAAAATAATTTTTTTTTCTTAGTATTAGCTTAATTATATATTATTAATATTATAAAAATTATGACAGAAATAAAATCTAATAAAATAGGTATTTTTACATATCTAAAAAATATGTTTTTAGATATATTTTTATTGTATAAAAATTTTTTTCATTGGTTATGAGTAAAGGTCATAATAATTTTGTGGTCTATAATTTTGTGATTTTTATTCACAATACCTTTTTTATTGATTTATTATATATTTGCAATATCTACATGAAATGATCCAAGTTTACTTATAAATTGATTACTTAATCAAGTTTTCTTAGATACAGTTTTTTGAAATATAATGTTTTTCTTAACTATATTTGTATATATAGTAATGTTTTTATATAGCAATATTTTACTTATAAATTTGTATAATTCATATATTAGTCAGAATAAAATTAAAATTAATAATATTAAATATTTTGATTTCAATTTAATTATAAAGTATTTTAAGTTAACATTATTAAATATGTTAATACTTTTAATTCCTGTTATGATTTTTCTTCTATTAATTTTTATATTATACATTACTTCTTGATGAATATCTTGATGACATGATTTACTTGCTACAGGGGAATATAATTATTTATCAGTTATTAGTTTATTATTATTTGTCGTTTTAGTTATTTCATTTATTTATATTTTATATAGAATTATATTTTGATATTTTATTTTATCAGATGAAAAATATTATAAATTAGAAAATTCTATTTATTATTATTTAAAAGAATCTATAAAGAAAACAAAATGAGTTTCAAGATTTTTTAGATTAATATTATCTTTGTTATTGTATTTAATTATATTTGCACCATTAAATTATTTAGATAATTATTTAGAAAAAGATTTCAAAGCAGTAAAAAATTATATTATTTTATCTGATTTAGATGAAAAACAATTAGAACAATTGCCGGTTGATAACAGATATTATTATGAATCTATGCAAATTGAGTTTAAGGATTTTACAGAAAAAGAAATTTATGCTAAACTAAATAATAGTAGTATAAAAGTATTAATGTTTAATATTTTTAATTTTATATTTTTATATTGAATATTTATAATGTTACTTACTTCTTTTTATAGAAGGGAACTTGAAAAATAAAATTTATTTAATAATTTAAGAGAATGAAAGTATTAATATTTTGAGATGTATATGGTAGAATATGAAGAGCTGCTTTAAAAAAAGAGCTTCCATTATTAAAGGAAAAATATTCTTCTGACTTTATTATTGTAAATGTAGAGAATTGTACATCAGGTAGATGACCTATAGAAAAACATATATTAGAATTAGAGTCTTTATGAATAGATGTAATGACATGATGAGATCATATTTATGATAATGCAAATAAAATAACAGATTATTTAGAAAAGGATGATTCAAAGTTAATAAGGCCTGCTAATTTTAGAGAGTATTGAGAAAAATATATCTTTCCATGAAAATGATATAAAATAGTAGAGAAAGATTGAAAAAGACTTCTGGTTATTCATATTTTATGAGAAATTTTTATGAATAATAGAGTTGATAGTCCATTTATAAAAGTAGAAGAGATTATTAACAAAGAAGAAAACAAAGATGTTGATTGAATTATTATTGATTTTCATAAAGAAGCTACTTCTGAGTGATATTGATTGGCTAATTTTCTAGATGGTAGAGTTAGTTTTATATATTGAACACATACCCATATTCAAACTAATGATGAACATATTTTTCCAAATTGAACTTGATTATTATCAGATGTTTGAATGAATTGATCTATGAATTCTGTCATTTGAGCTGATTATAAAACTGTTGAAAAAAGATTTCTAACATGATTTAATAAATGAAGAATAAAACAATCATTAGATAATAATTATATAGTTTCTTGAATTTTTGTAGAATTGGATAATGACAAAAAATGTATTAACTTGGAAAAAATTAGGATAAGATGAGAATTATAAAAAAAGATGTGATTTATAAATCACATCTTTTTTTTAGAAAAATTTTATTTTGTCAGCATTTGGATGGTCTCTTAATTTTTCAAGTGTTTTTGCTTCTATTTGTCTTATTCTTTCTCTTGTAACTCAAAATTCTTTACCTACTTCTTCCAAAGTATGAACATCTCATCAATCTAAACCAAATCTCATGATTATAATTTTTCTTTCTCTAGGAGTTAGGAAATCAAGCATATCATATAAGTTATTTTTTAAAAGGTTCATATTAGTTTGAGCATCTGGAGTTGGATTTTTTTCATCTTCTATAAAGTCTCATAGAGATGTGTCTTCTTCCGATCAAACTGGAGCATCAAGACTTAATATATCTTGACTTATTCTCATTATTTGTCTTACTTTTCTTATATCCATATCTAATTCTGTTGCAAGTTCTTCCATTAATGGTTCTCTTGTAAGTTCTTGTGTAAGTCTTCTGTAAGTATGAGTAAATCTATTAATAGTTTCTATCATATGTACAGGAACTCTTATTGTTCTTGCTTGATCTGCTATGGCTCTAGTCACTCATTGTCTAATCCACCAAGTTGCATAAGTAGAAAATTTAAATCATTTTTCAGCATCAAATTTATCAACAGCTCTAAATAATCAAACATTTCATTCTTGTATTAGGTCAAGTAGTCCTAATCATCTTCACATATATTTTTTTGCAATAGATACAACTAATCTCAAATTAGCGGCAGCTAGTTTTTTTCTAGCATCCATACTTCCTGCTTTGATTTGTTTTCATAGAAAGATTTCTTCTTCTGATGATAATAATTCAACTCTTCATATTTCATTAAGGTACATTCTTATAGAATCATCACTTATTTCAGATAGGCTTATAGATTGTTTAACTTCTTTTTTTTCTTTTTTATCAGAATCAAATAAATTTACTTTATCCAGATTATCTACTATATCTACTTTCAGTTGTAAAAATCTAGTGTATACTTCATCAAGTAAATCAAGATCTTCTTCAGCGTTTGGTATGGCTGTCATTAATTCATCTTGAGTGATTGCTCATTCTTTTTTACCTTTTTTCATTAACTCTTGAATTGTTTCAGGCATTCATTCTAGAAGTTTTTCATCAACTTTTACATCAATAAATTCTTGTAATCATTTTCATACTCTTCTTTTATCCTCACTTCTATCTATAGGTAGTTTATTTAATCATTTTTCTTTTTGCAAAGCAAAAGCTATATCTTCTCAATCATTTGTTTTTTCAATTCTTTCTAACTCTTCATCAGTTGGTTCATTTAAGTCATTTCATACCTCATTTTCTTCTTCTGTTCCTTCTTCATTTTCCTTCTTTTCTCCTTTTATTTCTTTATTGTCCAATATGTGAGACTTTTTTAATCCAGTCATATCTAGTCATGCTTTTTTTAATTGACTTATATCTATTTGATTTAAATCAATTTCTTCTATTGTATCTTCTTTCTTTTTTCTACCCATTTTATATTATTAGTGAATATAATAAAATACAAAAAAATTCCTTCATTTTACTTTATTTGAAGGAGGCATTTATATTGTTTTTTCTTTTTTCATAATTTTAAAAAGAAATTAAGCTTTCTTTTACAGTTCATATTATATTAATAAACTGAATAATAGCAAATGATTTTTTAAAATAAATAAATTTGCAAAAAATAAAAATAACATTATATTATGAACTGCCCCCACTAAAGTGTAGTGGAAATAAAAAAGAGGTTTAATTATCTAAAAGATGATTTCTGTATTCAACAGGAGTCATCTTTTTTCTGTTCCATTGCGGTCTTTTATTATTATATTCATA
>Ga0233436_1002511_pt1 | contig 13029 bp, 9 predicted proteins | sample SI_122_August201_2_FD_182723 | JGI IMG/M metagenome (GOLD analysis project Ga0233436, IMG submission 182723) | Seawater microbial communities from Saanich Inlet, British Columbia, Canada - SI_122_August2016_150_MG | ecosystem: Environmental > Aquatic > Marine > Inlet | place: Canada: British... | reverse complement strand
CTATCACTGAAAGTTCTCAGGGAGATATCCCGCGCTCTGCGCAAAATTTTCGCTTTTTCTCCCAATATGCTCAATCTTATGTCGAGGAATGCTACACCACCAATCTTGTCGAAAGGCACATAGCCATCCGCGAGCCAATAGGCGTCTGCGGTCTCATCACTCCCTGGAATCTCCCGCTCTATCTGGCTACATGGAAGATAGCCCCTGCTCTGGCCATGGGCAATAGCATCGTGCTCAAACCTGCCGAAGCGACACCCGCTACTGCAACCAGGCTGGCCTCACTGCTCAGGGACGCTGGTGTCCCCGATGGTGTCTTTAACGTCGTGAACGGACTTGGCGCCGGATCTGCCGGGGAAGCATTGACGCGACACCCGCTAGTGCGGTCTATCTCGTTCACAGGAGAGACTGCCACTGGCCGTGCCATCATGCGCACCGCAGCAGACTCGCTCAAAAAGCTCTCCTTCGAGCTTGGTGGCAAGGGTGCCAATATCATTTTTGCTGATGCCGATCTCAATGAGGCCATTCCGACCGCAGTGCGAGCTGCCTTTCGCAATCAAGGGCAGATTTGCCTGGCCGGTTCGAGATTGTTTGTCGAGCGCAAGATCTACAAGCAGGTAGTAGAAGCCATGGTCGAGCATGCAAAAAATATACGCGTGGGAGATCCGCTTGCGCCTGATACTCAGATGGGAGCTCTCGTGACCGAAGAGCATCTGCAAAAAGTCATGTCTTATTTGGATCTAGCTAAAAGAGATGGTCGTATACTCTGTGGCGGATATCGGATCAAAGACCTCGAACCTGGTTTGTTTCTTTCGCCTTCGATTGTCGTCGATCTGGCGCCTGATAGTCGTTTTATGCTAGAAGAAATCTTTGGCCCGACTCTGCCCATCTTGCCCTTCGATACCGAAGAAGAGGCGCTGCAACTGGCTAACAGCACTCCATATGGATTGTCTGCTTCGGTTTGGTCTCAGGACATCGACCGCATCGAGCGCATGACCTCTGGTATCAAGGCCGGCATGATCTGGGTCAATACTTGGTTTGCGCGCGATCTGCGCACACCCTTTGGTGGACAAAAAGACTCAGGTCTGGGTAGAGAAGGCGGCAGGTATAGCCTGGAGTTTTTCTCTGAGGCCAAGACCATCAGCTACAAATATAGAGCTTAATCTGGGGGCAGTGCGACAAAATGGATCTACAGATAAGAGGCAAGACGGCACTGGTAACCGGTGCATCCAAGGGCATAGGCAAGGCTATTGCTCTGGACCTGGCTCGCGAAGGCGTGCGAGTCCTTGTATGCGCACGCAGCCAGAATGCACTCGACGAAGTGATAGCCGAGAGCAAGGCGGCTGGTCACGAGTATCAAATGAGTGGCTTTGTCTGCGATTTGTCTGATAGGTCGAGCCGAGAAACTCTCATCTCTCAGATAAGAGAGAGTGGGCATGTGGTATCGATACTGGTGCACAATGTCGGCGGTCCCAGCCCAACGAGCGTCATGGACACGCATATGGCGGCCTGGGCTCAGGGATTCGATCAGTTATTTCAATCTGTAGTGCACCTCAATCAAGCATTTGTACCGGACATGCAAGAAGCAAAGTGGGGGCGTATCTTGTGCGTTACCTCGATATCGGTACTCGAGCCGATAGCTGGTCTAGCCGTCTCCAATAGCATCCGCTCTGCTACCACAGCCATGCTCAAGACCTTGAGCGACGAGCTGGCGCCCTATGGGATCACGGTCAATTGTGTGGCACCTGGCACTATCGCCACCGACCGTCTCAACAATCTCATGCAGGCCCGCATGCAAAAATCAGGCCAGACTCAAGCCGAGTACGAAGCCGAGTACCTCAAGGCTATACCCATGGGGCGCCTCGGCACTCCACAAGAGTTTAGCGCGGTGGCAGTATTTTTGGCCTCCGGTCCAGCTTCATATGTGACGGGCTCTACCATTACCCTGGATGGCGGCAAGCGGCGATCGACCTATTAGGAGTATGAGATGAAATTTTTGGTGCTCGGTGCCGGAAGAATGGGTTATGCAGTGGCATATGACCTGATCCGTTCCAACAAACAAAATGTAAAAAAGATCGTCGTAGCAGATGAAAACAGGGCCAATCTAGAGAGCCTGATGGAAAATCTGGCCGACGAGCGCATCGTGCCTGTGCAATTGGATGTACGCAAGAGCCAGGATGTCGCTGCCATCATGAGCGAAATGGATGTAGCCATAGCTTGCATCGCTTACGAGCACAACTATGAATTGGCCAAGATTGCACTGTCGACGCATACGCATTTTGTCGATCTCGGCGGCAATGAAGAAGTGGTGGCACGTCAGTTTACCCTCGACGAGGTCGCTCGCGACGAGCAAGTAGCCATTATCCCCGATCTGGGGCTGGCGCCCGGCCTGGTCTCGCTGCTTGCGGTGAGCGCGGCCTCTACCCTCGACGAGGTCTACGAGATGAAGCTCCGCGTGGGCGGTTTGCCTGTGGAGGCAGATGATCTCTTGCTCAATTATGCGCAGGTCTTTTCGATCGATGGCTTGATCAACGAGTATGTAGAGGACTGCACCATCATCCGCAATGGTAAGCTCGCCAGAGTGCCTTCCTTGACCGAGCTCGAAGAAATCGAGTTCCCCAGACCATTCGGCAAAATGGAAGCCTTCACCACATCTGGTGGCATTTCCACCATGCCTCAGACCTATTTAGGCAAGGTGCACAATCTAGACTACAAGACGATCAGATACAAAGGTCATTGTGCTGCGGTCAAGGCCTTAAAGGACATTGGCCTGATGGATAGCAATCCCATCACTCTTGAGCCAGAAGGCATAAAAGTGCCGCCCCGCCGTATTTTGCATGAGCTTTTGTCTCAGCGCTTGCTCAAGGGAGAGCCTGATGTGGTTCTGGTCCAGGTAGTAGTCACCGGCGTCAAGGACAAAAAGCCTTTGCAATACGTCTGGCAATGCATCGACTATAACGAACAGGCTGCTGGCCTGTCTGCAATGATGCGCATGACGGCTTTTCCTGCCTCCATCATCGCACAGATGCTGGCGCGCAATGATATCAAAGAGCGTGGCGTCCTGAGGCAGGAGTCGGTAGTGCCGATCAAGCTATTTTTAGCCGAAATGGACAGTCGTGGCATCAACCTCCAGATGATCGAGAGAGAGCCTGCCTGACATCTTGTCGTCGCTATGCAAAAAAAAATTGCCATTTTTTGTCCAAAAAACATCCGGACAAGGTAGATCTTGACATCGGATGTTTTTGATGGAGAAATGGCGATGACGGTGGAGCGCAATCGAGTGACCGAGGGCAAGGATGCTACTCTAGGCCATAAGGATCCATCTGCTGCTCTCGTACGCGAAGCCCTGCTCGGCGACTATGCGATCAAGAGAGGGCATAGCGATCATCTGGCAGACGGCAGGCCTCAAACCGATCGTGCGCTCAAGCCGATCGAATGGCAGACCGACATCAATCAGGCTTTTTTGCGTGCTCAAAAAGAGCACAAACCTGTGATCGCTATGTTTCAAGAGGATTATTGCGCCTGGTGCCGCAAGATGGAAGGGGAGATGGGCAAGGGAGCACTGGCCCGTCTGGCAGACCAGGCTGTTTTTCTCAAAGTGAGCCCTTCGCAATCCGAAAAGGGCGCCAAATTTGCCTCGGCACTCGGCGTCAATGCCTTTCCCTCAGTAGTCGCCTTTGATATACAAAACGGCAAGATCAAGCCGCTCGCCCGCATCACCGGCTATCTCGATCCACAAAAGCTTGCTAGCGAACTGGACGATGCCATAGGCAAGGTCCCTGGAAACAAGCAAGATCCAAAGATAAAGATCGCTGTCGCCTAGCCCTCTCTATCTTAAAAGCTAGAGAGCTTGAGATATAATCTCGGCATGCATCAAGATAATGAGATTTTTTCTGCGGCTGCCATACGCAAGCACGCACAAGCCGTCAGGGCAGAGTACGAGACTACGCTCAAGAGCTTTGTCGATATACCTTCGGTGAGCATGGATCCAGCGCACAAGGCCGATATCATGGCTTGCGCTGAGTTTGCTCGCAATCTTTTGATCGCCCGCGGCGCAAGCGCAGAGATCGTTCCGACCGCTCATTACCCTGTGCTTATCGGGACTTTTCATCGCGATGACTCCTATCCGACAGTCACTATCTACAATCACATCGATGTCCAGCCTGCTGATCCTGCCGAATGGCTCCATCCGCCCTTTGACATGGTCATAGATGGTGATAGATATCTAGGTCGCGGTAGCACCGACGACAAGGGGCCGGCTCTGGCGGTGCTCTTTGCAGCACAATATGCTTATGAGCACCATCTGCCGATCAATATCAAATTTATCTGGGAATTAGAAGAAGAGATCGGCAGTCCTAGTTTCGAGCAATTTCTCATCGACCAAACAGCTGCAGGCAAATTGGCCACTGATTCGGTGGTTGTATCCGATACGATCTGGGTTTCGCGCGAGAAGCCAGCAATCCCCTATGGTTTGCGCGGTTTGCAAGGCGTGATCCTCAGACTGGAAACGGGAGTCAAGGATGTGCATTCGGGTTTGACCGGGGGCCTTGCTCGCAATCCTATAGGTGAAATAGCCAAGATCATCGCAAATGCATACGACGCCTCCTCCGGCGAGGTCCATTTTGCGGGCTTTGCCGACGGCGCAGCCGAGATCGACGAGAAAGAATTAGAAAATTTTGTCGCTTCCGGCTTCGACGTGCAAAAGTTTAAGCAAGCGCACGAATTGCACAAGACCCGTACCGAGGATGCCGCGCAAGCCGCTGCCTCGATCTGGGCGCGCCCTACCTTTGAAGTGCATGGTATCGTGGGTGGTTACACCGGCCCTGGCGTCAAGACGATCGTGCCGCACAAGGCTGAGGCCAAGATCAGTATGAGACTCGTGCCCGATCAAGATCCGCACCAGGTCTTTGAGGCCTTTAAGGCATTTGTCCACTCGCAAAATCCCGATGTGGAGGTCATCCCCGAAGGCTCGCTCAAGCCATTCAAAGGCGAGTTTAAAGGTCCTTACAGCGAGGCCGCTGCTGCTGCCATGCGAGCTGCCTTTGGCAAGGAGCCTGCTTTTACACGTGAGGGAGGCTCCATCGGCGCCGTCGTCAGCATGCAGCAAGTACTGCAAGTGCCCATAGTTTTTCTTGGTCTGTCTCTGCCTGAGCACGGCTATCATGCCATCAACGAAAACTTTGACTGGCAACAGGCCATGGGCGGCATGGTCATGTTCGTCGAGTACTTCAGACGCTTGAGCCTGCTTAGAGCTTAGTGCAGATTTTTTTTATCGATCTTGCCAGAGAGAGTCTTGGGTAGATTGGCATCGCCAGGATAAAACTGATATTCCATAGGTCGCAATTCTCTTTTGAGATTGGCCGCGGCAAACTCTTTATATAGCTTGGTCAGTTGCTGTTTGCAGGCCTTGAGGGCCTCCTCGTCTTGGGAGGCCTTTTTGAGCTCTTCGCTGGTCTTGCCGTCCTTGAGGACGATATGCGCCTTGACGATCTGTCCGAGCTTGGTATTGGGTACGCCCATGACGGCGATCTCTTTGGTTTCGGGAAATTGCCTGAGGCAGTCTTCGACTTCTGCAGGAAATACCTTATTGCCGGCGACGATGATCATTTCTTTATCGCGACCAGAAATGTAGAGATTGCCGTCCTTCATGTAGCCTAGATCGCCTGTTCTGTAAAACCCGTCTTGCAGTACTTTGGCAGTGGCCTCTGGATTATCGAGATAGCCCGACATCAAAAAGGGCCCTCCGATAAAGATCTCGCCGATCTCTCCGTCAGGGAGTATGGCAAAGTCATGGGCAGGGTCTCTGATTTGCACCGTGCATGATGGCACGAGCTCTCCTACCGACTCTGGTGGTGCGTCCAGATTGACAGCGATGATCTTGGATTCGGTCGAGCCATAGCCATTGTTGAGCTTTTTATTAAATCTCTTTTTAAAATCTTGAGCCAGCGATGGTGGCATGGGAGCGCCGCCGCAAAGGAGGAGGCGAGCAAAGTCTAGCTGCATCTGTGGGTGCTTGAGACCAGCCGCCAGAAAAACGGCATAAATGGTCGGCACGCCTACGAGGATCTCTGGTTTTTCTTTTACTGCAGTCTGTATGATCTTTTCCATGGACAGTTCGGTAAAGAGGATAGTGGTATCAAATACGAGACCAGCGAGCATGACTTCTAGACCAAGGACATGGCTGAGCGGTACAGGCAAAAGTATGTGCATGTCGGTAGCGAGATGCGCTAGATTGCCGAGCTCCGTCAGGTTGAGCATGAGAGTACGGAGATCATGCAAGGCGCCCTTGGGCTTGCCGGTGGTGCCGGAGGTGAGGATAAGCAGGGCAGGGGTGTCTAGATCCAAGGCCTGGATCTTGGCTACAGTCGAAGCCAAGTCCTCGTTGTCTTGCGCTGGATCTTTCTTGGATGGAGAGATATCTTGTATCGGCATCGGTTTGAGGCCGGCATCTTTAAAAGGAGCAAGCTCCTCTGCTTCATTTTTCAAAAGGCAGGCATGATAGGCAAAGACCTTGGCTTTTAGGCCTTGAGCCACATTCAATAATTCTTTTTGGGTCATCCTAAAATCGACCGGGCAGGCGAGTGCACCCAACCTAAATGTAGCGATAATTGTGGCGGCCAATTGAGGGCAATTGGGCCCCCAGGCAACTACCGGCGTGCCCTTGCCTACGCCGAGAGCGGCCAACCTGGTCTCGGCGGCATCGATCATGGTGGCAAACTGTTGATAGCTGATTTCTACCCTATCGTTGCCGGTGAGATCGACAAAAGCCTTTACTAGCCTCTGGGAAGTCTTGTAATTGGGTGCCAAAAGACCCTTGAGATTGTCCATGTGATCGGATTTGTCGCCAAAAGCCATGTGCCATACCTCAATGTCTGTGCAACGCCAATTTCTTGCATCTGAAAATATTCTACGGTCTTGATATTGTTCCTCAAGACCGACCAAACAGTTCACCTACCGTATAATCAATCTAGACCAAATTTGGATACCCACTAAATTGCCAGATTACATTACTTCCATCGACCAGCTAGATGAGGACACCCTTCATTTGGTTCCCCTTGGGGGCCAATCGGAGCTGGGGCAAGTGATCTGGGCCTTTATCTACCAGTCATCCATACTTTTAGTGGATGCCGGCGCTACCTATCCACAAAAAGAACTGCCCGGCGTCGATCTACTATTGCCCAACACCAATTTTCTCGAAGCAAACCAAAAGCATATAGTCGGTCTGGCCCTGACCAACGGTCATGAGGAGCACGTGGGGGCCGTGGCCTATCTGGCCACGCATGTCCAGATCCCTCGTGTAATGGCACCTCCGCAGGTAGTCTCGATGATCGGTCAGGGCTGCTACAAGCTCTATGGCGAAGACACCCGCGTCAATGCCGAGGCCATCCAGTATCGCAATGACTATCGTCTGGGGCCGTTTTATCTGGAATGGATCCGCAGCAACAATGCCATCGCTGACGCCAGTTGTCTCAAGATCAGTTGTCCTGGCGGCGTCGTGCTCTATACTTCGGGTTTCAAGATAGAGCAGGGCACAGGCGAGATGATCGACTTGCATCGCTTGAGCGCGATTGGTGACAATGGCGTGGACATACTTATTTCTGACTCGTCCAATGTCGAGGCGCCAGGGTATTCGCCGTCGGAGCATACAGTGGAGAGCCGCCTGCACAAGATCGCACAGGAGGCTGCCGGACGTGTCATCGTCGTCATGCCGGCTACCAATACCTATCGTCTAAATGCCCTGTATGCAGCTGCCGCGCAGTCCGGTCGCAAACTCATCCTCTCTGGCGAGACCTTGCAAAAAGTCGCTCTCAGCACGGCCATGGCCGGGCATCTGGCTATGGATACTGCCAATGCGATCGGTTCGTCTTTTACAGAGGTCAAGTCCAGATCCATCCCCGACAAGGGTGTGATGGTCGTGGCTTCGTCCATAGAGTGCGATCCGATACGTATCCTCGAAGATATCACCTATGACGAGCATCCCGAGATACACCTCCAGGCCGGCGACACCATAGTTTTTTCGAGCGATATCATGCCTGGCGAACTGCGTCATATGGCCAATGTGCTCGATCGTCTCTTGTCACGTCATGTAGATTGCATCTATGCCGTCCGCAATGGCGTCAACGTCTCCAAGCATGCCGCACAAGAAGAACTGAAGTGCATGCTGAACGTGGCCAAACCTGCCATCTTTGTGCCTGCAATCGGTGAAGGCCGACACATCGCCCGTCATGCCGAATTGGCGCGGCATTATGGTATCAATCCTGGTGCCATTTTTACTATGCGCAATGGTCAGTGTCTTGCCTACAAGCCCTTCGATCCGACCGATGCCGAGATCATTGGCGAGATCGAGAGCGCTCCTGTCCTCTTTAATCGCGATCAGGGCGAGAGAGTCACTACCAGCTCTGTCAACGAGAGACGTTCTCTGAGCCTCGAGGGCATACTGACAGTTGGACTCACTGTCGACCAGTCTGGCAATCTTCTGGCCGAGCCTGATATCAAATGCGGTGCTTCTGGTTTTCAACTCTCCAGGCAGTGGGAGGAGCTCTCAGGTGAAATGCCGGAGATTGTGAAGGAAGCCGTAGACCGTGCTTTCTCTCGCGCGCTCATATCATTTGATCGAGAGCAAGGCATGATAGATGCGCACACAGCATTGCGATCGGTGGTGCGCGAGTCTGTGGTCAAGGCCGTAAGATCGAGACTGTCGGCCAAGCCGACGGTACAGGTCATCGTGCACCAGGTCGACAAATAAATAATTTGCTACCAGCCACCAGTGATGGCCAGGGCATTGCTATCGTCCAGCTTGAGCAGCAATTCGGCAGGTTGCGTGCCTTTTGGGGCTGGTTCGATCTTGAGATATTCTTGCCAGTAATAAATGAGTCCAGGCGTCTTGTGAGTGCCAGTCACCCACCATTCGCCTGCTCCAAGATCGACTTTGCCGGCCCACTCTTTGTTTTGATTGGCTAGCTCCAGCTTGATCGGCGTGGTCGTGTTGCCTAGCCTATTGGCGTCAAGCTCTTCTTCCCGGTGATTGTCTTCATATAATGCCACGGCTTCTTTATAGCGGGCGGCGCGCTTTTCCTCGATGGCATTGATGCGGCGGCACTCTGGTATTACATAGGGTGCTAGTTTTTTGGCCCAGCCGTATTGCTCGACGATAGTGTGAGGCACACCCATGCCTGAGGCCTTGAGTCCATTGCGAAAAGCATACTGCCAGCGCCAACCGCCCATGGGATAGGGTCTCTCCAGCGATAATCTAGCTTGATAGCCAGAAGCCAATAGCATGTCCTTGACGGCAAATTCTTCGACAGGCAGTCCCTTGTTTTCGTTAAATACCCTTGGTGGGCGGGTGCGATAGGGGTAGGCCTTGAGCTCCACTATGGAGCGTTTCATCTGCGGTACCACCATGCGAATGCGTACCGGTGTCTTGGGTGCTTCTCTTGTATCGGGGATGTCGCCTTCGGTCAGTGGTGAGGCTTCGTCTGGATCAAGCGTGGATGGGAGCTCTGTCTTATTGTGATCGAGTATAGGTTTGAGCGGTCGGCCGCTGCCGATCGGGCTCTGGCCTTGCGCCATATGCTGATTTGAAAAAAAGGCTAAGACGATTATCAGGCTTAAGGCAAAATATCTTGAGTGCACTTGTCAGTCCAGAGGCTTGTAGTTTTCGGGTAGGCCAAAGTTGTACATGCGGTCAAAGACGTTTTTAAAGTCTTCTTCGCCGCGCTTGGGAGTGGCGCCTGATACGAGTTCGACCATGCGCTTCCATTTGACGGCTTTGAGTACAGACACGTCTTCGGATGTGGTTTGTTCCCGTTCTGATTCCATGACGCGCAGTACCTGCTCGGCAGTTAGATTGTAAAAGGCATCGACGCAGGCGCTGTCAAAATGATTGTCGCGACCCGAGTCGAGGATCTCAGTCACTTTTTCGATGGGCATGCGATTGCGGTAATGTCTGACTGAGGTAAGAGCGTCAAAGACGTCTGCTACGGCAATGATGCGGGAGAGAAATGGTATCTGCTCGCCTTTGAGATTGCGATAGTAGCCGGTGCCATCTAGTTTTTCGTGATGGCACGAAGCAACGAAGGGGACAGCCGCCAGGCGCTTTGTGAAGGGCAGATTGTTGAGCAAATCAAAGGTGATGGAGGCATGCTTTTGCACAGTGGCGTATTCTTCGGGTGTCAGGCGGCCATTTTTCCAGAGGATGGCCTCGGGAACGCCTATCTTGCCGTAGTCGTGCATCATGGCCGAATAGCGCAGAACGTCCAGATCCTCCTGGACGACCTTGAGCGAGCCACCCATCAAAAGACTGTAATTGGTGACGCGTACCGAATGTCCTGCTGTGAGAGGGTCGCGTTTGTCGATTGTCTGCGCCAGGACCTCGAGGGTCTTGTCGACAAAGCGCTCGATCTCGGCATAGGCCTGGGCCTGTTCGATCAGGCCGGAGGCGACTGTGGTCAGAGCCTCGAGCCAGTCCTCGTCTTCGCTTGTAAACGGACCAGTGAGCTTGTTGAGTACTTGAAAAACACCGATGACCATGCCATCGCGATTGCGCATCGGCACGCAGAGTACACTCTGGGTACGGTAGCCGGTCTTTTTGTCGACATCCGGATCAAAGCGCTCGTCTTTGTAGGCATCAGGGATATTGATGATTTTGCCGGAGCGGGCGCAGTGGCTGACAATGGCTGTCCCGGACAAAGGTATGCGGATGGTGCGAGTCCCTATCAGACCTTGAGCGACCTGGGTCCAGAGCTCGGACCTGTCGGCATCGAGCACAAAGACCGAGCAGCGGTCGCATTTGAGCATCGACTGGGTCTCTCTGGTGATGGTCTCGAGCAGAGCATCCATCTTGCGCTCTGTGGCCATAGATTTGACCACACGATAGAGGCCGGACAATGGCCGCAAGCGCTCCAGTTCTTCTTGTAGGCGCAGAGACTTGATCTCGCGCTCGATCAAGGCAATCTCGCGCTTGGCCAGTTCTTCTTCAAATTCTCGAAGGTCTTTTTTTGCCGAATTGTTGGCTCCCGGCTGGGCCACGGCCTTGCTTGCGCCACTGGCCTTGGAAGAAGAAGAGGAGTTTTTAGCCATTAGGAGAGCCTCAGATGGTCTAGCTTAGTCTTGGGTCTGCAGAGAGGGCGGATAGTGCGGTGGCTCTAAACGTCTCCAGATTAATAGATATGCCCGGCCTATGACTCTTTTCTCGTCCAAAAATCCCCAAACGTGACCATCTTCTGAATTATTTCTGTTGTCACCCATCATGAAAAGCTTGCCGGAGGGCACGATGATAGGCGCGGACTGTTCCTTAGGATCGGTGCAAGGCTGGATAAATTCGTTGCGAGTATTGCGACCTTTTATGTCGCCCATGGTGTTGAGATTGTAGGCAGGCAACTCTTTGATATAGGCGGATTCGTCCAACAATTGGTTGTTGATATAGACACCCTGATTGGCCTGGATGCGGATGCGATCACCAGGCACACCTATGACGCGTTTGATAAAGGCCGTATCGTTAGGAAAGAACGGCAGGCCAGTGAGTCTGCCCAAGAGGTGCATAGGGTCGTTTTTGATATCTTCGCCTCCCATCTCGATGGGCGGTGGATAAAAGACAAGGATGTCTCCTCGTTCGATCTTTTTGCCGAGATGGCCGGAGATTTTTTCGACGATCAGGCGGTCGTTGATCTGTAGAGTCGGCTCCATCGACGAAGATGGTATATATCGCGCCTCGGCGATGCCCCAGCGAATGCCGATCAAGAGGAGCAGCGTGACGAGCACGAGCTCGATCGCTTCGCGCATGAAGCCTTTGATAAAGCCTTTAGAGCCTGTATCTGCATCGGATTCGGGATTGGTGTTTTCTGTCTTTTCTGGCACTGAGCTTGTCACTTATCGACCTATGGGGTAAACGCTGCAAATGGTGATTATACAGTCAAAACTTTTTTGGCAGAGGACTTGCCGGTCAAGTCGGCAACTACCATTTCGAGTTTTTGCGCATACTCATCGAGTTCTTGGACCGGGTTCATCTCGGTCACTGCCACAAGTATGGCATTTTGCATCTCGGGGAAATTGACAGAGACATCAATGCCACCGAGGACTCCATGATTTTGCAACTCCAGCAATACCTGGTCGGCCCTCAGCCCATCGCTCAATTGCAACACAAACTCATTGTAATAAGGAGCATCGAAAGCCAGGCTCACGCCCTTGATTGCCGTGAGTTTTTCGGCTAGATAATGTGCCCTCTGCAAGGAGATATTAGCCAGGTCCTGCATCCCGCTAGGACCCATGGCGGTAAAGTAGACCAGCATGGCAAGGGCATTGAGTGCCTGGTTGGTGCAGATATTAGAAGTGGCCTTGGCGCGACGTATATGCTGCTCGCGTGTTTGCAGGGTGAGGGTATAGGCTCTCTGGCCTCGATTGTCCTGGGTCATGCCGGCCAATCTGCCAGGCAATTGGCGGACATAGTCTTTGCGGCAAGCAATATAGCCAGCACTGGGCCCGCCAAAACTAAGATAGTTGCCGCAGCTCTGTCCATCACCTACGACCAGATCAGCACCAAGATCGCCGGGAGCTGTGTAGAGTCCGAGGGCGATTGGATCTGTTACTACGATCAGCAAGGCGCCTTTATCGCGAGCGATCTGACCCAGGGCCTTGACGTCCTCGACGATACCAAAATAATTGTGATATTGAACGATGAAGCAAGCCGTGTCGTCAGTGAGCTTTGCTGCAAGATCGGACGGCGAGGTCTTGCCACCCTGGATGGTGACTTGGGCAAATGGGTATTCGATGCAATCGGCATAGGTCTCTGTGACCATTTTGTATTCGGGGTTAACCGCCCGCGATACCAGTATCTGCTTGCGGCCAGTGAGGCGGCTGGCCATCAGAGCTGCTTCGGCTAGTGCAGTCGGGCCGTCATACATGGAGGCATTAGCGACATCCATGCCATTCAAGAGACAGATGGATGATTGAAATTCGTAGATGGCTTGCAGGCTGCCCTGAGCTACTTCGGGCTGGTATGGCGTATAGGCTGTGGCAAACTCAGATCTGGACACT
>Ga0233436_1002502_pt1 | contig 13068 bp, 20 predicted proteins | sample SI_122_August201_2_FD_182723 | JGI IMG/M metagenome (GOLD analysis project Ga0233436, IMG submission 182723) | Seawater microbial communities from Saanich Inlet, British Columbia, Canada - SI_122_August2016_150_MG | ecosystem: Environmental > Aquatic > Marine > Inlet | place: Canada: British... | reverse complement strand
TGATAGTGGAAGTCGTATGTTCTACGTCAGCAAAATACCAACAAAGATTTTAGCAAGGATTGTTTTAGAAATTAAAAGCTGGTCTATAAAAGAACCTAAACCCCCTAAAGGAGAATGAAGATGAAAAAATATACAATAGAAGAAATAATAGACTGGTTTATTAGATATAGACGCTTCGTAACTAGTGATAGTATAGATAATATTGGACAGGTAGATTTTGAAGACGAGCTTTTTAGATTTATTTTATATGTTAAAAACAATAATTTAAGATGAAAGACTTAAAACCATTTGAACACGGAGAAGAAGGCACACATACTTGTTGTAAACCTCGTCTAAAAAAAGAGGGCGGAAAAGCAAGGTGTTGTTATTGCGTACCACACGAAGGTTGTGAGATGAAAGAGAAAATAAAAAAAGTATCTAAACCTGGAACAATACATTTCAAACCAAAAAATAAAGAAGATTGGGAAGGAGGATTAGAAGAAATGGCAAAATTAGGAAGTAATCCAATGACAAAAGATAAACAAAACTGGGAAGAAGCTGTTAGAGATATTTGTTCTGTACCTGTAACTAAAAGTAAAACCAAAAGAATAATCTCCCAACTCCTAAAAGAGGAAAGAGTTAGGGTGATTGGGGATTTAGATACCAATAAAATAGCAGAAATACAATTTAATACTGAACAAGAACATCATCTTAATGATGGTTGCCACCCAACAAAGTGTCATCATAGAAAAATAGACGATTTAATGAAAAGATTACTTAAACTACTAAAAGAATAAGTATGAGTGAACATAGTTGGAACTTCTCAAAAGATAATAGAACTGATGATGAAGTTAAAGTTGATTATGATCTAGGGAAACACAACGAACCCCTAATTATGGAGAATCTCCCATACAGATGGTATCAGGTGAATGGGAATGATGAGTTCAAAAAGATGGGAAAGTATGAACCAGATTACTTCATCTATGCAGGTAGTAAATGGTATCCTGCTGAAGTAAAATTCACTGGAGTAGAACTCACTTATATAGATCTAAAAGTAAATCAAGCAGATGCTCTGGCAGAAATCAATGGAGTATATATTCAAGCAACTCCCACCAGATGGATTATAGTTGGATCTACATTTATGCAACAAGAGGAAGTAGTAACTGGTTATTGTAATAAACCATGCTACAGATATATAACCAAACCTGATAAATGGAAGGTATGGCAACATACAATTAATTTCAAAAGGAAATGACAACTCCAAAATCAGCAATCCAAAAGGGGAAATTATTGGAAGTTTATGTTGCAAATGAGATAGAGAGACTCAAACTAGGTAAAGCTAGACGTTCTATAGGTTCTGGATCTGGAACTAGAGAGAAGTCTGATATAGATACGGATATGATGCTGATGGGAGTAAACGTAGGTATTGAATGCAAGAACCATAAAGTACCCCACATTAAAAAGTGGTGGGAACAAACGCAAGCGTTGGAAAAGGTAGGTAGAGAACCCATTTTAGTTTATAGTTTAGGTGGTGAAAATATAGAAAATGCAAAGGTCGTTCTATATCTGGATACATTCCTACGTCTAGCCAAGAGAGCGGAAGAACCGAAGACTCAAGCAAATGCCAATCAGGAAACTATGTGGGCTTTGACAACACTGATTGCATCCGCTAAAAAAGTATTAAAACTATTAGAATAATGACACAAGAAATAATAACAGTTGAGTATATTCTTGACTGGATGAAAACAATAGCCGAGAACAAACAAGACGTATCACCTTCTAAATGGATTGATATGGCTGGTTCTTTACTATCTTTACAAGGAGAATTAGATGATGAATACTGTATATTAGAGCAAAAAACTGCTAAAATACAAGAAGAATACATGATCCAAACAGAGGGGAATGTATCGGCTTCTAAAAACAAGATGAAGTTAAGTCCTGCATACTTACAATATATAACTCTTAAAGCGAAAATTGGTCGGGTAAAAGAGTTTATTAATATAGCAAAGAAAAAAGCAACTATATCTCTGGAAAGAGAGAAAGGATGGTAATATGACAAAAAAACTAATCGTAGGTGAAGACTTAGATCTTACAGAAGAAGAAATGGAGCAATACCTCAAAGATATACTCCATGAAACCAAGCATGATATAGTAGATAATTATGTTGCAATGAAGTCAGTAAGAAGATTATCACTCACTGGAGACATGAGTAGAGAAGAGGGTTTTGTTAAAACTGAACGTAAACAATTAGACGCTAAACGCAAAATAGTAGAGGAAATAATACTTAATCATTTAGAAGGATCAATATAATGACAAATAAACCAGAAGACAAAAGAAGTGCAATTTTAGAGAAGCAATTAGCTGGCGCACAAGAACAAATCGCAAAAGCTAAACTGTTCTTAGAACAAAAAACTCAAGAAGCACTACAATTACAAGGTAGAATGCTAGAAGCAAAAGAGAATGAAAAGACAGAGGTAGAAGTACCTGAACCACCAAAATAATGTTTGAAAACATAAAGACATTAGTGACAGGAGGAAGTGGGTTTCTGGGAAACGCTCTGATTGCTCGCATGATCAATGAGGGCGTTAATCCCAACACAATAACTATTTTCGCAAGGAATGAAGGTCAGCTATTAAAGACTCAACAGACACATAAAGTAAATATCATTACTGGAGATATATCAAAACCATCTCTAGTCAGACAAGCAATGGAAGACAAAGACTTTGTTTTTCATCTTGGAGCGTTCAAGCATTTACCACTCGCAGAAGAGCAGAGTGAGCAATGTATTGAAACTAATATTATTGGATCTCTTAATATACTTCGTGCTTCGCTGGAAACATTCCCCGAACTGGTACTGGGGGTATCAACCGACAAAGCATATCACCCAATAAATTGCTATGGCATGACAAAAAGCCTGATGGAATACATGTTTTTACAATACGAGAGAGAGATAAAAGGCACTGCATACCGCATGGTTAGATATGGTAATGTCCTAGCATCAACTGGTTCTGTCCTCAATGTTTGGAAAAGGGCGAAGGAATTAGGAGATCCACTTCTGTTAACTGATCCCGAGATGACTAGATTCTTCTTTACTGTAGAGGAAGCAGTGCAGACTATCTATGATTGTCTAGATAATTCTTCTGATGCCACTCCATATATTCCTAAAATGAGATCTATAAGAATGGGAGATCTAGCAGAGGTTATAGCAGATGGTCATGAAATCAAAATTGTAGGCAGACGTGCTGGAGAGAAGGGTGATGAAGCTATGAGTGAAGAATATTCATCTGAAACAGCAGATAGAATGACTCAAGGTGAAATTAGACAAGAACTGAAAAAGATAAATATGCTATGAGATTCGTATTACCTGCACATGATCACGACTTTGCATTAGGGCTAGATAGTGGAGTAGTCAATGGTGGCACTGTCTACCTATTTCATCTCGCACAAGCATTGAAAGCATTAGGTCATCAAATTTGCATGGTAGCTCTAGGAGATACTCATACAAAAGGTGATGTTATGATTTGTCAATCTGAATGGGCGAATCACCAAACATGGAAAGCATTTAATGGTATTAAAGTATGCATCTTAGGTCATTTCATTGATACTGTGCATGAAGATCCTAAAACCATACAAGCTCATGTATTCATCTCAACATGGAAAGGAGCAATAGTAGAAGGCTATAGTACTACTTATTTGCCACACGCATACGCAAAAACTGTTGATAATGGTAAAATAACCAGACGAGGAAGTATGGTATGGCTAGGAAATAATTATGCATTGAGAGATCAAGGATGGTTACAAGGTTTATCACTCACATTACTCAAAGCCATACATCCCCGAGAATTAGCTGGTATATATCGTGGGGCTGATGTATGCCCTAATATTCATGGAGATTTTCAGAAAGGTTTAGTCTCTACAGATCCATCCACTCTAGCCAACTCATCTGGCTTTGCACTCAATGAAAGATTCTTTAATATTATTGGAGCGGGCGGAGTCATGGTTACTGATAAACATCCACTTAATAAAGAAATCTTTGAAGAAGATGAACTACTATCAGCAGGGAGTAAAGAAGAATTTCAGGAGTTACTACAATATTACATGCACCACCCAATAGAAGGTAAAAAGTTTTACGCCAGAGCAAGAAAAAAGATTCTCACTCATAACACTTATATTCATAGAGCTAAACAATTATTAAACTTAATTACATGAAGCTGGTCATTGGTACAGGAGTAGACTGGAAAAAACAAGACGGAGTTATAGGTCTTGATATCATTCCAGAATTTAATCCAGACATTGTCAGAGATATATTAAGAGGACTACCATTCGCTGATGAAACATTTGACGAGGTAGAAATTCACCACGTTCTAGAACACGTTACTGGTCATCTAGCTTGCAAACCTACTGACAACTTTGACTTTGTAATCAATGAAATCTATAGAGTATTGAAGATTGGTGGTATAGCAAACTTTGAAATGCCTTATTGGAAAGCTGAAATGGCAGTTGAATCTGCCGGTCATGTTAGATTCTTTAATGAAAACTCACTGGTTAACTTTTATAGTAATCCTTATGGAAAAGAAATGCATCAATCTCAATTTGCACAATGCATCAAAGCTATTGTAGAGGATAATGTAGTTAAAATTAAACTGGAGAAATAATATGGATTCACATCCAAAATCAGCACTCAAGAGTATCATTTGGAGAGTAATGGGAGTTATGGTTCTAGCAACTATCACTTACCTATTCACACGAAGCTGGATTACTACTTCGCTAATAACAGTAATACATCACGCAACCTTCTTAGTCGTGTTCTATTTGCATGAGAGAATTTATATGAAGGTAAAGGAAACAAAACGCAAGAGTTTGGTCAAAGCAGTTACTTATGAGATAATACTAGGCATGGGCTTAGGTGGACTGATAGTATTAATGGTTACTGGTTCTTGGAGTAAAGTATCAGAAATCACGCTCACCTATACAGCAGTTAAACTAATTATGTATTTCGCATACGAAAGAATATGGCTAAAGATAAAGTAGTATATGCCTACGTTGTAGCAGATCTGTTACACATAGGGCATCTAATACATCTAGAAAGGGCATCAAGAATTGGTAGATTGATAGTAGGAGTCTTAACAGACTCAGCTACAATGGAAAAGAAAGCAAAGCCCATAATTTCATTCAATGATAGATTGGCAATGATTCTAGCTTTAGAATGTGTAACTAAAGCTGTACCACAAAAAACATACTCACCACTTGATAATGTAAAGAAGTTCAAACCAGATGTACTTATGGAATCAACATCACACAAAGAAATGCCAGCAAATGAATATGTAGAAAGTTATGGTGGTACAGTAATTATTAGTCCGTACTACCACAAACAAAGCTCATCAAAAATAAAGGAAAAGATAAGACAGTCAAAATAAAAGGTTAATCATTGACAACCTTATATGAATAATGAAGAAGACGAGTTAAAGGCAGTACTTATTGCCATTATCGTTGCTCTAGCAATTCTAATTCCTGCTTGTTGGCAGGTCATAGAGTGGATAGAGATGATTGGTTGGATAGATTTCTTAGGCTATTGTCTATTCGCAGGAGTAGTCATAGTTGGATACACAACATATAAATTCTTAAAAAAATAAAGACATGTTAAAGACACTAGTGCATGAACTCAATTTCTCTGGCATCCTGTGGTGGCTTACATCAGGTTCACTACTCGGTGCTGTGAGAGATGGAGAAACTTGCAAAGGTGATACGGATATTGATATCGCTATGTACTTTGAAGATGCATGGGCTATCAAAACCTTAAACATAGAACACTCAATAGTAAAAATGTTTAATGGTCAAACTTCGTACTGGACTGTACCAAATGGGAATCTACCTATTAATATCCAGTGCTTTTTTCGTATAGGGGATTATCGGTATTACTGCGAAGATGACTGGATGCAGGATAGATTACCTCAAGACGTCAAGCTAGATAAAAAGATGTTCAACGGAGTGCAGTGCAACATACCAATTATCTATGGTCAGCTGTTCCACGAATGGTTTACTGATTGGCAAACTCCATCAAGTGAGATAGGACAAACTAAAATATATAAAATTAAATTTGATAGATGGGAGAACAAATGGGAAGACCAAAAACCACATTAAGTGTTTTATACTGTGTGTACAATGAGGAACAATTTATAAAAGGTTCTCTTGAATTAGTACTACCTTTTGTAGATGAAGTAATAGTAGTTGATAATGGATCAACAGATGATACTAATAAGATTGTTCAATCTATTAATGATCCAAAGATTAAGATATTTGATTATCCAAAGCAAGCTGTAGTAGATATGGGAGCTGTTAGGAATTACTCTCTGGAGCAATGTACCTCTGATTGGTTCTTACAAGTTGATGCAGATGAGTACTACCCTGAACAATCAATGAAGAACATCAGACAAGCCGTAGACTACAATGTGAAATCCATATCTTTTAGAGTTGGTTATTATAATCTAACATGGAGAGATGGATATACTGAATCAGGATTTCCTCACTATCCAGATCGTCTTTATAAAAGAGAAGCTGTAGAGGGGTATAAGGGAGTTCTACCAGTTGATATGACTCATGTAAAAGAGGAATATTTACTTGCTCCCAACAAACCGAAAGGAACAGTTGGAATATTAGAATATGACAACATGGAAGACACATCTCAAGAACATCCACTACAACCAATACTTCTAGATGCTAACTTCTACCACCTTGCTAGAACTAGAGGGTACAACTTTGAATATACTAAATGGAAAAAGTACGTTGATAATCTCTCCCCAGAACAAACCGAAGAAGCCAGAGAAGTGATGGTCAGAGGTAATGGATGGGTATGTGGAATGGTGCAAATGGAGAAAGTAGATATACCTGATGATATTCCTATAGATAATATTGTTGATCCAAAAGTCTCTATAATTATTACTAATTACAACTACAGTAAATATGTGAAAGATGCTATTGATTCCTGCTTGAATCAAACTGTTAAACCTTTTGAAATTATTGTAGTTGATGACAAGAGTACCGATAACTCTGTATCCATAATTAAGAAGTTGCCAATAACCCTGCTGATTAATGATGAAAACTCTGGAGTAGTCCACTCAAGGAATAAGGGGATTGAACATTCAACCGGTGATTACTTTATCTGCCTTGATGCTGATGACAAGTTAAGAGAAGACTTCATTGAAAAGACTCTAGCTCACATGAAGGGAGACGTTCAGGTTGTTGCTACTGATATGAGTCAGTTCGGAGAAATGGAGCAAGAGCATCACATCTTTCCAGAGATTACTTTAGAAAATATGAGATCAGCCCAGTGCGTTCCTTCCTGTTGTGCTTTAGTAGATCGTCAATGTTTCACTACATCTGGTGGTTATAATGACAGTGTTGTTTATGATGATTATGATTTCTGGTTAAATTTACTTGTCAAACAAGAATATAACTTTGTGCAAATCCATGAACCACTATTCCAGTACAGACAACATGGCTTCTCAAGGATTAATATTCTAGATGAGAATCAAGCGCAGGGATTTCAGGAATTAAACGAAAGGTATGGTAAATTCATATGATAATAGATAAAGTAACTAGAGTAGAAGTAATCAACCACGCCAAATCTTTAGAAAAAGGTGGTGGTAGAGCTTTTGTATTCTGGCATGACAATATTAAGGTAGAGTTAGATTTACAAGATAACGATAAAACACTCAAAGTATTTATATCACTTAAAGATAAAAAACAATGAAGAAATATCTAAATGCATTCTTTATGGATACAAAGAAGATTAAGAAGAAAGAGTTTATTAAGGCGCTAATTAACCAGATTGATTCTTTTGAAAATTGGGAAGAATTTTATACAATAGCTTTTTCAAAAATGGTTGAAGGAGATGAGAAACATGGTAACTGGCAAAAGAGATTCAAGCAAGAACAACAATTAGATATAGAGATTGGTGAAGAATTATTTGATATATTTAACTATATGCTCATGCGTAAAACATTAAGGGAGAAAGATTTATGAAGATAGCATTTACAGCCAACCAAGTTATAAAATGTGGGGGAATTCGTGTCGCATTTGAATACTGTCAAGAATTAAACAAAAGAGGACATACAGCAGAGATTTACGCCAATAGCGCTGAACAGTCCATTGAGGACTGGAAAAGCCGTTACAACGTCAAAATACGCCCTCTAGCAGACCTTGAATTGGGAGTTGATGTGCTAATTAGCCTATGGTGGGTACAATTTGATGATTTGACACAATACCCAGCAAAGAGAATATTCCACCTCAATCAGGGTAGAGACCACTTATCATATCCTGATGGTAGTTTCAAAAGACAAAACCTACTAGAGATGCAAAGAGAGGATTATCAGTTTATCTCTGTTTCTAAGTGGGCTGGAGAATCATGTAAAGATCCTCAGATAGTTCCAAACGGAGTGGATACCAACTTCTTTACGCCGGCTAAATTTGCAAAGCTACATCCTTCCTTTAGAATACTATTTGAATCCTCCACTGCTGACAAAACCAAAGGGAGACAACGCGCTATTCAGATCATGAAGAAACTCAAAGATGAGTATGGTCAGAATTTAGAATTGTGGGAGATAACAAAAAACCCTCAAGACGAGAGTATATTTGATCACCAAATTACTGATCCAAATGATATCACTATAGTGAATGCATATCAGAACTGTGATATTTTATTGAAGACTTCTGAATTTGAAGGTTTTGGTTTATCTCATCTAGAAGCTATGGCTTGCAAGTGCGCAGTAGTTACAACTAATTCTGGCGGAAATGCAGAGTTCTGTGTAGATGGAGAGAACTGTATTATGTCTAACAACGATTCCGATCTTGTGAATGGTATTGGTAGATTGATACAGGATAAAGAAGAATACAATAGAATAACAGAAAATGGTTATCATACATCCCTTAGCATGACGTGGGAGAAGTCAACAGATAAATTACTAGAGGTTATTCAAGAATAGCTTCAGTATCAAAGTTACCTTCTATGGCAGTAATGATTTCATCAAGTTCAGCTATATGATCTAGATGTATTTGTCTTTGTGTAGCCACTCTTTTTGGATCAGCTAAAGCATCAGCAAGTGCGACCAATCCATCTCGTTCATGTTTAGCTTTCTGCAACCCATAAGTTATAGGTTTATCAAAAACTTCAACCTGTTGGTTATCTTTATCTTTAATCTTTTTAGTACGAGTAACCTCATACTCATTTTGCCCTATTCTTTTAATTTTCATATTTTTTTATTAAGTATAAAAGTCTGGTGCTTTATCCTTTGTTCCTATATTAGTTGATTGATAATGAATATCTACTTCATGGATGAAGGGGTCGGGAACAGCGCCACTAGAGGTTATATTATTAGTTGTCATCTCTAATCTAATTAAGATAACCCCATCTGGTTCTAAATCATCTGTATCTAATTGTAACCCAGCAGGTGAGCTTGCTGAATATTGTGTTTCAGATATTATATGTTGATATTGTGTAGTTGATGCCGTACCTACAAACGTACCTGTGACTGGTGCAGAGAACGCTGTTTGATTGTGTCCTTTAGCATAAATACTTTCTGCTGTGAATGTTATTGTGCCACCAGTAACTATGGCTGAAATATGCGACCAATGAACGTGGATGTGAATATCTGTTCCAGCTACATAATCATGCGGAATATGGTATCTAATAATAGATTCATCACCTGCTGAAAAGCGAAACTGGTCTATCCCCCCTCTATATGTCGTATTTGTAGGTTTGTTAGCACCACCAGCATTTGTTATTTCTCCAGTTATATCTCTCCAACCAAAAGTGGGGGTTGTTGTATCTACTTTAATTCCTGATGTAGATGTTTTAGGTAGAGCTAAGGCACCAGTTCCTACAAGTTGAGTATCTATTATAAAATCAGTTCCATCATAACCCATTCCAACGTCTATACCAGTGCCAAAAAAGATGCCATTATTACTTCCAGTGTAATCGTAAGCATGAGCGAATATCCCACCATCAGCATCTAACGCCCTGACTAAATCACCAGCCTGCAATGCAACTTGTGTTCCCCAACCACGCATTTTAAGACCACGTTGTATCACACTACCCAATACACCTAGTGGTCTTGTAGCACCACCAGTCATGGTAAGTATATTCTCTTCATAATCAGCATTTACTGTAGCACCAATATCTATAAGACTAACCGCTCCACCAAAGATTAACCAATTATAATCAATATTAGAAGCATCATCAAAGAATACTGCATTAACATTTCTAAAAATACCACTTTCAGTTACCGCAGTAAAGTCATCATCATTATTCACCTCATGTGTTTGTGGGGCGACAAACATGGCTTGCATATAATGTTTACTTCCAGCAGTCCAGTTGGGTAATAATCTAAATGCCTGTACTACTGATGAAGTATCCATAGTAGGACCAGCTACAACAGCTACAAAAGAAGCGCCAGTTACGGTTGGACTAAAATTCATACAAGCACCAATAATAGAAGCTCTAATAGGGCCAGTAATTGAAAACAATCCATTTGTCCCAATTGGTTCTTCAGAATCTGTTTGAAGAAGTAATCTAGGTACAGAAGCGTCTACTGTTAAGAAATCATGATTTGTACCAGCACTATTAACTCTAAATACAAAATTTCCGTTAGAATTTGGGTTGATAAAAAGCAAGTCATCAGATGAATCTGTCACAGTATGATTGATAGATGCAGTAATCTCTAAAGATGCCATCTCAATCTTTCCAGTAGTAACATCATCACCATCATTTATAAGAAATGCATCATCCACGTTTAATGTATTTGTTGCGAGTGTGATATTAGTTCCTGCTACCAGTGCAGTTCCTGCTACTGGGATTCCTGTGAAGTTTGTTCCAGTAAATGTAGGAGTTGAACCTGAAGTAACATCCTGATCTATAAAGCTATGATCAGAACCATCTCCAAGTCCTTGTATATTTCCATGATCTATATCTCCTTCTAGTATTGCACCAGTTTCAGCTAGTGTTTTTTTAATATACGCACCACTACCAGAAGCTACAAGGAAATCATTTGTAGCAGTCGCTAGTGCATGTTTAATATACTGCGTGTGATCATCATCACCAAGTCCAGTGATAGCACCATGATCTATACTAGCTTCATCAACAGCTATAGTGATGAAATCTCCACCATCTGTATAAGTGAGCAATGCACCAGTCCTAATCACACCATCTCCACTACTTGCACCTAAATAGCCGGCGGTAGCACCAGCATCTATACCCACCTTGACATCTGTAACTGCAATAGTAGCAAACTCTAATCCAGTTTCATCAGATTTAACCACCACTGCCTTTGTAGCTTGTCCGGAATAACTACTAGGAGTATCAGTATTATCCAGAAAGCTGGTAAAATCACCAATACGAATAGACTTATAGGTTATGCCCTGTTGGACTATATCCCAGATGGCTTTCTGATTATTATATAATTCTGTTATATCCATTAGTTCATGTTAAATCTTGCTCTGATAATCTCATCATCATCTGTTGCTTTACCCTTCTTACTTTTACCACTATCAGGTTGAGTGTACTTGTAATATCTGAGAATGGTTTGAGTTGGTATTCCTGTTACTGGTTCTTGTAATGCACTTAACGCTTCAATAATATCAAGGAATGTTGGTTCTTGCTTAGATATCTTAAAGAATGCAGTTTCCACTTCATCAAGCATTGGAGTTGAAAATACTCCGTAAGTTTTTCTACCCCTTAGTCTTCTGTAAACATATTCAGATATGCCATCAAGTATTGGTATTGCTTGAAATGGATTGATTGCCAGTTGCATCATGATATCTTCTCTAATTTCATCATCATCAGGATCATACGCTCCAAATGCTCCTTTGAATGCAGTATTAACTGCCCAACCCAGTGATACATATAGCATTGGATTCAAAACTGTATAAATCGCTGTAGTCTTTGCTAAATGACCAGCGCTAATATCTTTATTCCTATAACTAATAACTGCATCAGCTTGTTTTCTCAAATACTGATTCAGAGTATTCTTAAACCTTAATAACGTCTTCGCAAACGCATTGGGTTGATTCTGGAAATGCGACAAACCAGTTGATCCACCATATTGCTGTGCTTGTAATGTTCTTCTCTCAAATTCATCCACTGCTTCTTGCATGCTCTTACCCTTCACCAGTTCAGCTTGTATTACTGGATATCCACCATAAATAATTGCTGTAACATCTCCAGATCTCGTAAGAGAAGTAATTGCATTTGCAAAACTACCCATGTTCTGTTTCAAACCATTAGCACCAGTCATAGCTTCTTTCATAGCTTCATTAAATCCACGATTATATCTAGCTCTCAAGAATGGTACATTTTCCCACATAAATTCAAATGTAGCTTGAGGAGAAGAAATACCTTTAACAAAGTATTTACCCCATTCCCCAGTCTTCATATCTTCGGTGTAGTTCAATATAGAACCTAATTGTCTAACGAAAATAGTAGGTGATGCAATCTTTGCCCTAACCCAATTATTCAATGCCTTACCATATACATTTGCAATAGCGTCTGTCTGTTGAATAGTCTTATTGAGAGAGATATATTCTATATGATTCATCATGCTGTCATAAACCTTCTGACCAAACTTCTCTACGATTTGATACTTAACATTCTCATCAGAAAATGTCCTTTTAAGGTTTTCATAACTTCTACTTAAATGATTCACATGCTCTGCTTCTGTAATATGTTTCAAGGATTTGATCCATGCATTAGTGGGTACTGGTACTACCTTTGCATTCATAACCCTATTCTTTGTAGCACCAACAGTTTCTCCCTGCATTTTGATATCATCATAGAAGTCTGGCTTGGTCTTGGATGTTGCCATCCAATAATTATCTACCGAACCCATATCTCTACCAGTGATTTCAATAGTTCTATCATTGAGTACATCTTTGTATTCCTGAACTGTATCCATGAGCATATCTGCGAAATTCGTTTCTTCTACAGTCATGTTAGCAAGTAAGGAGTTTACCTGATCTGCACCAAACTCATTATCGTATCTTTCATTCAGTAATTCATTCTTAACAGAGTTATACATATCAATTAATTCCATTGTACTA
>Ga0233436_1002498_pt1 | contig 13082 bp, 15 predicted proteins | sample SI_122_August201_2_FD_182723 | JGI IMG/M metagenome (GOLD analysis project Ga0233436, IMG submission 182723) | Seawater microbial communities from Saanich Inlet, British Columbia, Canada - SI_122_August2016_150_MG | ecosystem: Environmental > Aquatic > Marine > Inlet | place: Canada: British... | reverse complement strand
ATAATATTGGAGATACAGATTTTGAAGATCAAATAAAAGTAACCTTATTTAATAGTGAACTAGGATTAAATATAGATGAAGTTATTTTAGGAGATATGGATGCAGGAGACAATGCACAAGTATCATTTGCATTCACAGTTCCAAAAGATGCTGAAGAAAAACAATATACTCTTTCAATGGGTACTTATTATGATTATGATGAAGATGATGATCTTTACGGAAGAACTTCAGAAGAATCTTTTAATGCTTATCTAAAAGTTGAAGGAAATTGTGCAACAATTGTTCCTGTTACAGTTATGGCAACATTAGAATCAGGAGGCTTAGCAGGTCAAGATTTAATTGTTAAAGCAATAGTTACAAACAATGGAAATACAGATAAAGACTTTATCTTAAATGCAGCAGGTTATACAAACTGGGCATCAACATCAAGTTTAAGTGAATCTGTTTTTACATTAGCAGCAGGTCAATCAAAAGAAGTAATATTTACATTCACAGTTAATGAAGATTCAGAAGGAACAAACTACTTTAATATAGAAGTTTTATCAGAAGGTCAATTAGTATTGAACCAAGCTGTATCTGTATTAATAGAAAATCCTTCAGGAAATGGTTTCTTCGCAGGATTAACAGGAAGTGCTATTGGCGGAAGTTCATACCTTTGGGGAATTGGATTACTTAACTTAGTACTTATTGTGATTATTATAATCTTAGCTGTTAGAGTTTCTAGAAGATAATAATAGTAGGTAAATTTCTATGACTAATAATATTTTAATTTCTTATCCACATAGGGTTTCCAATGATTATTGGGACTTAAGAGTTAATGATCATATTCAAGTGGAAGAACAACATGACCAAGCAATATTAAATTTAGATAGTTTAGTATGTGAAGGGGATGAATCTAAGTATAGATTACGTTTAAAAAGAGCTGCAGATGCTGTAAGAAGAAATATAGAAAAGGTAATTATATCTCCTTCTGAACAAAATGATCTTATAAATTTATTAAAGAGCACTTATTCAAAATTATTAGAAGTAGATAAACAATGTAGACCACATATTTAAAAATCTTTAAATAAATCTTCCAAATAACTTCTTAACTTTCTTTGTAATTTTATCAAAGAATCTTTTATTTGTTTCTAAATCAATAATCCACATTCCTATTAAATAACCAATAAGTCCTCCTGCAAGTACATCACTAAGAAAGTGGAGACCAAAATAAACTCGCGTCAGAGCGACTAATACAGCTAATATAAGCCATGTTTTCTTTAGCTTAGGATATTGTTTAGTAATGATTGGTAATGAACAAAACATAATAATTGTGGTAAAAGAGGGAAAACTTAGATTCCAACTAAAGTGACTCATTTTAGCTAATTCAGGCAAAGTAGCAAGCAAGCCTAGCTGAAAAGGTCTTAATCTTTGAGTTATTATTTTTAGAAAAATTCCAACTATAAAGGACACTGCAAAAGTTGCCCATAAAGGAATTATCCATTTTTTCTTAGCACCATAAAATAACATAAGTGTTAAGAATGTAAACACAACAATTTCATTTGTAATCCAGGTAAGAGCAAGTAATATTTGACTAAGAGCAGTATTTCTCATAAATGCAAATCCTTGAATAATTAATTTATCAAAATAAAAAGCAATAACTATCAATAATAAAAACACATACAAATAATTTTTTTTAATCCTCATTTTATATCCTTGTCAACACTAAATTATTTAAATACATTTCCACTTTGGAAAAGATGAAGAAAAAATCAAAATTATTTTTAAATATCTTTATTAGATATTTTATTTTAATTATAGTTGCTATACCTAATTTATGGTTATTTTATAAAATTTTCACTCCTTTAACAATATATCCAACATATTTTTTACTAAACATATTTTTTGATATAAGTTTGAAAGGAATTGTAATAACTTTTCCTAACAATATTTTTATAGAAATCATTGAAGCATGTGTAGCAGGTTCAGCATATTATTTACTATTTATTCTTAATTTATCTATTCCAAATATAAATTTACCAAAAAGATTCAAATTACTTTTCATTTCCTTTGTATCATTATTAATTGTTAATATCATAAGAATTGTTTTTCTTTCTGTTGTTTTTGTAACAGGGGCTTCATGGTTTGACATAGCTCATAAAATATTTTGGTATATTGGAAGTATAATTTTTGTTTTAGTTATCTGGTTTTTAGAAGTAAAATATTATAAAATAAAAGAGATACCTTTTTATTCTGATTTAAAATTTATATATAAAAATTCAAAATTCAAAAAATAAAATGATTGAATTTCTTTCTTCAATAATACATTCTCTTTTACTTCTTATTAATAAATTAGGATATCTTGGAATATTTATAGGAATGACTATTGAATCTTCTTTTTTCCCATTTCCAAGCGAATTAATAATGATTCCTGCAGGAGCTTTAATAGCACAAGGCGAAATGGCAATTATACTTGTTTTTTTAGCAGGAACATTAGGAAGTTTAGCAGGAGCTTTAATCAATTTTTTCATAGCTTTAACTCTAGGAAGAAAAGCAGTAAATTTACTTGTTTCTAAATATGGTAATTGTGTATTTCTATCAGAAGAAAGGATACAAAGATCTGAAAAATATTTTAAAGAACATGGAGAAATAACAACTTTTGTAGGTAGATTAATTCCCTGGGTAAGACAATTAATATCTATCCCCGCAGGTTTTTCTAAGATGAATCTCTTAAAATTCTGCTTATTTACTTCATTAGGAGCAGGAATTTGGGTTTTAGTATTAATTTATGCAGGTTATTTTATAGGAAACAATCCTTTATTTTTAAATAATAATTTAGCAATTATAACCTCAATTCTAGCATTAATAATTATTATAGGTTATGTTATAAAGAATAGAAAGAACTAATTTTTTATTCAAAATTATTAACACTAATAAAAGTTTCAATCATAAATCTTTCTGTTGCTTCCAAAATTTCACAATTATTTACTTCTATATTATAACATGTTGGTCCTGATTGTAAAATTTTTGTTTCGTTTCCCTCACTTATTTGAATAAATACATATCTTCCTTCTGCATCACATGTAGCTTCTTCATCCCTTATAACTTTTGCACCTAATATTTGATATAAATTAACTAGATTTGCCACAGCAATAATACCATCTCCTTCACAATTAAAATCTCCTGTAGAATTAATAACCATATTTTCTCTAGATCTAAGATCTCCTTCAAATTCAACCCCTAGATTTCTAGGATCATTTCTTAAGTAAAAATTATAATCTTCATTTTCTCCTTCAAATATTACTGGAATAATTGTATTATAAAATATTAGCTCTCCTTCTTGAACAATTTTATAGGGAACTCCATCTTCTGTAAAATGAGACATTGAATAAGATAGGCCATAGTATACTAAAATAATTAGAAAAATACTTCCAAAAAGAATAAAAAATCCTTTCAAAATTTTATTATAATAATCTTCTTCTTTTTTTCTTGTAGATTTTTTCACTTTCTTCTTTTCTAAAGATTTTTTCTTTACCATATTAATTCTTTTATTTCTTTCTTTTTAATGTTTTCTATATTATACTTAACATATTAAATAAAAACTCATCTGTTAGTTTTGTTAACTCTGATTCAGGGCCCTGAATAGTTACACAATTTTGTTCCTGTGTGATTTTACTTTCTTCAGCTTGTTTTATGATAACAAAATTCTCTTCACATGTTTTTATAGGAACATCTTCATAAGAACATTCACTCCCCTCTAAACATGCTCTTTGAACTCTAGTGGTAAATTGATCTAAATTAGCATAGATTTCTAATTCAGCTTCACTATTTTCTGAATTTAGATATAAGACTTTATCATAATAATTATTCAGTAAATTAACAGAAGGATTAAGATCTTGAATTTGTTCTGGATTATATTTAAAAATAAATACTATTTGATCAATCTCTGCCACCCAATAGCCACTTTGTTCAATAAATTCAATTCCGTTTGATTTAATAGAATCTTGCTCATCAGCACTATTATCAGAACCTTGAAATGCAAAACCAACAGTACTAACAAATAAAATTCCAATTAAAATAACACTAACTATAATTTGTTTTTGTCTATCTGATTTTCTTCTTTTGTATTTTGAAATTATCTTTTTCATGTTATAATATATAAAATTTACACTATAAAAATTTAGCTAATTTGTAGGCTTCGCCAGGTTCTAAAAAAGAAAGAAAAAGAAAAAAAAATAAATTCAAATTTGGTTTTAAGCAACAACTAATTCAGCACTTGTAGCAGAGGTACCTTTATATGAAGAACTTGTATCAACAATGTTATTTCTCAAATATGTAGCAGCATTAATAGTATCTGCAACGTCATAACCGGCAACAAGTAAAGCAAGTTCACTTGTTATGCTTGAAGTTTCATAACCTTTGATTACGAATTCTCCAGCACCAGCACCTGCGTTAGCAGTAAAATCAGCACCACAATATGAGCCTCCTAATAATGCAGCAGCAGCTGAGTTAATACAGCTTCCACCAACAACTATTAAGTTCTTTGTAGCAAAGTTTGATGCTTCAGAGTCTTTATACAAGATTTCTCCAAGAACACCTCCATCAGTTCCAGCTTCTCCAGTAGTTATTACAGCGTCTGCAGAACTAATTCTTACATTTGCTGCAACTTCATCACCATGGTAAACCACTTGCACAGACTTTTGTCCTGAAGATGGTTTGTTCCATAGAATTTCTGTAGCAAGAGCTGAATATGTGAAATCTCTCCACACATCTGTTGTTCCAATTTCTGCAGATGTTGCATCTGTATTACTTGTAGCAACACCACTAACTTCTACTTCGGCTGTACTTGAAGAATCCCAACCAATAGTAAAGTTTAACCAGTCACCTGAATAAACATTTCCTGACTTGTCTTCCTCTTTCATAGATAATAAGAAAGTTGTAGAACAAGCAGCAGTGGTTGTATCTGTATTTGAAGTTGTATTATATGTTAATGTTCCAGTATAAATTTCTCCTGTTGTATTTGCTCTTAATCCATTAAAGGATGCACAAGCAGCAGCAGCAGTTGCGAAACCTCCAGAAGCATTATGTGATACAGCAGTTGTATTTTCATATGGTAAGTAAACAGTCATACCTTCCTTAGAGTATAAGGTATTAAAACTTGTTATAGAAGTTGCAGTATTTGCACTTGTATTCCAAATTTCAACAGTATTTTCAGTATTACTTATAGCACCAACTGTTAAATAAATACCATCAAGTGAAATTTCATCAGTTGTTACAGCTTTACTCTTTGTTGTAGCCCAAGCTTCACCACTCCAATATTGAATATCGGCTTTATCAACTGAACTTTCAGTGATAAAATTAGTAGCTCTCATCAAATATGATTGTGATCCTGTAGATGCATCTGTCCAAGAAGCAACAAAATAATCATCAGTATCTTTATCAAAAGTGATGTTTACATCTGCATTAGCATCTGTAAGTAGTTTTGTAGTTGCAGTTTTACCTAAACCAGTAAAACTTGTACTATCTCCATAAAGGAAATAAAGGTTTTTATTTCCTGTTTTAAATGGAAAGTTGTTAAGTGAAGCATAAGTTGTTCCACCTTTTTTAACTTCAATTGTTTCTTCTGTAGGATAAGTTAATCCTCCAAAGGACAAGGTAACAGCTTCAAATCCAGGCATTACTACAGAATTTGTTTCTGTAACAAAAGTTGTATCTGATGCTTTCCAAGCAATTTCAATATTTGTTAAAACATTAGCACTTAAACTAAAATCAGATTCTACACCAGCAATATTTTCATCATTAATTTGAACTTCAGCATCACTATCTGAAAGTTTTAATTTACCAGATCCAATACTAAATTCAACTTTACTAATAGAGCCTTGTTTTGAATCATAAAGAATATCTTTAATTCCAACATAACTACCATCAAGTAATTTGAAAGTTTCTGCTTCTGCTAAAGAATTTGTAACTTCTCCATCAATATTTAATTTAACTTCTGCAGATCCAATAAATTCTATTGTAACAGTTTTTCCATTAACAGTTGCTGTTTCACCTTCTGATAAAACAGTTTCTTCTGCTGAATCCAATAGAGTTAAAGTTGTAGATGTGTTAGATAATACATAATAAGTTTTACCCATAAGAGGTAAATCTGCAGTAGGCATATCTGTCATCAACAAATTATCTGTAAAGGTTATAGTATATGTAGCAATAGTAGCAGCATCAGCAATTGAAATTCCAATTGATGGGCTGTTTTCTTCATAATCATCATCATCAAACATTGTTAAAGTGTTTGCAGAATCCATAACTATTTTTTGAGTAAAGTCAATTTCATCATTATCATTATCAATAAATTTACCATCATCTAAAAGAGTTGGTAATTCATCTTTATCTAATGTTGATTTAATTGTAGTATATCCATCACCCAAGTGAAACATTGTTGAAGTTTTCTCAAATTTATAAGAATCTCCGCCAATTACACTATCGCTTGAACCGCTTGATCCTCCCATTCGTGTTTGTAAATCAGCCTGAATATGTCCAGATTGAATTCCATCCACTATTGAAGCACCTTCTCCAGTTCCGTAAACAATAGCAACATTTGAGTTAGCTCCATCAATAAAAGGTGCAGGATATGCAACAGCAGCCGCAACACCTAAAGTCATACCAGTCATTAATAAACTAGCTCCGATAGCTGAAATTTTTCTAAAGTTTAATTTTTTCATTTTTTTTTATTTTTAAACCTCCTTTCACTTCTGTGAAAGTATTGTCGATGACAACATCTCGCGAACAAAATAACATAGGGTAAGTTACTTTGTCTTTATGAGTATAATCCCCTATTAGATCCTCACTTACTAATCATGATTATGCGTTTTCCTTTAAAAAGACTTCGGTCCTTTTTCATGTATTTTAGAACAAATACATTGTATTCTATGGTTTTATTTATAAAGCTTCCTATGTCACTAATCTATGAATACACCTCCCTCTTTAAAGTAGATTACCTCTAGATACGAACATTTATTAACATATAGTATATTATAGTAATATATATTCAATTTAAATAGATAAGTAAATCACATTATTTAAAGCTACAATATCATTAAAGTTCTTACAATGGCAAAAAAGAAACCAATATCAAAAACAAGAGAAATAACAATTACACAATCTAAAGGAACTTTTTCAATATTAAAAAAGCAAGGCACCTCTAAAAAAGATTATGATTTTTCAGGGCTTCTGGTTTTAAGGCAATTGTTAAGCAATGAAAAAGCAAGAATTCTCCATGCAATAAAGACTCAAAAACCCACCTCCATCTATAATTTAGCTAAAAAATTAGGTAGGGGGTTTAAATCTGTTAATGATGATTTAAAACTCTTAGAAAGATTTGGTTTTATTGAATTAAGAGAAGAAAAGACAAAAAATAGGATAAGACATGTACCTAAAATCATTATAGATAAAATGACTATTAATCTAAAGATTTAAAAAAATGCTTTAAACATAATTTCTATTGTATTTCCACCTGTAGTATAATCTTGAACACTTCCCTTATAATTCTGGGTAGTATTTCCTTTTTCTAAGTTAATCAAAGCTTCTCCATTAGAATAGATAAAAAATTCATAACCTTGAATAGGGCTATCTTCATTAACATTCCAACTTGAATCTATAATTTCAGACATAGTATTATTTAGTAATTCACAAGAATCTATACTATTTTCACAATTTTGTTGATTTGAACAAGAAAAAATCAAATCTTTAACTTCTAAATATTGCCTATCTGAATGACATTGAGTATTATATTGTAAAAGTGATTGAATAAAACTGCTCACTTCATAATTTTCAACAATATCTTTATCAGAATTGTTTAGAGAAAAACCTAAAAAAACCAATAATATTACCGCCACCATAACCATTATTATCGCTAACCCAACCATTTCTTGTTGCCCTCTCGTGCCCTTCAGAGTATTTTTATACCTCATTTTATCTCATACCCCACAATTATTCTCCCTAATTCACATTTATCATAACTAATTCCATTTTCTTCATTTTTTCTACATAAAGATACAAAATTAGATAACCCAATACCTTCTTCAGCACCTTCTTTAGAATATACCTCAATTATATTGCAATTAGGATAGCTCTGTGCATTACACAAGATTTCTTCTTCTATTTCAGGATAGATCTTTCTTATTTCTATAGTATTAACTCCCCAAAAATTTTGGTAAATATTAATATTATTTTTCAAAGCCATTATTTTATCTAAATCAACACAATTTGTTTTTGTATTTCTAAAAGATTCTCCACAGGAAAATTCAGGAGATTCTGCAAGTTTTGTTAGTAAGAGCATGGTATTTTTTTCTTGCAAGTTTGTTGCTTGTTCTCTTAATCCAGTCATTTTAAAACTAATTATAAATAACCCTATAAGTGCAAAGAAAATAAAGACAGTTATTAACATAAATGCCATTTGTTGTATCTTCATTTGCCCTCTTTGATTTTTCATTACTATCATTTTATTTTAATTACCATAGAGCACAATAAGCTCTATTATTTTTTATTTTAATATCTTCTACAATATTTCTAAGTTGAATAAGTTCTCCAGAATTTTGAACACTTGCTGCAGAGCTTTTTAATACATTTAAATCAGCACCAATTTCAAAAGAACAACCCCCATTAGAGGATGTAAAGGATTCTTTTTCATTATAAATCTGAGCAAGATTTTCAAGTCTTTGTAATAATCTTCTAGTTTGACATTCATATCCTTGTTTTTCAGAGAAAATAGCTGCATACATCAAAGCATCTGTTTCAAAATAAACTTCTTCTCCTTGTTTTTCAACAGATTTTGAATTATAATTTACATTGATATCACAATTAGAACCATATTCGAAACATATTGTTATAAAATTTTCTTCACCACATTCTCCAACTTGAATATTTTCTTGATTTAAGGTAGTTAATTCTTCTTCAACATCACCCATATCCTCAGGAAACTCTTCAAAACAATAAAAATCAGAGGCAGAAGTCATGTAAATTACATCAGCCACCTTAAAAGGAAATTCAAAAGGTTTAGAAAAAAAGTAAAACTTTTTTCCTTCAACATAATTATCAGAGAAAATATATTTGTTTGAAAAAGTTATATCAAAATCTGTTTTAACCCACTCTCCAAAACTTTTTTGTGAAACTTCTAAATACTGTGTTCCAAACCCACCAAAATTATCACATTTATTATATAATCTAGTATCTGAAGAAAGTGATAATGAAGATGTTTTACCAGCTTCAAAACTTGTTTCAAGAGGATTCAATAAAACACTTATCTCTTTACCAATAAGAGCAGACTGTTCAACTTGCCCTCCCTGAAAACCTTTATTTACCCCATAGATAACTAAAACTAAAATAATCATACCAACAATAATTGCAAAGAGCCAAGAAAAAGACATTTCCAAAGCTCCTTTTTTAGAATTAATTTTTTTTATTATCATAATTTCTTTTCCCATCAAAGTTTAGTGATTCTCACAACAGATTCTCCAAAATCTTTTTCAATTCTCCAACTTACCTTACCGTCTTCATTGTCAAAGCATAGGGGATTTTCTTCTGCCACACTTTCTTCCAAATTTAAATGTTTTAATTCAAAAGAATCTAAACCTTCTGAAGCACCACGAGGGTAAAAAAAGATATTTTCAAGTTCTAAATAACTATTTCTAAGCTCTGTATATAGTAGCGAATTCCTACCATGTTGCCCAGAACCATAATCTATAAAACATATTTTTTGAATTCCTGAAGGAACAGAATATTGAACAGTTTGAGAACCTTGCGAACCTTTCCATAGTTTATCAACATCTTCTATTACTTGATCTTTAAATTTATTTAATTGAGCAACATCACTTATAGTCATAAATTTCTTAATACCATAAAAAGCAAAGATAAGAAAAAAGATTATTAAAAATATTGAAAAAATCATTCCAAATGACATTTTCATCTGTCCTCTTTTATTACTTGTGACCTTTAGGTTAAACACCATTATTAAAAAAGAGAATTAAGATTTATAAATATTTAGAAAACTCTCACCAAATCACACTAATCTTTATAAATTAAAAGAAGATATAATAATATGAAACAACTAGAACTTTTTGAAAATAATGGGTTTAAAACAGGTATGTTTAATTCTACATCAGATACTTGGAATCAAAATGTTATGAATTATGTGGTAACAGATAAAGATAAAAAAATTCTTGAAAATTCTGAAGTTTCTATTAGAAATTTAAATCAAAATTTACAATATAAACCTATTAAAAAAAGATCAAGAAAATATAAGGAAGTAATTTAAAAAAAATGAAACAATTAGAACTATTTGATCTATCAGAATAGGCTGAAGTTCAAAATAATTATATGACAAGCACTTGTAGTCAATGGGATCAGACACCTTATGGCCCATTGTCTGAAGAACAACTAAAGAAACTTGATGACATTAAAATAGATCCTAGAACATTACAAAGACCTAAATTAGGAAATGGTATTATAAACCGTACACCTAGAGTTAGATATAAATCAGCAATGTAAGTTTTAGAAAAATCAAAGTTCTAAAGGACTAACAGTCATACTACATTGATCAGGGGCAGGTAAGTTTCCAAATTCATCTTTACATTTAACATAGTAATTTACATTAGTATTCCAAGAAGTATAATGTTCATTATCCCCAATTCTATTCATACTAAGTCCATCATCAAAAGAATAATCACAACTTACTTCATCATATACACATGTAGCTTCTTCATTTGTTATTAGCTTTAAATGAGAAGATTTATGATAAGCTCTAACAATCATAGGTGCTTGAGTATCTGTTTCAACATCAAAGCTAATAATTTCAGTATCAAAGTTTCCACCCAAATCATTACATCTAATATGGTAATTATAGCTTCCAGATTCTAACCATAAACTTGTTGAATGTGAATGAGATTGAGTATTTTCAAATACAATGTAGTCATTAATATTTCCTGTAGGACTTGCATAACACATAGCTTCTCCAAGATCATATCCTGCAGAAGTCACAACATCAAGTTCTACTTCTACTACAGAACTTGAACCTTTTACAAGTGTTTCATTTTCAGGTTCAATAGAACTTATTACAAGAGGCTGAGTACCTATTAAATTTAAAACATATGATTCTAAATTCTCCATTCTTAATCCTTCGTTTGCAGTTCCTTCTAAATGAGGTTTGTCATTACATCTAAAATAAAATTCATTATCCTGATTATCATTTAAACCACTTAATGTAGAGTCACAAGTGAAAACCATTTGAGCATTCATATTAACCAGGTTTTGTTGACAATTCATACTATTTTCCATATCAACATAATCTTTATCAGTATGACTCCATTTACAATCTGCAGCTTCATTAGTATATAATTCAACACCAACTTCTTCTTGTCCATTTGGAACAGGAATATTATTTAACCAGTTTGTTCCAATTATTAATGGTGGTGTTGCATCAGGTCCTTCTTCTATACAGAATTTAAATACAAAATTTCCAGAATTTGAATTTTCATTAGCATCCTCACATCTTACAAATATTTCAAATTCTCCACCATTGTTTAATTCAATACCTTCTTCTTCAAATGCTTCGGCACCAGGCATTGTTATAAAGTGACTATGCTCTTCAACTAATAAATTACTTCCACCCATCCAACCCATTTCCATTTCTGCAAAAGTATCTTTTCTCACTAAATCTAATTTACATCTTCCAGGCTCATTTAAAGCAACTCCAAATCTTATAGGTGTAAATGAAGGTATACATCCATCATTATTATCAGATTGAATATTTTGTATTTTAACCCCTCTATCTAATGGTCCAATAGTATTATCAGGATTATACTGATATCCTTGTGACAATGTTTCTTCCCAAGGTTCAATTGTTGGAAAATCTTTATCTCTTTCATTTATCCAAACACATCTTTGTTCTGTTGTTCCTTTGTTTACTAAGTCACATCCAAGACCTAAACTCTTACATTGATATTCTGTACATTTTCCTAAAATACCAACTTCATTACAAACCTCACAATTCTTACCTTCACTTTCAGGTTGCCAAGGTAAACATTCAAAAGATACAACTTCTACTTTTTCTTTTTTATAAGTTGCTAAACCATATAAAATACCAGCTCCAAGAGCAACTACATTCAAATAAGTAAAAGAAGATAAAGGTCCCCAAGAACTACCAAGAGTACTAGCTAACTTATTTCCAACACCACTACCTGCAAAAAATCCACCTTTTTTAACAAACAATGTTGTAAGTGTTTTTTGAGTAAAATATGTTGCACCTACACCTCTTCCCCATGATGCAGCTGTTTCCTCTTCAGTACCGGACCATGAAAGAGCACTTCTAACACCCCAACTAATTGTTGAAGCTATAAATGCAGCTTGAAAAATTTCTCCTGTAGCTTTTTTAGTTGTTTCCCAAATAGCTTGTTTGCTACCTGTTGCAGCAGGATTTAATTGGAAATTTTTAGGAAGAAAAGGTGAATAGGCATTAGGATTTGTAGGTGAAGGAACACCAGTAAATGTTGCAGAAGCCTGAGTTCCCATTCTTTGAGCATAAGATTTACCCCCATGTATAGGAGAAAGTATTTTTGAAGGCCCTTGTTGGGTACCTGTAGATATCAAGGCTGCTTGCGCATAAGGTACAGGGGTTGGCACGTTTGCAGCAGTTTTTGCTGGTTCAAATCCACTAGGACAACCTGTTCCACTAAAAGTTACTATAGCTCCTGTTGTCAAATCCACACAATCAATAGCACTAACATTCCCAATTTGCACACCAAAACTATATCCAAAAGAAACAATTCCAATTATCAAAATAAAAATCTGTACAAATGCTAGTTTTGATTTTTTATTATTTATCATTTTTTATTATTATGTTCTACTGTGAATCTTACAGTTCTTGAAGGATAGTTAACTCCATCAACATCCCATTCTAAAATATATTCTCCAAAATTAGTATTTGCTCCTCCCAGAAATACTGCAGGAATATAAGTTATTGCAGAGCTTCTTCCCATCTTTCCAAAATCCAATCCCCATTGTAATTTTCCATCACCATTTTTAACTTTCATTACAATAGATTTATCTTGGAT
>Ga0233436_1002495_pt1 | contig 13100 bp, 12 predicted proteins | sample SI_122_August201_2_FD_182723 | JGI IMG/M metagenome (GOLD analysis project Ga0233436, IMG submission 182723) | Seawater microbial communities from Saanich Inlet, British Columbia, Canada - SI_122_August2016_150_MG | ecosystem: Environmental > Aquatic > Marine > Inlet | place: Canada: British... | reverse complement strand
GTCGGAGGAGCGCGACCATCGTGCACTTCGTTGATACTGGAGGATGTTTGCTTTCCAGCCGAGCATCTTGCACAAGGTGCTATAGATCTGCAGGAATTGATGCAATCACATGGTTTTCCAGGCTTTGTCTTTGGACATGCATCGGCAGGCAATCTGCACTTTCTCATTACACCCTCCCTCAACCATGATCAAGACATCGCACGCTATGATGCATTTATGCAGGCGGTGGTATCGCTAGTGGTGGACAAATACGATGGCTCCCTCAAGGCCGAGCACGGCACGGGGCGCAATGTAGCGCCCTTTGTGCAAAGAGAATGGGGCCCTAAACTGACCGAGTACATGTGGCACATCAAAAACCTCGCCGACCCAAAGGGTATATTGGCTCCAGGCGTACTGCTGAGCCATGATCAGGCGCAGCATCTCAAACATTTGCATACCACACCGACGACCGAGCCGGAGGTGGACCGCTGCATCGAATGCGGATATTGCGAAGCAATCTGCCCCAGTCGAGACTTGACGACTACCCCACGCCAGCGCATCGTTTTGCGGCGCGAAATGCTGCGACAACAACCTGGCAGCGCTGTATACGATACTCTAGCTCGCCAATACCGCTATGACGCCATCGAAACATGCGCGGGAGATGGTACCTGCGCAATCGCATGCCCACTGGACATCAATACTGGGGATCTGATCAAGCATTTTCGCGCGGCTTCTCATGGCCCTGCAGCAAACACCATCGCATTTAATACCGCAAAATACTGGGCCACCATCGAAAGCGCCGCCCGTGCGGCCCTCAACCTCAATTGGCTTGCAAACAGACTGGGTCTTTCCCGCCTGACTCAAGCGACACTGTCTGTGGTGCGATCTATCTTACCCAAAGACCTGGTGCCGTCTCGTATGGAGCGGCTGCCTGCCGGTGCGACGCTGATGGCAGGGGAAAAGATGGAAAAAATCGGCAGTGTGACGCGGGAGGAAGCGGCGGCGATTTACTTTTCGGCTTGCGTCAATCGTATATTTGGAGAGATTGGACAAAGCCACATTACAATACAGGAGGCACTATGCACGGTGTCGGCAAAGGCTGGCCTGCCTCTCCACATGCCTCTCGATCTAGCTGGCAATTGTTGCGCTACTCCCTGGCATAGCAAGGGTTTTGAACAAGGCAACGAGTACATGGCCAATCGTACGGTCGAGGCTTTGTGGCGGTGGAGTGACGGTGGTCGCCTGCCAATAGTTTGCGATGCGAGCTCATGTACGCTTGGTCTAAAAGCCGAGCTCAGACCATATCTTTCTACCCAAAATCAAATACGCCACTCGCACATGACGATTATTGACTCGGTGGACTGGCTCAATGACAGGCTTTTGCCTGCCCTACAAGCAAACGGGGCATTGCTAAAAAAAGCACCCCTGGCGGTGCTGCACCCGACCTGCTCGACACATAACCTGGGCACTACCGGCAAATTGAGCTCGCTGGCGCATTGTGTCGCCTCAAAAGTGGTGGCGCCGTTGCATGCCACTTGCTGCGGCATGGCTGGAGATCGTGGCATGTTGCACCCGGAGTTGACGGCGTCGGCAACACATATGGAGGTCGCGGATCTCGCTGAGGTGGCCGCAGATGCCTTGCATTTGTCGAGCAACAAAACCTGCGAAATCGGCATGAGCGAAGCTACGGGCCGCCCCTATCGATCGATAGTATTTGCCCTATGTGAGGCGCTGACTAGCTAAAACTGCCCGAAAACGGCATGAGGCCGATCTCTCGCGCACGCTTGATGGCCTTGGCGATGGCTTTTTGATTGGAGCGATTGCAGCCGGTTATACGGGCAGGGAGGATCTTGCCGCTCTCGCTGACAAACTTACGGAGGAGATGCACATCTTTGTAGTCGATGCTCTCGATGCGGGCGGAGACAAGAGGGTCGAGCTTCTTTTTGCGGGGTAGACCATCGCCCTTGCTGCGTCTGTTTGCGGCCATGATTTGATATTTCTCCCTAAAAAATCATCGCATGGCGCCGCCGAACGGTTATATAGATCAGCACCGAGAGCCATCCGTACCAATCACATCCGGGGCGAGGACTGAGCAACCTCGTGCTCCCCGGAGGCATATAGCGTGGGCGGCGCATGCGATACTAATGATAATAGCTTCTCATTATCAAACCGTCAATACGATTTTGGATAAAATATCGGAGTGAGATCGCAAGAGACAAAAATGGAACGCAATACACAGCAAAGACGAGCCATCCTGGCGGCACTGGAGGTCACCAAGCGGCCTTTGTCGGTACAGGAGATCCTTGATATAGCATCGAGTGATTGTCCGGGACTGGGGATTGCGACGGTTTATCGCAATGTCAAAGCGCTGTTGCAGGATGAAAAATTGAGCCCTGTGGAGTTGCCGGGAGGGTCGGTGCTTTACGAATTGCCCGGGCACCACCATCATCATCATTTTTCGTGCCGTAAGTGTCAAAAGGTCTATGACATTTTTGATTGTGGCCTCAATTTGCACAATCTCGTGCCGTCGGGGTTTAAACTCGAGGAGCATGAGATCTTGTTATCGGGTGTTTGTGAGGCGTGTGCTCATTAGTCTGACAAAAAATGGTGTAAGAAAGATTGCAAAATTTCTCACTGCCGACATCACCGCCCCGCAAGCCATTGCAGACAATTTAAATTCCTAACATTTTGGCTCCTTGCCATCACTGAGTTTCCAGCCTCAAAAAACATTTTTTAGTTGGTAATTTAGACAAATAGCGACTTTTAAACTACGCCCCAAAACCTTCACCTATCCCATCAAAATTTCCCCTCAAAATCCAAACCGCACGTCTCACCACGCTTTATAGTAGCTCCAATAAAAAAAAGAGCGCAATTTCTAACCAAAGTCAGAAACCACGCCCTTTTTCATAAAATCAGCTCAAACTAAAACCGCCCGAGACTTAAACAGACATCATCGCGATCAGCTTATCGCCAAACTCGCGATCCTTGATCAGACAGCTCAGTAGATACTGCTTGACCATGGACTTGACGGCACCGGCCTTGACTAGTGTCTCATTGAGCCACCGGTCTCCCGAGGCCCCCATCACGCGGAGCCCCTGACGGGAAATGGCCGCGACAACCTGCTCACCGGTGAGTTCACTCATCTTGAGCTGATAGTCGCAAATGGCAAAGTCAAAGTCCCCTGGGACAAAGACCTGTTCGCCGCCCCGATCATTCATAAGCATCAGGATCAGATCAGCAGCACCACTTGTGGTATCAGGCACAAACCGACCGCGTACCACCCAGGTGACCTCACACTGCTTGTGCTTTTCGAAAGCCAGCAGATAGAGCTCGCCAAGCGAGAGATCGTCCTCGACAAGGAGTATGCGCGTCCGCGTCGTCACGCCCATCAACCGCGCCTCCCGCCGTTGCGGCGTGCGCGCCGATCGAGCCAGCTCGAGCCGATCTGCCAGACCGCAGCCACCGCAGCGACAGCAAGCAAAAGCTGCCAATTCCAGCCGGCCATCCAGAGCAAAAGCCCGATCAGGACGATCTGGACTGCGATCTTCACCTTGAGGATGCGGTTGTAGAGCTGCGCCTGGCGATCGTTGGTGATCTCCAGACGATAGCCCGGCATAAAGATCTTTGGATCATGCTTTCCAAAAATTGCCATATTGTTTTGCCCTTTTCGTTTTTCCTTTCATTTCAGGGATGAGAGCCGCAAGCCTGATGGCCTGCGGCTCTCACTTCATCACGACTTGACGATACCGACCGGGGGTGGTATCACCACGTCGACGCGCTCGCCATCGGGCTCCTGGTCCGCCGCCTCAGGCTCAAAGAGAGCATCGATATCGGCACCCGAGCTCCCGTAGGTAAACTCACTGCCGATACGCTTTTTGGCGGCTTCTTCTTCGAGCCGGCGCGCTTCGAGCACCGCATCGTACATCTTGCGACGACGACCGAGGATCAGCTCATCGGGCTTGTTGGACACCAGAGCGTTGAACAGCCCATCGATGATCTTGCGCGCCGCATCCTGGTGCTCGGCGAGCGGGGTCTTGCGCCAGCCCCACTGCTTGTCGACGGGATCGAGAACGGGCGTCGACATCACGTTGATGTCGATGCGAGTCTCGTAATCGCCGATGTCCGAGTAGTACCAGGTGACGATGCTCACCTCGAGATAAGTCGCCTTGAGCCGGTTGTATTTGACCCGGCCAAAGGGATCCCACCATGGCCGCTGGGTGCCGACCTGCCAGTACTGCTTCCAGATCGTGGTCAGACCGTTGGCGCCCTTGTACCAGCCGCCAGTGGGAAACTTGCGGTTGAAGGGGCCGACGTACTTGTTCCAGTCGGTCAACTCCATCACCATCAAATCGACGGGGTTAAAGTTGCCGACGGTGTCGCAAACCCGCACCAGACCGTTGGCCTTGGCGAGGTTGGCAAAGATCCGGGTCGTTTCCGAATACCCGTGACCAACAACGTGCGCACCAAAGAAGGTGCGGCGCGGATCGATCTTGGCCTTCTCGAGCTTGTTGCGAAAGGCCTTGCGGCCTTCGGCCTCGCCATTGATCCCGCCAAAGTCGGGACCATGGTGAAAGCCATGCGAGCTGTCCATGCTGAAGTGGCCGAAGGTATCACCCCAGCCAGCTCCATGACAGTGAGAGTGCGAGACCATCAGGGCTTCCGCCGTGATGTGACCGCTGTGCGCAAATGCGTCTGCGTCTCCGACGCCGTGGCCGTGGCCGGTGGCGTCGAGATCGCTCATGCCATGACCGTGGCCATGGCCCATGTCTGCGTGGCCGCCATGACCAAAACCGTCATGACCGCCGCCATCGTGTCCGTCCATAGTAAAACCTCCAGGTTGTTAGGTGGAATATCAGAAACTAGATTTAGAAGAACAGGGATCGTATGGGCGATCCCGGGCAAGAGATACAGGGGTACAATTAGCGTGGTAGTCACCCGTTCAGCCGAGGCCGATTTTGAGCAACCAACTTAGCAACGACCCCAGCCTCGATCTTTTGCCGCCGGCTCCCGACGCCAAACTCACCGCCTGGTTGACCGAGTTTTACGGCAAACCAGTGGAGGTCCAGTCTCGAGAGTTATTGCGGCATCGCGATCTTTCGCGAGTAGAGAGACTTGTCTTGCACGACGCCTTGCCAGCATCGCTGATCTACAAACAAGTCCTGCCGCCTTGGGAGATCGAGCAAGATCTGCATGAGCGCATCCTGGTGCCTTCGATCTCCAACAGCCCGCAGCTTTTTATGGCGGCTCATCACGGCCAGGTGACCGCGATGTTTATGGAAGACCTCGGCAGGGACAGCTTGATCGATCACGCAGTTGGCCCCTTCGTCGCCAAAAAGATCGGCGCCGAATTAGCCAAGATGCATCGCTCTTATTCCTATCGCACTGATGAGCTGTTGCAGCTCAACATCTTGCGATCGCTTTCTCCTATCGATTACGAGGCATATGCCAGGGAGATAGCCACCAGCCTTGATGGCTGGGGACTCATCGATCGCACCAAGGCACGCAGCTTGAGGAGTCTAGCCCAGGCCGCTGCAAGGGCTCTGGCAGGCGAACCCACCTCGCTCATTCACGGCGACCTCTATGCCGAAAACATCGTGCTGCGCGGCAGTCGCATCTTTTACATCGACTGGTCCTGGTTTACGATGCTGAGCGCTCCCATCCTCGATCTGGCCACCATTACCTGTGACCATCACAAAAATGGGTCATTCACCCAGCACCGCAATCTGGTGCTCGAGTCCTATTGCTTTGAGTCGGGTCGCGACGAGCAGGACACCCGATCGGCGCTGCCTTATGCCGAAGCACTCAACAGACTGATCTTTCTCGCCTGGCTCGTAGAGCGCAAGTCGAGAGGCATAGAAGGGACCACGGTCGGTCCGGTCGATGACTTGATCGGCAAGGTAGTCGACGAGCTCTGCCAAAAGGCCGCGACTCTCAAGAGCTGAGAGCCACGGCCTCTGGCTTGACTTGCCTGCTTACTTGCCGGCGAGGCGCGACGCAAACTCGACGAGCGTACGCACGCCAAAGCCGGTCGAGCCGCGCGGATCGGCGCCGAGCTCACGATCGCGGAAGGCCACCGAGGCGATGTCCAGGTGCGCCCAGGCGATCTCCTCGCCCGCAAATTCGCGGAGGAAATACGCCGCCGTGGTCGAGCCAGGGGCGCCGCCGGAGTTTTTGAGGTCGGCCATCTCGGACTTGTTGAGGTCGCGATACTCCTCCCACATCGGCACGTTGAGCATCTTTTCGCCCTGGGCAAAGCCCGAGGCGACGATGGCATTGCCAAAGTCGTCGTTGTTGGTAAAGAGGCAGCAGCCGACGTCGCCGACCATCATGCGCACCGCGCCAGTGAGGGTGGCCAGGTCGATGATCTTTTTGGCGCCCTGCCGCTTGGCGTACTCGATGGCGTCGGCGAGGGTCAGGCGGCCTTCGGCGTCGGTGTTGTCGACCTCGACCGTGAGACCGGCCATGGTGTGGATGACATCGCCCGGCTTGTAGGACGAGCCGTTGATCATGTTCTCGGTCGGAGCCATGACGCAGCGCACCTTGATCGGCAGGCCGAGGGCGGCGATCGCCTTGATCGCGCCCAGGGTAACGGCGCCGCCGGACATATCGCGCTTCATGTGGCGCATGCCATCGGCAGGCTTGATGTCCAGGCCGCCGGAGTCGAAGGTGACCGACTTGCCGATGATCGTCAGCTCGTCGACGTAGTGGCCGTCGGCGGGGGTGTAGACCATGTCGATCAGGTAACAGGGCTCGTCGGAGCCGCGACCCACCGCCAGGAGCGCGTTGGCGCCCATCTTCTTGAGTTCCTTGGGCCCATAGACGGTGGTCTCGATGGTGTCGACGTCGTCAGCGGTCTTGCGAGCGAGCTTGACCATCTTGGCCGGGGTCAGCGTGCCGGCGGGCTCGTTGGACAGATCGCGGGCAAAGTTGACGGCCGAAGCCACGGCAAAGCCGTCCTTGAGCCCCTGGAAAGCCGCTTCGACCTGGTCGGCCGCGACGATGAAGTGCAGCTTCTTGAAGCGCACTTCCTGCTTGTGGCCGCCGCGCTCGGTCTTCTGGTGGTTCATGACGTAGTCGACCATGCCGGCATAGAGCGCGATGGTGCGCGCCAGGCCGTAGGAGGTCGAGCCGGCGACGGCATCGGGATCGAGCGGAGCAAAGGCGACGTGCTGGGCCTTGAGGGCCTTGGCCTTCTTGAGCGCGGCGGTCAACGCCTTGCGAAAGCTCGCCTCGTTGGCCTTGTCGCGCGCGCCCAGGCCGAAGAGCACGGCCTGAGGGGCGGCAAGAGACCCGTCGGTGAAACGCACGAGGGTTTCGCCGACGTTGCCGCCAAAGTTTTCGGCCTGGGCCTGGCGAGCGGTGGAGAGCGAGAGATTGCCGTCGGCAGCAAAGGAAACCTTGGACTGCTCGCCGGCAAAGACGCCCACGAGAATGACGTCAGCCTTGTACGCGACAAGGCCGGCGACGCTGAGTGCTTTGAGTTTCATAGAGACTCCTGATTTGTAATGGTTGGTTGACTTGAGAAGCAAGCGAGAAAAGACCTAGCGCAGCGAGAAGGACATCAGTCCTTCTTTTTGCGCTCGTCTTTGAAACCGTCGGGGAGGATGAGCAGCGACTTCTTTTCCTCCTGGCTGATCTTGGTCGGCTTGGCCCACATCTCGCGATTGGGGACGGATACAAGGCCATCGGCGACCTTCACGACAGTCGACACATAGCCGACATCCATGATCTTGCCCTTGACCTTTTCCATGCCGATGACCTCGACCATATCGCCCACCTGATAGCGGCGAGTGACCTGGATGAAAATGCCGCACCACAGGTCGGAAGCCACGCCTTGCAGAGACAGGGCGAAGGCCGCAGACATGATGCTGGCACCGAGAAACATCTTGCTCAAGATCTCGGGCGCCACCACCGTCGCCACCACAAAAACAGTGATGGCCCAGTAGCTGAGCTTCATGGTCCGCATCAACAGCAGTTTGCCCCGATCAGTAGCGCTCGTGCGATCGAGCGTCTTGGCCAGGGCGGTGCGCAGCGGCTTGTAAAAGAGATACGAGACGGAGAGGAACAAGGCGGCCATCAGGATATTGACCCCGATTGGCACGAGCTTGCCGTAGAGCCCTTCAAAATCGAGCACGCCGAGCTTGTTCATCATGTCCGAACTGAGCACACCGCCGTGTGCGAGCAGCCCGAGGCAGACGACGGCGACTAGGAGCGCGATCGTTCTGAGACTGGTTTTGAGAGATTTAAACATCTGTCGGATCCTGTTAGTGCCCTCAACCCCGACCCAGACTGACATCCAAGAGACAAGCCTTATGTCGCCGTGCGTCACCGTCAAAGCAAGGCTTTGAGATAAACGCCGCTATTGCACGACTTGGCTGATCTAGGTGGATATTAGTTTTGAGCCGGGAAAAATCAGAATTGATTGAGAACAAGATAAAGACTCTTTGACCCTAGCCAAAACGCTCTTATTTCTCCTAGCTTTCTATAGGGTTTTAAAGGGGGATGTGAAAGAGTTAAAAATCCGGGTGTTAGCGAGGGGTCCGCTAGCATCGAGAGCTGCACCACCTTGACAACATACATAAAGCAAATAACACCTGAGATAGGCTTTGTTTCAGGTGTTTAGATCTCATAGGCTCTATATCGTCTTAATCTCTTTCTTTCTTCTTGAGTGCATAAAAGCCTGACCTAAACCACAGCGCGCAACGACCGATCCATGCAAGTTTCTTCGATCCATATCGATGAGGCTTATGCCGCGCGTGCATGCAGGCTTTCTCACCACCGATCAGTTCAACCACCCAAGCTACCGAGGGTTTCTCATGAACAAAGATTTTCCCGATCTTCTGGCAGGCACAGACTACGCTCAGTCCCGCGCAGAAGGCAATTATCGCAAGTCTCTCAACTGGCTCAGCCACGCCGCCGTCCTGGACGATCCCGACCATCGCGGCGACGCCGACAATCCGGTCAATCTGGCCCTGATCTCCCTGATCGTCGAGATCGCGCGCTCCGGCCAGGACCACCTCTATCACTGCGGCAACTACACCGATCGGCATGCGCGCGAGCTTTCGTGCGCCATCGAGGCGGCGGCTCTCCTGCGTTCACGTCTCAACCAGCCGCACGCGCGCCGCATCGACGCTCAGATCGTGGCCGTGGATGCGCATCTCAACGCCATCAACACCCACTTCGCTCGGGGCACCACGCGGGCCGATACCCGTTTTCCGACGCGGCCGGCAGATGCAGATTTTCTCCTCGAAAACCTCATCCGCATCGAGTCCATCATCGCCGACAGCGAGGCATCTGTTACGGTCAAGGCACGCACTTTCGAGGCCAATGCCTTGCACGTCGATACGATGCTGGCCAATGCGCAGGCCAATGTCTGGGGCGGTCCGGGCGGCTTGCTGAGCTGCTTTTCTCTCTGGGATACGGCGGCGTTCTTTGCGCGTGCAGCCAAGCCGCTTGTGGAGGCCATGTCCAAGGATCCGCTCAACGAGCATCCGGTCGAGACGCTGACGATGGCGACCTCCATCGACAATGCCATCGCGTCGCTCGGCAAAAAGGACTACATCGGCAGCAAGCGCCATCTGGCGAGTGCGCGTGAAATGGTCTTCCGCATGGGCTTCAGCGTCAACCGCGGTTGATGCTATGCGTCACCACGGGCTCCAATCGTCTCAACTGATTGATTGGGCCCGTGATGCGCTAAATAAAACAAAAAATTAGGGTATCCCAAATGACTGTCACACCCTTCTCGATCACAGTCTTCGCTGCCCTGGCGATTTTTTGCTGGGCAACCTTTCGTCTGATCCGGACTCTCGTGAGAGCCAGTCCTATGCGCAAAAACGTGACCACTTGTGGCTACGTGGCGCCGCCGCCAAGCATAAAGGACACTGGCCGAATGCTCAAAGTGGCCAGGCGTCTCACAAATATTCAGGTCGGAAAACTAACTTTCGAAGGCCTGCATCATCTCGATAGCCTCGATGGTCCGACAATTTTTTCGGCCAACCACCCGCATTGGGTCGATGTGGCGATCTTGCCTCAAATGATCCAGGCACCTTGCCGTTATATGGCGCATGGGCGTGTGATGCAGTCGCTGGGCGGTTTTCTCGGCGTCTACCTGTCAAAGATGGGGGCTTTTGCCGCCAACGACAGCATCAAAGATGGTGGCACTCGCACGCGCCAAGGTGCAGCGACGATGCTTGCGAGAGGCGAGAACATCGTCATCCTGCCTGAGGGCCTGACAAATTTTTCGCCAGAAGTCAGTATCTTTAAAGAAGGCACCGTCAAGATCGCGCGCATGGCGGCCCAGATGCGTGGTGGTCCGGTGTACATCACACCGGCCTATATCCGTTATGGCAAATATCCTGGCCCATGGTTGGCGCGTTTCGATCGCCAGATCCAGTTCTTCACGATCTTCTTCCTCTCGCCTTTTTTCAGGCGTGGGGCAAGAACGGTTGTCGGCAAGCCCATCTCCACTGATGAGCTCTTTGCCGATGGACGGGATGATGCAGCTGCCACTCAATATCTCAAGGATGCGATCGTCGCCTTAGATCCCGGTCGAGTCTGATCAGTGTCGGAGAAGAAGCTCAAAGCAATTTTCAGCTAAGGGCTTTTTCTTCTTTTGTTAAATACTCAGCTATATAGTATAAAAACAAACAATCAGAGCAGCATGGAGAGCCGATAGGACAAATTGCCGGGTACGGGTAGATCGCTCACTAATCATTGAGATTTGAATCACTAAAGGAGAAATGGTCTGATGCCGCCATGTGCTGCGCAAAGTGGGCTGCGCATCAGACCTTTCACTTTGTCCAGACTTAATTATTTGAGAAGAGACGCGAGATAAGCATCCATCTTTTTAAACATCCCACCAAAACCTTGCTCCATGCCTGCCCGAGCACCATCAAAAGCCGCGACGCCCTCATCATCCGAATTGTGCGGCACCATGGAGATAGTCATTTTGGTCTTGCCTTCGCCAGCATCTTCAAACGTGGTGGTTGCGTGCATTTGCTCTGGCCAAGTGGGTGACATCGGGTGTCTGGTTATGCCGCCGTCCTTATCGGAAAACGACTGGAGCAACACTATCTTTCGTTCAGGCACAAGCTCTAAAAAGCTCTGCTTGCCCCACATTTCCATGCCTCCGGGGCCACGCATACCATAATGATATGCACCACCAACACGGTGATCCAAGGCGTTATGAATGACCTCAAAACCTTCACCACCCATCCATTTGGACAGATGATCAGGTTTGCAATGTATTTCATAGACCAGGCTGCGAGGCGCGTCAAACACATGACTTATGGTGTAAGGCGCTATCTTGTTTGAGCTTGCGTTCACTATCCACCTCTGTTTATTTCTTGGGGATTGCACAGATTACGCTATTTGAGGATTTTTTTCTCGCCCTGAAACCGTTTCTTTGACATTCTATAGTACTACTGGCGTACTTATATATTTTGCTCGCAATAGATTTGTACTTTACCTGCATCCCACACAATGTTTACACTTAAAGCCGCCAAACTCATACTCGATTTGCTAAATTAGCTGGCGCATGACGCAAGCAGCCTCACAAACCCCTATCAGCAGCCATTTAGCCATTGGCGCCCGCGAGCACCGCAAGGGTAAGGATCTGCGCGGATATCTGCTCTTGCTCGTATTGGGCTGCTTGCTCTATCTACCAGGGCTAGGCAGTTACCAGCCCATCGATCCCACAGACAGCTTTTTTATAGAAGCCGGCCGCGAAGCCGTCGAAACCAACAACTATCTTGTCCCTCTAATGAACTACAAGCCTTGGCTCGACAAGCCTATCTTGTATTTTTGGGCAGTAGCAGGCAGCATCAAGCTTCTCGGAGACAGTGCTTTTGCTGGCCGCATCTTTGGTGCTTTATGTGGCATCGCCCTCGGTATCGTGACATTTACTTACTCAAAATGCTTTATTGCTCGTCGTGAAGCCCTGCTTGCCTCTGTCATCCTTATTTCATCTCCTCTCCTGAGCGTCGTTGCGCACGCATCACTCACGGATACACCTTTGACTTTGCTGATGACCACTGCAGCTCTGGCACTTCTCCACTACGATAGATCTGATAGCATGCGATCCTGGTGGGTGGGTTTTAGCGCACTATCACTGGCATTTCTCTGCAAAGGGCCTATTGCAATCATCCTGGTAGTCGCAGTGATGTGGATCTACTGGCTCATCGTACTACCTAACAAAGTCGAGATTTTATTCAAGATCTTCAATATGTGGCCTACTAAAGCCATTATGTTTATGACTGCCGTCAATCTGCCATGGTATTTGGCTGCAACGATAGGCACCAATGGTGCGTTCTTTCGTGATTTCTTTATCACACAAAACTTTGGCCGTATGGTCGGCACAGTCAACCACCAGCAGCCGTTTTGGTTTTACATACCGGTTTTTTTTGGCGGCTTTATGCCCTGGTCACTGATGATGGTGGCACAAGCATATCGCCTTCCCCGCATCTGGAAGACACGCGAGACTCGCACCCACTCTCACAATTTCATCATGTACTGCCTGGTATGGGCAGCCTTTGAACTCTTGCTCTTTAGCGCAATCAAAACCAAGCTGCCGACCTACATACTGCCTGCCGCGCCACCTCTGGCGATATTGGCGGCTATATGCGCCAGTACTGTCATGCGCAATCAGCACAAGCCTCTGGCTCGCACTGTGGTCATCCTGCCTTTAGTGATGATAGCTACCATATGCGGTGCAATACATTGGGCAGCTACTCATGACTCGTATATAGCAGTCATGCTACAAGCGAGCCATCAAACACTCATCATGGGCGGCGCCGTTGCGGTCCCCGCAATATTTTTAGCTCTTGTGCGCAAATACTCGGCGTGTTTTTGGACTCTTGCCGCATCAATCTCGATATTGTGCGGAGGTCTGGTGCCACAAGGTTATAGGGCTATGTATGAGCACAGGCAAAAGCCCTTTGATGCGCTTTTAAAGGAGATCGCGGCGGATGGTGGCAGGCTCGCCACAGTGGTGCGCGAAGAACCATCCACTTCATACAGGCTCCACAAGCGGGTTCCGTGCATTCATTCGCATGAGGATGCCGTGTCATTTATCGACAGTCTTGGCAAAGACCCCGGCTCTATTTACATCCTCGTCCCGCGCG